>OBEQ010178395.1_pt1 | contig 11552 bp, 10 predicted proteins | sample 1670901 | NCBI WGS metagenome assembly OBEQ01 (sample SAMEA104232315, study PRJEB22302) | groundwater metagenome | biome: forest; feature: aquifer; material: groundwater | place: USA | collected 2011-08-07 | depth 5.4 m | reverse complement strand
GGAGGAGGTGATGAGCCCGGAGGAAGCGGGACGGTGGTGCAGGTTAATCCCGCGGCGCACGATGCTCCTCCAGTCGTAGAACATGGTTGATTACACGTCAGATTAGTTAGCGGCGGATTGCACGCAGTAATCACATCAGTTTGAGTCAGCGGTGGTGTACCAGATTGACCTTGAAGATTAACTAAGTATACGGTGGCAATTCCACTACATTGAGCAGTAGTGTAACCATTTTGAGGATTGTCAGGTAAACAAAACTGTCTGGTAGTATCTCCTTCTGCGGCCAGACACTGACTCGCGGTTGTAATAAAGCCGCAGGTGCTGCCTGATTGACACAGTCCAACTGTGGCTCCGCATGGTTGTCCGCAGGCATTAAGATTGGAACAATCACAGTTGGCGCCGGGTATGGTTTTACCAACTGGACAACTGGAATTTTCACATACACCGCTGCGGCAAATAACGGTGGCACCATTAGCAGAAGGATTGCGGCAATCACTATTTGAAGTACAAGCCTGACCGCAGCTTCTTAAAGCAGAACCTCCACCGCCCCCTCCCCCTCCGCCACCGGTAGGTGGGGGTGAGTAATTACTGCCGCCACAGGATGAATCAGCGTGCGGGGGGTCTGATGAATAGCCGCTACTTGAACAAAAAATTCCTTGAGAAAATCCGGTTGAAGTACACTGGTTATAACAAAATCTGCGTGAGCCATCACTATTGGAAGTGCAGTTTGGGCCACAGGTAGTTGGGCCTCCCCCACCGCCCCCTCCTCCGCTACCTGAACAACAAATCTGTGATTGATTTCCACAACCTGCTCCTCCGTTTACATAAGCATTCGGAGCACAAGCAGTTGTACAAGAACCACCAAAGGCAGCGCAAGTACATGCTTGATTAAATATACATTGTGTAGCACCGCCAGCCGGTATACATCCTTCTTGTGTTTGAGAACAAGTGCCATTGCCTCCACACCCTAAAGATGTTGTATTAGAATTACAAACGCTAGAGCCGTTATGTGGAGCATACGCTTTTTGTTGCACCTGTGTTCTTTGGCGTGCAACATAGACAGTAACAGGTAGTGCGATGATTAAAAATGCAATCACGGCGAGTATACCCCAGGATTTCTTTGGTCTAATATCACCAGCATCCGGATCATGCGCCATAGAAAAACCCATATCTGGGGGCTGTGAACTATCATCAGTCGCAGTAGGTGGCGGAGGGTTTGATGGTGGCACATTTGTTGGTGGTGAAGGTAGCGGATTTGAGACAGGAGGAATTGCTGGATTATTAATTGCAGGTAAAGGTTCAGCAGGGGGTGGAGTAGATGGAGCGTTTACCGCCGGAGGAGGTTCATTTGTGGGAGCCGGTGGACTCCAATCATCTATAGGTGGAGTTGTATTGTTAGGTGGTGTTGGCAGATCGTCCATGAAAATATTAAAAATCCCAAAACGGGCACTTACAAACTCATGCTAAAGAATCTAAAAATAGATGTCAATACAACAAAACAAAATCGGAGCAGGTTTTATTTTTAAGCAGCAGTTTTAAACAAATGTTTATACTTTACACCCGCTATAATTCCGGAGCCGATAAGCATCATGCCAAGACCCAAGAAAATAATTGTTGGCTCATTATTACCAGTTACCGGCGGTGTACTAGTGGCTGACGGCGACGGAATTAAGCTCGCTGAGGGGAGTGGAGTTGCTGAAGGATGGGGAGAAGCTACAGGCGAAGCTGACGGGGTAATTGAAGCCGACGGTGTCGCTGCAGCTAGAACCTGTGTACCACTTTTTAAAATAATAAACGTGTGAGATAACACCAGCGGATTATTTTGGGTATCAAATGAGGCGGCAGTCACTGTATAATTTCCCGGCGCAAGTGCAGAAGTTGGAGTCCAATTCCAGTTACCCGTACTATCGATAGTAATTTTAGCCGTTTGCACAGATAATCCTGAAATAGTGAGAATTACCGCTTGACCGGCAATACCAGTGCCTTTAAATCCGGGTTTACCCGATGGAATAGCAGCATTATCACTAGGCGATAGTAATTGAAAGCCAGCAGTCGTATTAACTGAGCCTGAAAGTGAACCAAAATTTTGAGATTGGGCAATCGTTAAGCCCGACCCTCCCATTTTATGGGTGAAATCATAATCCTGACCAAGCTGGACTTGGGCAAGCGGCGCATCAGTTTCAATCGTTGCTCGTACGGTTGATTTATTTTGGGCATTCACAAAAAATAAATGCTCTTCGTCAGATTTGGTTGGAATATAATAACGGTTGCCATCACTGGCGCGCAGCTGTCCACGGGGCAACACCCAGGTACCGTTATCAACCAATGTTGAAACTGTTTGACTGCCATCAAAAGAAGCATACACAATTGCTTGAGAAAGGGGTGTGTTTTGTTGATCAGTCACTTTACCAAAAGCAGGACTGATTACGTGATCAGGAGTTGCTAATGTCGGACCAGTGGTAACCACAAATCGATCGTCTTTAATCACTTTGCCACCGCTGATAATTTGGAACTGATAATTGGTTTTAGGGATTAAACTGCCGATTGTGATGGCATGGACTTGACGGAGTTGACCTTGGGTTTGATCACGACTATCCCGAACGGTTTTCGTCGCAGTAATAAGTCCTTGATTACTATATTCCACAATACTGGCAGTTGGCGCGTCTGTTATCCAACTCACCGTAAAAGAAGTATCAGAAACATTGGAAATAGTGACTTCTTTAGGAATAGTTGAGCTGTTGGCGCGAGAAATTAAACTAACTCCCCGCTCCAATAAAAACAGACTGCCGCCGACTCCCAACACCAGCATAACTAAAGCAACAATCGTGGGAATCCGTACTTGTCGGTTCATAGTTTTAGCTTACGATAAAACCAGATAAATTTCTACAACTGCTTGCGCGCGCGAATTTTTTGCAACACAAGTGCATCAATTTTAGGATTTAAGGGGATGATTAACTGTTGTTGTACAGCGGTAATTTGTGAAGTGACCACTGCATGGTAAACGTCAGAAACAATCCAGATAAACACCGTAATAAAAGTAAATATAGAAAGAACCAGTAAATCTTTACGTTCAATCATAGATTAAGTGGAAAATAATACGCTTGCGAATGCAAACCTACTGTTAAAGTCGCATCTTTTTGTGCCGTATCTCCCAAACGCAACTCAGCTGAATTAATAGTAATCAGCCGATCAAGTTTGGTCAACTGGATTAAGATCGCCACCAGGTCGGCATATTTACCCTTGTAGGAAACACTAAAGTTAATAGGAGTATTAGGATTACCTGTTTGTCGCGGAGTCACCGCGGTGGCACCTTGGGGCGCAGTCGCTTCAGCAGCTAAAACATTGGACGCAGCCTGAGCTGAGCTTGATGCTGAATTCGGTTTTACCATGGCAGTGTAAATAGTTACCGCATCTAATTGAATCGCTGAGATAGTGGCATTTTTATTATCAATTAATTGTTCAAGCTTAATAAGTAACGAAGTGACTTCTGGTTTATCTGGAAGCAGCGCATAAATAGTTGGAATATCAGCAGTAATCCCCTGATAGGTTTCTTGAGCAGCAATAAGCGCATTAATTTTTTCTTCCAGTTTTTGACTAACTTCGGAGCGGTCAATAATCTGGCGTTGTAATGTAGCAATAGTTTTGAGAGTAGGCCGAATCGCAAATACGCCAAAAAAGGAAATTGTAAACAATGACAGAATTACCATGGTATAGGCTTGTGCTTTTTGAGTTTTAAAAACCGGAGCAATCCGTTGGTAGTATTTATGATACCGATTAGAGATGTAAACCGAATTATTCATAACTTAAATGTATCAATTCGTTGGTAGTTTGACATTGGCTTGGAGTTGAAAATTAGCTTCTCCGGTTCCGGTACTCGTCTTACTAAGAGAGGTTACTGAAACTTGCGTTAAGTAGGGCGAAACTTTTAAATTTTCCAAAAAAAGCGCGAGTGTGGGACTACTATTGGCAATGCCGGAAATCAAGATTGCGTTATCGCTTAAGCTAAATACCGTGAAGTGGACACCCGCGGGGGTTATTTCTTGTAGATGAGCAAGTATTTGAGTTAACAAATCTTCATTAGTAAACAAGGTGGAGATTTGCGTCGTACGTTTTTGTAAATTGCGAAATCGCTGTTCAAAACCGAGATTAGCTTTAACAATTGCGGATTTTTGTTCGATGTCTTCATTTAAGTCGGTAATTTTACGATCCAGTGAAAAGCGGTAAATAAAAGCTAGGAGAACAATAATTTCGGTGCTGATGATGATGTAGCGGCCATATGTCAGCGACCAACGGAGAATTTTCCCTAAAATGGTCGTGTCAAACGCTTTTTGCGGCAGTAAATTAATTGCTTTGGCAGGCATGAATTAAAAGTATAACTCAACTATCAAAACTCAAATCTGTTACGGCGTCACCGGTGTTGGTTTGGTTTGTGTTTTAAATTGTAACTTAGTTAAGCGTGACTTTAAACGAGCTGCTTTATTAGGATGAATGACGTGTTTTTTGGAAGCCGTATCAAGTGCACTATACGCGGCTCGTAGTGTTTCTGGTTTTGGGGTTAGACGTGCTTGTTTAAGAGCGGCCTTAAGCGCATCACGTACTGCCACATTAATATGGTTGCGTTTCTTGTCTTGACGTAGTTTCTTAATGGCTGATTGGATAATCGGCATAAGGTAAATATAGATAGCAAATCCCAAAATTTTGGGAATTTCGACGGTTATTTGTAACGAACTGCTGGTAATTATACGGTAAAAAGACGATTTTAGCAACAAAGACCTAACCCTATTTCTTCCTTCTCTTCGGAGGAGTATTTTTGGTATGAATCTTTATACTTTTAATGTCCTTTACTCGGTAGGATTGTTTTTTTGCAGTTTGTGTAACAAATCGTGCAAAATAACAATATAGCAGCGTTACTGCGTTCTGCGTGCCAGCAAAGGCCGGGCTACTCTTGGATTAGTTCCCTATCAGGGGCCTGCGAAGCGGTTTCCAGCGTTTGAGGTTCTGCATCTACAGCAACCAGTCGATATGCACGGGGTGTCTCAATTCGGAGGCCATAATCTTTGAGTTTAGTATTCAGTCCGTAAATGAACACCCATACGGCGTGATCTACATCGCTGGAGTTTTCAAAAAGCGGCCTCAATTTATCAAAGGTTACAAACGCCTCTGGATTATCCCGAAAAAGTTGCAGAGCCAGTTCAAACTTCGTGGGCTGTTTCTTGACTCGCCAGTTCTCCCGCAACTGCATGACGATCCCATCAAAAGCATCTTCAAATCGCTTCCGCACACACGAAAACTGCCCCTCTGATTTGGAGCCGGAAGACTGAGCAACCGATGACTCATATTCAGGGCCTCGCATCGTTGGTGCTTTAGCACCATTACTATTATTACCACTGTTCTCCCCTACCTGTCCAGCCCCTTTCCCCTGCTCAGGTAGGCTCTCGGAGCGTCCGTTTTGATGTGCCAGGTTATACGCCTCAGCAAAGGCGATGATCAACTCAGTTCTTCCTTCGTTCCACTCCCACTTAATGCGTTGTTATTTTGCATAAAATGTAACACATTTTTTAGCTTCGAATTTTGCAAACTACGGTACGCTCATGCAAAATCTGAAGCTGCAGTTTGTATAACAAATCGTGCAAAATAACAGTATAATACCTCTGTGGTGCGTTTGCTCATTCGCCGTATTTCTAGTTTTATAACTCAAAAACAAGGTTCCATACTTTCCGCAGCAGCTGTAATTATGGTGACTGTGCTGCTGTCGCGTATTTTTGGGTTACTGCGCGATCGGCTGCTGGCTTCTCAATTTTCGGTTGACGATTTAGGTATTTACTTCGCCGCTTTTCGTCTACCCAATTTGCTATTTGAATTGTTAGTCATGGGAGCATTAGCTACAGCATTTATTCCAGTGTTTACCGAATATTTGGTTAAAAATAAAGATAAGGAAGCATTCACCATGGCTGCTTACGCAATTAATTTAAGCGTATTGGTGGTAGGTATTTGTATGATTCCCTTGATTATTTTTGCGAGACAGATTTCTTACTTTTTGGTGCCGGGATTTTCCGAATCACAGAGAAACCTGATGGTCGCTTTTACACAAATTATGCTGGTGGGACAGTTAATTCCTTTGATAGTCGGTAATTTTGTTACCGGCATGTTGCAATCCTTCCAACGTTTTTTATTGCCAGCCCTAGCCCCGATTGTGTATAACCTGGGAATCATCGCGGGAGTTTTATTATTTGCTCCCTCATTCGGCCTGTATTCAGCAGTTTTAGGAGTAGCCTTGGGCGCTTTTTTGTATTTAGCCATTCAGGTTCCACTCATTTACAAATTAGGTTACCGTCATAAACTGGAGATTAACTATCAACACCCAGGCCTCAAACGGGTCATACACTTAATGATGCCACGTATGTTAGGGCTCGCCGTTGCCCAAATTGATTCAACCGTGGATTTAATACTTGCCTCGTTTTTAGGCTCCAGCAGTATTACCATTTTTTATTTTGCTCAGAATTTACAACAGGTTCCGATTGGACTTTTTGGCGCCACTTTTGCACAAGCAGCACTACCTACCTTATCCTCAGAGGGAGCCAAAAAAGATTTACAGGCGTTTAAACAACTATTTTTAGCCTCCCTGAACCAAATCCTTTTTTTAGTGTTACCGGCCTCAGTCATGCTGATTGTGCTGCGAATTCCGATTGTGCGTTTGGTATTTGGAGCGGCACGCTTTAACTGGTCTTCAACCGTTTTAACTGGTAAAACCGTGTCTTTTTTTGCGATCTCAATTTTTGCTCAAAGCCTCGTCCAATTGTTTGCCCGCGGTTTTTATGCGCTTTACGATACTAAAACACCGGTTGTTATCGGGGGTATTTCAATAGTTATTAATACAGTATTAAGCATTTGTTTTGTGTCTTTTTGGCATTTGCCGGTTTGGTCACTGGCGGTTTCAACCTCAGTTGCCAACTGTGCCAATGCCGGACTCTTACTCCTCTTTCTTAACAAAAAAATTGCCGGTTTTGATCCAAAAGCGTTGTGGTTGCCGCCGCTTAAAATGTTTTTGGCGTCTTTGGTAACGGGAGTAAGTCTGTATATCCCACTTAAATTATTAGACCAGTTGGTTTTTGATACTACTCGAGTGCTTGATTTACTGATTTTGACCGGTATCGCCTCCATCATCGGCTTATCGATGTATATATTTTTAGCGTGGTTTTTAGATATCGAAGAAGTGGCAACTTTTTTTCATCTGATGCAAAAAGTGAGACGCGTACCCCGAGTATTTTTTACTCAAACTACTGAGCTTACTAATGATAATCAATCCTCAATTTCCTAAAAACGGATTGGCCGGGGCAGTTAATTCCAGCAAGACCACACTATTTGTCGGCATGATCACTTGGGTTGCAAAACGTCCGTTAGTTATCGAAGCTATTTCACTCGTCGAATTTTGAGACAGCCGAGTACTCTTAAACTGATACTGCCCGCTGATTAGATTGGTAATAGTAATAGGTACCTGTTCAGTGTGTAAATTAGATTGATCATAATTTACTAGAAGTATTTTAATTGATCCGTTATCTTTGGTGGCAAGGGCGGTGACCCACGTGCCTTCACCACTAACGAGTAAACGTTGACCGCTTAAGCTACTTAATAACTGCATGGCTGCAAATCGTGGTTTTTGATGTTGACCAAAGGTGGGGTGGGTGAGTAGTCCCCAGCGTCCCCAGTACTCATGACCAGCGGGGTCAGGGCCATCAACTAGCTCAAAACTAAACAGCTGTTCGTAGCCATTAATTGCCTGGCGGACGACTGCAATCGCATGAGCGGCGGCAAAAGTGCCATCATAGCCAGCATTTATTTCTGGATCAAAGCCCCATTCTGAGATAATTCGCGGTTTTGAAACCAGTTGGGGATAGGGAAACAGCCAACCGGTGACCTGGGATACATCTTTGGCATATTGGGTTGGATTGTTACTATAACGATGCCAGGAGAAAAAATCGAGGCGCAGATTATTGCGAGTCACATACTGGGCGAGTGTTGTAATCCAGTCTTCATAGAGTTGTGTGGTATCTGGCCCGCCAATTTTAAACGGATTGGTGTTTTTAGCATTTTCTGCACCCAGTACCGCATATTGATATAAGGTGAGGTAATTTTTATCACCATAGGTATGCCAGCCTCCAAACAAATCCGGCTCATTCCAAACTTCGTAATAAACATTACTGATATTTAAGCCGGATTTGCCGCTATAGTGAGTTATGGTTGCGGAAACGACCGCTGCCCACTCATTCCAATTAAGTGGTGTTTGGGTAATATCGCCATTTTTTGCAATTGCCGGAGGCATATACGATAGCGACAAAAAGGGCAGCGCGCCGGTTTGCATGATACTGCCAACTATCTCATCAAGACTAGCAAAATTAAAGGTTAAGGTGCCCTGTGTATCTCGACCAACGACATTGTAATGATCATACAGATGGTCAATCCGGATGTAGCGCGGGTGAAGCGTCTTTATTTGACTAACAATCGGGGCAATCATATTGCTAGACTCCTCTCCTCCTTGAGCAAAAGAGCTCCAAAAGGGGATAATTGGTTCTAAGGTGAGGTTTACGTCAACAACGATGTTAGCCTTGGTGCCAGTAGCTTGGGTTAACAGCTGCTGGATAGATTTGAGAGCGATCATTAAAAAGGGTAGCACGACAATAAGTACAATAAACAAAATGGTCGAACGCAGTGAGGGATGCTTTTGCATAGCTACATTTTTCCTCATACCATCATACTAGAAAATTACTCCTGAGCCCACAAGAGTCCGATCATTATCGGGGTTGACAAAGATTAGCAGTCGTGGTGTAATAGTGCTACTTTTCCTTCCTGAAAGGATGTTTTAAGGTATTGTTACACGCGTATGTTTGAGCTCACTGATCGCCAAATTCAAATTCTTAAGGCCGTAATTGAGGAATATATTGAATCCGCCGAACCGGTGGGTTCTGAAACTCTGGATAAAAAATATAATTTTGGAGTGTCTCCGGCTACAATTCGCAATGAAATGGTGAGATTAACTACCAATAAATTTCTTAAACAACCGCACACCTCAGCCGGGCGTGTGCCTACTCCTATGGCTTTAAAATTCTATATTCAAAACTTAATGAAGCAAAAAGAGATGTCAGTTACCGATGAAGTGTCGGTTAAAGAAAAAATCTGGGACTACCGCCAAAAAGCCAATCAGCTACTGCGTGAAGCCACCAAAGCGCTGGCTGATAAAACTCACACGTTGGCTATTGCGACCACTAAAGACGGCGATGTTTACTCCGCCGGCGCCGCTCATTTACTCGACATGCTGGAATTTTACGACATGATCATGACTAAAAATTTGCTTTCAGTGCTCGATCAATTTGAGTTCTGGCAGGAAATTTTTGGGCAAAGTGCAAGTGAGGCACCCTTTTATGTCTTGTTTGGTGAGGAGCTTAAAAAGCAATATTTGTACAATTGCGGCATGGTATATGCTATAGTTCATACTCCAAAATTAGACTGCTCTATTGGGATAGTTGGACCGTGTCGTTTAAATTACGCCTCAGTTATTCCAATCGTTTCTTATTTTGGGAGTTTACTCTCAGATATTTCTAAAGACTGGTAAAATTTATGAATATCTATGGCAAAAACTGACGAGCAAAAAAAATCAACCAAACCGGAGTCACCTGGGGCAGAATTAACTGCCACATTACAGCAGCAGATTGCCCAGCAAGACACACACATTAATGAACTTAAAGCAACTGTTGATGAGCTGACTAATAAATGGAAAAGAGCACTCGCCGATTATCAAAATTTACAAAAAAGAACTCAAGAACAAAAACAGGATTTTGTGCAGTTTGCAATTAAAAATTTCTTGGAAAAATTACTCGGAGTAGTCGATGATTTGGAAAAAGCTCAAGCCCATATTAAGGATGAAGGTTTGGGCCTAGCGCTTAAAAAATTAGAAACAATGTTGAAACAAGAAGGTTTGGAGCGAATTGATACTAAAGACAAAGACTATGATATTGAAACCATGGAGGCAATTAGTTTAGTTGAGGGAGAAAAAGATAATAAAGTGGTTAACGAGTTGCGAAGGGGATACCGGATGCATGGCTCAGTATTGCGACCGGCCCAAGTAACGGTAAGTAAGAAAAAATAAGTTTTTTAAAAGTATTAAAAATTTGTTAAACCCGCCTTCGTTAAAACTGCGGCGGGCAAGGGAGGACATATGTCTAAAATAATTGGCATTGATTTAGGTACCACCAATTCCTGTGTGGCAGTCATGGAAGGCGGATCACCTAAAGTGATCCACTCGGCAGAAGGCCGCAATGTAATTCCATCAGTGGTTGATCCTACCAAACGGATTGTAGGCGATGTGGCTAAACGGCAAATCGTCATTAATCCTAAAAATACCATTTTCTCGATTAAACGGTTGATGGGGCACAAGTTTAGTGATGAGAGCGTGCAACGGGATATGAAATGGTTACCGTACACGATTAAGGCCGGTCGCGGTGACATGGCGATCGTTTCTGTTGATGGTAAAGATTACACTCCGCAGGAAATTTCAGCCATGATTCTTTCCAAGATTAAAAAAGATGCCGAGGCATATTTAGGAAGTGACGTCAAACAAGCAGTGATTACCGTACCGGCATATTTTGATGATGCACAGCGTCAAGCCACCAAACAAGCTGGCGAAATTGCCGGACTTGAGGTACTGCGAATTATTAATGAACCTACTGCCGCGGCCCTTGCCTATGGACTGGATAAGAAAAACGCGCACACAATTGCCGTTTACGATTTAGGCGGAGGCACCTTTGATATTACGGTGTTGGAGCTGGGGGAAGGCGTGTTTGAAGTTAAATCGACCAACGGTGATACACACTTAGGTGGTGACGATTTTGACAAAGTGATTTTAGATTACCTGGCCGCTGAATTTAAAAAAGAAAATGGGGTAGATTTAACCAAGGATCCCCAGGCGTTGCAACGTCTGCGCGACGCGGCTGAAAAAGCCAAGATTGAGTTATCGAGCTCAATTGAGTCAGAAATTAATTTGCCCTTTGTGACTCAAGGCAAAGACGGCCCGCTCCATTTAGTGATGAAGTTAACCCGGGCAAAACTGGAAGCGCTCGTTGATGAACTAGTGCAAAAAACCATTGAACCAGTTAAATCGTGTCTTAAAGATGCGGGCATTACCGCTAAAGATGTCAATGAAGTGGTTTTAGTTGGAGGTATGACCCGCATGCCCAAGATTGTGGAAACGGTTAAAAACTTTTTTGGTCGTGAGCCTAACAAAAGTGTTAACCCCGATGAGGTAGTGGCTATCGGTGCGGCGGTCCAGGGTGGAGTATTAGCCGGAGACGTAAAAGATATTTTATTACTCGATGTTACACCGCTGACCCTAAGCGTGGAAACGCTGGGCGGAGTGGCTACGCCACTGATTCCCAGAAATACCACCATTCCTACCAGCAAATCACAAACGTTCTCAACTGCGGCTGATAATCAGACCTCAGTTGAAATTCATATTCTACAGGGTGAGCGACCGATGGCTCGGGATAACAAATCATTAGGGCAAT
>OBEQ010847886.1_pt1 | contig 11556 bp, 14 predicted proteins | sample 1670901 | NCBI WGS metagenome assembly OBEQ01 (sample SAMEA104232315, study PRJEB22302) | groundwater metagenome | biome: forest; feature: aquifer; material: groundwater | place: USA | collected 2011-08-07 | depth 5.4 m | reverse complement strand
CAATAGTATTTCTTTATAGTAGTTTTTCAGGGGTCAAAACCTCTACTTCTTTACGAAGTGTTATCGTTGGATCTTGATGTACAGTTTCCTATAAACAGAAGCATTTCCATTATAAGGCAATAAATGCGCCCCCGCAACAAGCACAACTTCTAAAAGGGATTGCCGATAATGTATGGTTATGGGAAATGGGGATCTAGAATGTTGTTGTTGAAATTGATGCAGTACCAACTATTGTTACTGTGGTAGTTGTTGTTGGGTAGGTTTGCTCAGAAACATGAGTATGATGCTCTCCCAAATATGCTTCATACACAATGACTCCTGTTAGCATACATATAAATAAGGATTGTGAAATTTTTCTAAGACAAGGCTTTTGCATATACCATTAAGTTTCCTTATTAAAGTAAAGGTTGTAAGCAAGAACATGAATTTCAACCTGTTTTTTTGGATCTTCTGGAAAATTATGTATGGAATAAAAATGATGTTTGTCTAAGAAAGTAAACCCTCCCTTATATGAAGGGTGTGTTTTTGTTGCTTCTTGTATCTTCTCCAATAAATCAGTAAACCCTTGATTTCTTGAAAAAATAATAACTAGTCCGAAATTATATCTCCATGTTAAATATCTAAATAGTTGATCTATTGCAGCATGATAATCCCCTTCCCCGCTCCAATATTTACATTCTGCAATAAGGATTTCTCCCTCAAATACTTTTAAGCGTATGTCTGCTTTCCCGAGTTTTACGAATGTTTCACCAGTAACATCATCCGGAAAATAATGATTGAGATGTCCTACTATAATATTCCTTAAATCCGGCTCTGTGAGTTGTGTGTATGTTTCTGGTGCATTTTCAAAGTTTCTTCCATCAACGTCAATTGCCTTAATGATGCTTTCTAGTTGTTCCTTCGTTAACTCTAGCGTTTTAGGAGGCGTGGAGGTTGGCATAGTAAGACGTTTTATATCGTTTCGTATAGGTAATGGTACATGATAGGTTGGTTCTTCTTTTATCTTTTTCAACGGAATAGATACCTTTTGCATCATAGCTTCAAAAACTTTGTCATCCTGCATTATTATTTCCTTGCGTTTTTCAATTGCTTCTCGGACTGATTTCTCTAGTTGTTCATTTTGTGATTTTATTTCCGCTGTCCTTTGACTAAATAAAATTGTATATTCCTGAATTACCACCTCTGCTTTTTCGGGTTCGTCTTCAACAGCTACGGTGCTTGATTGGTTATCGTAATCAAAATCGTACGCTTTAACTGTATGTGTTTGAGTGAAGTATTTTAATGAATTAGCTATATTGAGCCCTGGCTTGAGGGGGAAAATTAGTTTTAACATAGTTTTATCCTGCATAATTATATCGTCAAAAATCGTATGAACTTTTATTTTTTTAGACACTTTTTCGTATTCAATCTGTCTTTGCTCATCAATTTCTAGTGGCGACAATGTATATTCTTGAAGCAAGTATTGAATAAACTCATCTGTGTTAGTACTAATTAGTTTTTGATTTGAATAATTTTGTATTTTATCTATGATTTCTTTATCGGCAGCTCTGTAATAGTCGTTTATGGTTGGCGCGCCGAATGTTTGAATTGATTGCATTTTCATAATAATTTGTTTTTAAATATTTTTTACTCTATGATAAAACGAGAGTCGAAAATTACAGTTTTCACTTTCGATGGACAGAATTACTATTGTTCATATGGTTTTTATCATAAAGTATTTTCCTTAAAACCTTGGCTGACTGAGCAGATTATCTGCTATTATACCGTCTGGTTTTGTTTTTAAATATGGATTTCCATATTGCGAGTCAACAATCTCACAATTTACAGTATCTCCATATCTATCTTGAACAAAAGCCGAATTTGCAGTATTTCGCAACCAGGAAATAATTACAGGCTTTTGCCACACAGTACCAGTACTATCCATATACTGTGAAATTGCAGAATGATGTTCATTTTCTCCAATGGGTATATGTACTTTAACAATTTGAATTCGCATCTTTACCACCCCCTCTCCTCTTAACCTTTAGTGGTTGACTTTTATAAAAATGTGCTATAATCTGTTTATTAGTATTCATAAACCACAACTTTTGTTTAGTTGTTTAATTTAATAAACAGTATAGCTCGTAGATAATTTTTTGTCAAGGTCAGTTCTATATATTAATGGATAATCAAAAAAATATCGGTAAAAAAATAAAAGAGGCGCGGGAACAAGTACACATGACACAGGAACAATTAGGGCAAAAGGTCGGATTTTCTGCCATGGGAATTTCATATATGGAACAAGGGCTCCGTGGGATAAAAGTTGAACATCTTGAAAAAATTGCTGATGTACTAAATTTAAGCCTTTCTTACTTCCTGGAACCTATAACTGGATCTTCGTACCCAAGTGCTTTTTATGGCCGGATTAATGATGTTATGTCCGAAGATGAAAAAAAAGAAATGAGCATAAAAATCGGTGAATTTGATAAACACATTGAGTCAAAATTTGAGAAATAAATATGATAAGGTATAGGATCGCTCGGGAAAAAGCATACAGTATCCTATCCATGTATAAAATCGTTGAACCACCGATTCCTGTCGAAAAAATTGCTAACCAATTAGGATTTAATATCGAACCTTTTGATTTCCCAGATAGTATTTCAGCTGTTATTCGTATTAAAGGGTCCATTAAAGTTATTGGTGTTAATAAAAATCAGGCAGGAACAAGGCAAAGATTCTCAATTAGTCATGAGCTCGGTCATTATCTTTCCGGTCACGAAAATTTCGACCATGAGAAGAAGATTGTTGTTGATCCAGATAAAAAGTATCTTGATCCTCAGTATAGAGCAGAACAAGAAGCCGATGAATTCGCCGCAGAACTCCTCATGCCAGAATTTATGTTAAAAAAAGACGTAATTGAAAATAAAATGGATATACCAACACTTGCTCAAAAATATAACGTTTCTGAACAAGCGATGCTGATTCAGCTCGTTAATTTAAAACTCGTTCCTAACGTCAAATCAGCTTAAAACTTGCCACTTGATTGTTTCAAATATTTCTGTCTATACTGATTATAGTTACCAATTTACTGAAATAACCCTAAGGGTTTTCAGGGAGATTAAAGGACTGCCATGACAAAAGTATATTCAATAGCTAGCCAAAAAGGTGGAACAGGTAAAACCTCAAGTAGTATTTCTCTGGCTGCTGGTCTTGCCCACTCCGGTAAAAAAGTTCTCGTTATAGACATTGACAGCCAAGCCAATGCTTCAAAAGTATTACTCCCCTCTTATCAGAATGAAATTAAGAAAGAAGATACCCTTTATAGAACACTTATCGAACGGCAATCATTACCGGTTCATCACACAAGCACAGAAAATCTTGATATAGTCCCCTCTCATATTCTACTTTCCAATACAGATGTTGTCTTAACTACTGCTCTTGATCACCGTGAAGCCAGGCTTAAAGAGCAGCTGGATAAAATTAAAAGTGGGTATGATTTTGTTTTTATTGACTGTCCCCCAGCTCTAGGCTGGCTTTCTATTAACGCCTTTACTGCTTCGGATGAAATTATTGTCGTTATCTCCCCCGGCTATTTTGAGCTTGAAAGTACTATACAAATTGGAAAGACTATTAAAGAGGTGCAGGACAATTTTAATGCTCTGTTAAAACTCCGGGGATTTTTGTTTACTATGAGTGATCCAACAGTCAATAGTAAAACATCTATTAAAATACTCCGCCAAACCTACCCGGATCATGTATTCAATACTATTATTCCTAGAAATGTTGATCTAAAAGATGCCAGTTTTAATAAACAGGATATTTTTAAATATGCACCTAAATCCAGCGCAGCCCAGGCCTATCAAAGATTAATTGAGGAGATTTTTATATGAGCAAAAAACTTAATGAATCTGCAATGCAAAATGAATTATCGGGTTCGGTTTTTTTCCAGCCTAAACCGTCTCAACAAAATACAGAACCCACTCCCCTATTTAAACAGGCTCAAATTAAGCCGGCAATAACACTAAAAACTACTCCTAAATCAAAAAGTAACGCTATATCTATAGCTCCTAAAAATGAAGATACAACAAAAAATAAAGAAAAGGATAATGATACCGTAATACCACGATACCATGGTATCATGGTATCAAGTAATCAGGACGAGATGATTGAAACCATTAGAAAGGCTGTAAAACGGCTTGGTAAGGAAGCTGCTACATATCGATTTACCGTGGAAGAGAAAAAAGCACTAGCAGATATTGTGTACACCTATAAAACAAATGGCGTTAAAACCAGCGAAAATGAGATCACAAGAACCTCAATTAACTTTTTAGTGGAGGACTATAGAGAAAACGGAAGTAATAGCATATTAGCACGGGTGTTAGAAAGATTGAATGATTGACACCATGATACCACGGTATCACGATATCAAAGAATATTACCTAATATGGATAATAAAATAAGTAAAAACAACACATTTCAAGGTTTCTACTATCCGGAAGAGAATTACTTTCGTATGCCTAATATCTGGACAGACATCACTTCTGGTATGTCATCATTAGCAGAACTTAAAGTAGTTGAGTATGTTTTAAGACACACTTGGGGTTTTAGAGAAATGGGAAAGCTGAAAAAAATCACTCTTGATGAGTTTGCAAACGGACGCAAAAAAACTGACGGAATAAGAATGGATAGGGGAATTGGGATGAGAAAACAGGCAATAATAAGCGGTTTGAGGCAGGCGATAAAGGACGGCTACTTAATTGAAGAGGTAGACAAATCTGATAAGGGGAGAATTAAAAAGTTTTATGGGCTAAAGATGCTTGAAGAGGAATCAAATAATGAGGATGGGGGAGGAGAAACCATGCAGATGTATGAAAATCATACCCCAGATGTAGGAGAATCATACCCCAGGACTATGAATATCATACTTCCATCAGAGAAAGACACTAAAGAAAAACAACCTAAGAAAAACACCGTTACAAACGGTGTTAAAAGTAAATCAAAAGATATCAAACTGATAACAAAACTTCCAACTCTTGGCCAACCGAAGGAAAAAACAAGATATGTGGCCGATTATATTTTAGGAGAACTTAAAGACAACCATTCCAGACGCTTTTATGAAATTGTTGCCGCTAAAATTCCAGAGGACTACATTAGACAAGCGATATCAGAAATCAAAACTGATGGAGCAGAAAGCCCTCAACGAGTCTTCACTTTTAGAATGATGAAATACGCAATAAGAAAAAACACAGAAAACTTTAGTTCGCATCAATAGTAGTAGAATTTAATTTTGCTTGCAAAAATAAGAGATTTAAAAATCTTAAAATGGAGAAAATATGGTTTCTGTCGGAATATAATGGATTGAAACTTGACATTTTTACTCCAATGTAATACCATAAAACCATGAATGAAGAGAAAAAGTTACAAGTACTCGCATTTGTAAGAAACCAGCTTGCGCAGGCAGGTTCAGGACTTGAAGCATTTACCGTTGATGACCAAAACAAGAAGCTACCACACAGAGATGTATATAATACGCTTTTGGGGTACATGCAGGAATTTGCAAAAGGAAACAGTGAACCACGATGGGTAGCTGTTGCAGGATTACGGGGAGTAGGGAAGACAACACTACTCGCACAGCTCTATACGAACTTTCAAGCAGGCAGTAGCGAAAAATTGTATATTCCTCTTGATCGAGCCGTCTCCCTTGGTTTTAGTTTGCAAGATATCTTAGCAGGGTATGAGGAGTTGCTTGGTATATCATTTGAAAAAATACAAAAACCCATATATCTTTTCCTAGACGAGGTGCATTATCAAAAAGAGTGGGCAGTAACCGTAAAGGCAGGAGTATATGACCGAAGTAAAAAAATATTTATTCTTGCTACGGGTTCCTCAGCTGTAGCGCTGGAAAAGAATGCCGATGTTGCCAGACGTATGATTTTAGATAAACTCTATCCCTTAGGATTTACTGAATATATCAATGTAAAGCTCAATAAGATGCTTCCTGATGGTGTATCGAAGCGTATTCACCAAGCATTATTCTTTTCAGAAAGTGCAGAAGAGGTATATCAAAAACTACAGGAAGAAAGGGGAGCGGTTACATCATATTGGACAGGTATTGAACAGTTTGAAATAGATAGATATCTCAAATACGGCACGTTACCATTCGCGCTATCTCACACAAATGAATCAGTTATTTACCAAAGCATTGGGAAAGTAGTGGATGACATTATTGAAAAAGACGTTACCCAACTCAATGCATTTGATAAACCAACCCTGAGTAAATTAAGCCAATTACTTTATGCGATTGCAGGAGCAGATACGGTCAGTTTAGTAAAGCTTGGACAAACTGTTGACCTTGATCCGAAAACCATTACCCAAGCACTCGATACGCTGGAAAAAGCGGAAGTTCTTCTTCGCATTTATCCCTATGGGGCACATTATTCCCAGGTGAAAAAATCGTCAAAGTATCTGTTTACCTCCAGTGCCTATCGGGCAATGTATTACAACCTTATTGGAAGCGTTGAACAGTATGATAATTACAAAGGGAGACTGTTAGAAGATATTGTTGGCATGTATCTAAGCAAAGCCTTTGCTAATAATATTGGCGTTTCCCTAAGTTATGATGGCCGTGAGGGGGGAGCGGATTTTATTCTTTCAATCAAATCGCGGGGCGAGAAAATAGTCTTAGAAGTAGGAACAGGAAAGAAAGGTACCCGGCAAGCAGTCTCTACGCTAAAGCGTGTAAAAGGGAAATATGGATTGATTATTTCTCCTTCCGAGTTGTCGCTCCATAGGGAGGATGATTGTGTTGTATTGCCGCTTGAATATTTCCTTTTGTTGTAACCGAATCCTTTTTTAGTTAAACCACTTAACGTCCTACAATGCGTTTTCAACCCTTCTTTTTTCAAGACAGATAAATCCCCGTCTTGAAGATAAAATCGTTTATTAGGGGTTCTAGTATCTGTCAGAGGGGGTATTTAGAAAGTAGTTGGAGAAAAACCCAATTCTTTTATTGGTAGTTTTTCACATTGATTCTTTTTATAAGTTTATATGTATTTCCGTGTTTCAGCATGCCCAAATACGAAGCTAGTGTTTCATTTGTATATTTTTGTTTTAATTTCCTAAACATTCTTCGCTTAGCAGTACTTCTTAAGGTACGATGATGGGGAAAATGAACCCAGCCTAAAAAATCAACGCCTGATGAAAATGCTTTGATATAAACTTTATCAGGATGAAGAGAAAGTTTTAACTCATTTCCAAGATATTCTGCTATTTTAGGTATAAGACTACTAAAATATGATTTATTTGTATCTAAAATTAAAAAATCGTCTGCATAACGGATGTAATATCTAATCTTCAAATTTCGTTTAAGGAACTGGTCAAACTCGTTCATATAAATATTAATAAGAAGTTGACTAGTGACATTACCCAGTGGAAGACCTACTTTTTTATTATTTCCTGTTTGAAAACTATCTATAACTCGTCCTAAAAGCCACATAGTATCTTCATCTGCAATATATTGTTTCAAAATATTTGTTAGAACTTTCTGGTCTATGGTAGCAAAGAATTTTCTGATATCTCCCTTTAATACCCAAGCTGTTTTAGTGTTGTTTCGTGAAACTTTTCTGGCTAAATCTCTAAAGCGGTTGAGTGCTTTATGTGTGCCTTTTTTATTACGGCAGGAGTATGAATCAAAAATGAATTTTTTATCAAAATACGGATATAAAACTCTGTAAATTGCATGATGGACAATTCTATCCCGTACGGTAGCTTTGTGAATATCTCGAGGCTTTGGATCGTTAATTTTAAAGGCATAATAGGAACCGTGTTGATAGGTTTTATTTACCAGATCATCATGTAACTGCAGAATATTATCCATGAAATTTATTGAAAACTGGGCTACATCTTTTCGTTTTCTTTTACCTTTTAAAAATTCTTGCCAGGAGATAAGTAAATTTTCCAAAGAAATGATACTATTGAAACTAGCATGAAACGGGATTCTACTCTCTCTCTCTCTCTCTCAGGAACGCATCGATCCTGAACAAAATCAAAGAGGGATATCTGGTTTGGATGGCTATTGTTCCTCATATTCCTAAGACAGCACGCTATACATTAGGTGCCAGGATTGAAAATAAATTCCTTGATCTTCTAGAACTTGCATATACTTCATATTTTAGCGAAAAAGAGAAAAAGGCCGAAAAGATATCAGAGTGTATTTTTGCCTCAGATATACTTAAGTTTCTCATATCTACAGCGTGGGAGGGTAAGTTTATTGCTAATAAACAATATGAAGAAATAGCAGTCAGGATGGATGAGATAGGTAAGATGCTGTGGGGATGGAGAAAAAGCCTCGATACTCCACAAAAGAAAAACCGCACCTTGTAAGCGAAGCTTGCAACTTCGTCTAAGGCGCGGAAAAGACAGTACTTTCGGAGACTGAAGACAAACTGATTGTTGGGATTCCAGGTATTGTCAGGTTTAGCCCAATTGTTGTTCAACCACAATCCGTCCTCATTACGATTCAGATTGAACACGTTCGGATTGCCATTACGGTCAGTTAAGTATGATATGCCATCTGTTTCACTGCCTGTGTAATATGTTTAGCATAAGACGCATAGCTGTATTTTATCCGGGATTTAAAATCCACCAGCACACCACACCAAGTATATTCTTTTTTATAGACAAAATACTGATTACTCTACACAAAGTCTTAACCGTGTATATTCTCAATTGGTATTTGCCGGAAAGGTCTTGAAAAGTCGTAACCTTTCAATACAACCAATCTAATATGAGTATAGCATTGTGAAGATTTATAAGGTGAATTTAAAAATTTATAGCGACCGCTCCGCGGGAAGGCAACGTTTCAAAGGGTCAAGCAGCCAAAGTTTCAACGTCTGAAAATTCTGTCCAAGAGTCCAGGGGTTTGAGTGTTTTGAGTTTCAGACTTGCGGAGACTGAAGACAAACCGAGAGTCGGGATCCCAGGTATCGTCAGGTCGAGCCCAATCGCTGCTCAACCACAAACCGTCCTCACTACGATGCAGACCGAACACGTTCGGATGGCCATCACGGTCAGTAATTTGTTTCATAGCAATATACTCCCAGTCTCCCATAGGCTGGTTGGTATCTTTAAGCCTTTTATGTGGACCTAGTTCCGCCGGACAAAGTTCTAAACCTAGCTCTTTTGCTCTTGCATAAACTTGGTCAGTGGTGGGTGACCCTTTTAAACCTAAATCCTGAACTCGGAGTCTTACTGTATCCAAGGTTTGAGGACTTTTAAGAGTAACAAAATCCGGACTTTCAAGCATATCGTCTGCATATGAGGTGATGTTTACACCAGCTTGTTTAAGCTCAGCTTTTAGCTGATCCTTTGATTTTCCACCAATCTCAACTGCTTGTCTTTTTATCCTACCTTCAGGGAAAGATGTATAAACATGCTCTAGGCCTTTTGGTAATTTATCAAAAATACCTTTCTCCAAAGGCCCTACATAAGCTTTAGTGTTTGTTTTAATTTGACCAACATTACTTGCAATCTGATCCCTCGAACAATCAAAGATAAGGGTCATATCTTCGACTGGGTTTCTCTGTGAGCGTAATTCTCCAATACGAGGGTCTTTATTAAAGCCGAATCCCTCGATAGGAGCATCTACTTCATAAAGAAACACCAGCTCTGCTCCTGTTGGATTTTGCCCTTCTCTAATCTGATTTTCAATTGCTGTCAGACGGCGCATATCTGCTACTCTTTTTTGGTAAGAGGGACCATCCGGAAATTCTTTTAATTTTTCCTCAACAACTGCAACAGCACCGGAGTCAAGATTCTGCTCAGGGGCAATTCCCCTAACTTCAGCAATCCTGCTGCCTTCCATACGGATTGCTGCTCTTGGAGTAGTTGGTTTGCCATCTTTATCAAATGAATAATAAACATAAAAATCTCCGCCTCGAAGCTGGGATTGGGCTGTAGATTCTGCTGCAGTACACCAACCTGTACCATGACCCTGCAAAGACTGTACAAGGGGCATATGGTCAGCATCTTGATTGTATCTGATCCATTCTCCTCTAGTTGCAGAAAGTTCTTCTTCTGAGGCCGGAGTAACTTTTTCAATTGCCCAGGCGTAAAGTCTGGCAAAGTTTTCGCCTTTAAGTAAGTTATCAAATTCAGCAGCATCTTTTGCATCAAGTGCAGAAAGGTCAACTCTTTGTCCTTTGTATTTTTTCTCAGTTGCATCAAGAACATAGGCCAGTGCTTCTCTGTTTAAATCAGGGAAAGGTTTGGTTGTTCCCCTAGAGCGTTGAGGGTACATTTTTCTTTCCTTGTCATACTCTGCCATATTAACCACACCTCTGAGGGTAAAATATTTAAGTCCATCAGAATATGGCGCATCAGGAGATGCAAGATAATCGATCCATTTATCAAGACTGGATGTTTGGTCGGCAATAATAACCTCTGTTAATTGAAGCTTAGCCTGGGGATCTATCTCAATATCTCCGTGACCTTGTTCCCTTGCAAGCCGTCTTTGGTTATCAAAGTAGGCTTCCGGTATTTCATCTGGTTTAATCACATATCTAGAGTGGAAACGACCCTTAATTAGATCCAGTCCATGTTCTCCTCTTTTTGAATCCTCTTGATCTATGATTTCATGAAAGCGGTTAAGATAGTTTTGGATACGGTCCAATGGATTTTGTGTTACGCGCTCACCTGTGCGTTGCTTTGTACGTAAAGCCGCAGTTTTCGCCTCCGGGCTATCATGGAGGTTGTATTTATTCTTAAGTAATTGATTAGAAGCTTCTGATCCTTCCATATGTTCTATGCTCATTCCTCACCAAAGACATTATATCAACTTATTTGTAATTTGGTACACGGATACTAAAAGGGGTTGCCCCCCTCAGAATACAAGGGTCGAGATGAACGAGGTCGTTGCCTCGCCCTTGTATTCCTCACCCCGCTAAGCTTCGCAGCATGTATCGGTAGCAGGCAGGCTGCTACCTAAAAATAATTCTCTTTTAGGAAAAAGCCAAAGGAAGGGGGGGATACATAATGCAATTACTGACAAAAGAAATAACAGCAAAGCTACCATTTTTGTATACACAGGAAGATGAAGAAGATCCTATGGTTATCTGTAAATTCTTTACTGTTTGGTCAAGTTGGACATGGTACGGGATTGAGTTTGACGGAAAAGATCTGTTTTTTGGCTATGTCATAGGACATGAAGCAGAGCTTGGATACTTTAATCTTTCCGAGCTGCAAAATCTCAAAGGTCCTATGGGACTAACTATCGAGAGGGATATGTATTTTAGACCGTGCAGGCTTTCAGAGATTAAAAAGCTACACGAACCAGGGGTTTAGTTTTTGCGTCTTGCCCTTACGCATTGTAGGGGCAAGCAGTAAGCACTAAAATTTAGAAAGGAGGTGAAAAAATTATGATAGACCCAAGGCTCACAAATGAATATGAAAACGAAATCCTTGAACTTATTGACAATCAAGACGAGTACACAAGAAGCGATTTACAGGGAATAGTTACTGTACTTGTTAATAAGATTATGAAAAGTGGTTACAAGATAATTAAGAATCAAGAAAAAATAT
>OBEQ012584364.1_pt1 | contig 11558 bp, 4 predicted proteins | sample 1670901 | NCBI WGS metagenome assembly OBEQ01 (sample SAMEA104232315, study PRJEB22302) | groundwater metagenome | biome: forest; feature: aquifer; material: groundwater | place: USA | collected 2011-08-07 | depth 5.4 m | reverse complement strand
ACATTCGTGTCTGTAACTATTGGTGGAAGACTACCTGTGGCTGTTAACACTACTTGAGGAGATACCAACCCTTCTTTGAAGAAAGCTGTTTGATTAAAGAGAGATTGGGTGTTGAGCTTGAGCATATAACTATTCAACTCTGGGGTAGAAGCTCCTAGAGTCAGACCTTCTGTTATGTCTATCTTTCTAGTGGCGGGGCTGTTTTTAACAAGTTGTAGGACTAATTTGTGTAGGAGGAGCGAGGTCAGAAAAATAATCACGATGCAGCCCAATGCATATGCAGGGGAGGAGATCGTTCTGGAGAACAGGTTGGAAATCTTGGACTTTTTGGAGATATGATTTTCGATGGGATGGAAAAGAGGTTGTGGGGTGAGGACAGGAGCGTATATGCTCGGGGTCTCTTTTTGGAAAGGGTTTTCTTTGAGTAGTTTCTTTGCGATTGCGAAGTTGACGAGTTGTTTGAGTGAAAAAATTCGCCTTTTGGTGGTAGAGCTGCTCTCAGTACCGGAAGCTTCGACCCTTTTGATGTATTCCGATATATTTTGATGTGTTAACTGGTTTGGGGTAAAGGTTTTTTCCGAAACTTCTTCTAGCCAATTGAGGAAATGAGTTATATCCGAAACATAATTTGCAACGGTTGCGGTAGAGGCTTTTTGTGAAATAAGGAAGTCTTTGAACTGATTAATGATGTTTTTTGAGGTGGATACAGGTGCGCCTGCTTCCCTGTTTCTGAGGCTAATTTCGCTTACAGTTAGGCCCTTCTGGCGTGCTAGGTCTAGAAGTTTTCCCAAAGCTGCTGATCTTCTGTTGAGTATGGAAGGAGAAACTTGTGAAAGAGAGAGCTTATATTCTTCAAGTGATTTACTCTCGACGAGAGTTTGTAGAGTTATGTTCTCGTCACTAATCTGGTGTTGTGTTTCTGTCCAAGCCAAGTAATGGCGAATGTCTGAAAGGTAATTGTTGATCGTTGAGGACGACGACTTAAGAGAGACAAGAAAATTTTTAAACTCGGTGATGATTGGCAGGGTGGGCATGATTTTCCGAAGAGTTAGCAGTTGTTATAATTTAGCTTCAAATTATAAAAATTATAAGAGTTACACTATCTATAATTAAGCTATTAATAATTAATGTCAATCGTCAAGAAGGCAGAAGAGTATTGAATTTGAAAATTACAATTTGAAATTTGAAAACAAAACTAAATTCCAAGTTAGGGGTAGGAATATAAAATCTGGAGTATTATCTAACCTTTGAAAAAATTTCGACAATTCTCTCGAACAGTGATATTAAGTGATCCATTTAGCCTAGAATGCGGAGAAATAGCGGATATTTTGCGGAGAATAAATTTAAGCTACCCTCAATAATTGATGCTTATTGATATATATTGATACTTTTGCAGAAAAACGGTGATTTCCTATATGGATTAGGGGATTTTGTGAAAAATTTGTTTAAAATTATGGATAAATTAATGTATCTGAGACTTTTAAATAGAAATAAAACTTAAAATCCTCTCTTATCGGTCCTGTGTATTACCTAAAACGGGGTTCGTTTAGTGGTTTGTGGACAAAAGTTACGGGATTAAATTTAAAGAAGCTTATCAATCTTATGGAGAAGCTGCTATTTTATTTTTTCGTATTTATGGGGCTATAAATAGGCATAAATCAAATTTGCGAAGCTAAAAACTTTGGGAGAAGTTTATTTAAAGTCAAAATTATTTGGATATTTTTAAATCCTAAACTGAACGAGATTTGTATTGCTTCTTATTATAAATTACAGGATTGAATTAAATTCTTTGAGCTTTAATTGGAATTTGAAGTATAATTTACTAATGTCAAAGCTAGTTTACGATCATAAATCAGTCGAGGATAAATGGTCAAGGTATTGGGTTGACCAGCGAACTTTCTCTTCAGTTGAGGGCAAAGCTAAAAAAAGCTATTTGTTAATTGAGTTCCCATATCCCTCTGGAGAAAGGTTGCATGTGGGACATGGAAGAAGTTACTCTTGTCTGGACACTGTGGCTCGTAAGAGGCGCATGCAGGGAGAAAATGTAATGTTTCCCTTTGGTTGGGATGCCTTTGGATTGCCGGCTGAGAACTACGCGATCAAAACTGGGGTACATCCTAGTATAACTACCAAGAAAAATATTGCTAACTCACGTAAACAAGCTATGTCCTGGGGTTTGTCTTTTGATTGGAGTAGAGAAATAGATACAACTGATCCAAAATATTACAAATGGACTCAATGGATATTCTTACAATTATTTAAGAATGGACTGGCATATAAAAGCGAAATTCCAGTCAACTGGTGTCCGAAAGATAAAATTAATTTGGCAAATGAAGAGGTGATTGATGGAAAGTGTGAGAGATGTGGAACCGCGACCGAAAGACGTAATCAAAACCAGTGGCTCTTAAGGATTACCCAGTATGCAGACAGGCTTTTGAGTGATTTAGATACAGTAAGTTATAGAGAGGATATAAAGCAGCAGCAGATAAACTGGATAGGGAAAAAAGACGGGATAGAGATAACTTATGAGGTTGAGGGTCTAAAAGACGAGAAGATTGTGGTGTTTACCACGAGACCTGATACAAGTTTTGGTGTGACATTTATTGTAGTCTCTCCGGAGCACCATGTGGTCGAGAAACTTCTTTCAGAGAGGTCTACGGTTGATGCAAAAACGAAAAAGGCGATGTCTGAATATATAGCGAAGTCTAAAAATAAATCTGAGCGCGAGAGACTGATTGACGCTCAGGAAAAATCCGGTGTATTTACTGGAGTTTATGCGATAAATAATCTGAATAATGAGAAAATTCCAGTTTGGATTTCTGATTATGTTCTTTCCACGGTTGGCACCGGAGCAGTTATGGGTGTCCCAGGTCATGATTTGAGAGATTTTCAATTTGCTAAAGCAAAAGGTATATCTATCAAAAGGGTAGTCGTCGGAAGTGATGGTGATGTTTCTGAGATTGCTGAGGCTGGTCAGGTTCAGGAAGAAGAAGGCAGGATGATAAATTCAGGTTTTTTGGATGGTATGGATATACACCAGGCAACAGCCAAAATGATGGGGTTTCTCGAGGAGAAGGGATGGGGGAAAAGAGTTTCGACCTATCATCTGCGAGATTGGGTGTTTTCTCGGCAGCATTATTGGGGGGAGCCGATACCGTTGGTTTACTGCAAGGAATGTGCCAGAAAAGGCGAGTCGTGGTTTGATAGTGAGGAAGGAAAAGAACACGCTAAAAATTTGAAATTTGAAATTCGAAATTTGAAATTGGATAGCAGTTGGGCTTATGGTTGGTTTCCAGTTGCCCAATCGCAGTTGCCTGTCAAGTTACCCGAGGTTGAGAAATATCAGCCCACTGAAACCGGTGAGTCACCCCTGGCACATATAAACGAATGGGTTAATACAACTTGCCCTAACTGCGGAGGCAAAGCTAAACGAGAGACTGATACAATGCCGAACTGGGCAGGCTCATCCTGGTACTATTTGAGGTATTGTGATCCACTTAACGGAGAAGAGTTCGCTAATAAAGAGAAATTGAATTACTGGTTACCGGTAGATTGGTATAACGGGGGAATGGAACATACGACTTTGCACCTTTTGTATTCTAGATTTTGGCATAAGTTTTTGTATGATCTTGGAGTGGTTCCAACCCCTGAGCCTTATGCTAAGAGAACTTCTCATGGAGTGGTGCTGGGTCCCGATGGGAGGCGTATGAGTAAATCTCGGGGAAACGTGATAAATCCTGATGAGATTGTGGCTAAATATGGGGCTGATACGCTACGGTTGTACGAGATGTTTATCGGACCTTTCGATCAAATGGTAACTTGGAACGATGCAGCCGTGGCTGGAGTAAGAAGGTTCGTTTCTCGAATTTGGGATTTGTCCTTTGGAGTTATCCGTGATGGTAGGTTGGGCTCTTCGATGGTGGTCCGTCGGGAGATGGACAGGCTGATCCTTCGGGTAGGCAATGATATTGAGAATATGAAATTTAATACAGCGGTTGCTGCGTGCATGGAATTTGTTAACCTATGGGAGAGTGATGCCTCTGGGGTTGGCGCTGATGTGCTGGGTGATTTTATTAAAGTGCTTGCGCCCATGGCTCCGTTTGTGACAGAGGAGATATGGGAGGAGATGACAAAGGCTAAGAGCTCAAAATCTAGCCTGCAGTACAAATCGGTGCATTTGGAGAGTTGGCCTGACGTAAAGGAGACTAAATTTGATGATGAAATCCTGGAAATTGTAGTGCAAGTTAATGGAAAATTAAGAGAAAAAATGCCTATAACAAGGGCCGAGTGCAATGAAGTAGAGGTCAAGCAGAGAGTGCTAGCGAGTGCTAAGGTCGCGCCATGGATTGCGGGTCAGACGATTGGTAAATTTGTGTGGGTGCCAGAGAAATTAATTAACTTAGTTTTGGAGAAGTAGACGTTGTTAATTTTACTACCTGTTTTATTTTAGGTGAGTGGTGTGATAGATTCCGGGTATGAGTATGAACTTCGGCAAGATTTTAACTACAGCACTTACGGGAGCTATCCTTTTGGGGGTCGGCGTTTTCTTCTATCGGATGTGGAAGGATTCTAAAGTAGAAGTTGAAGTTGTCTCCAGAGAATCACAGGCGCCATCTCCCACTTCTTTACCCGGAGTACAGATTGTGGTTGAGGTAGCTGGCGCCGTTATCTCTCCTGGGATATACAAGTTTCCTCCAGAGTCCCGGACCATAGATGCAGTTTCGGCTGCTGGGGGAATGGCTGCGAGAGCTGATCGAGAGTGGGTGAGTAAAAATATAAATATGGCCAAGGTGCTCAAGGATGCAGAAAAGATTTATATCCCATCTCTCGGGGAGATGGGTAAAATTGCGGGCGAGGGTGTCGCAACGGTGAGAGGTTTGACGGATATAAATAAGGCCAGCTTAACTGAACTTGAATCATTGCCTGGTATAGGACCGGTAACAGCAAAGAAAGTGATTGATGGTAGGCCCTATAAGGAAATAGAGCAGCTACTTACACATAAAGTAGTAAATAAGAACGTTTTCGAACAGATTAGAGGACTGATAAAAGCTGACTAATGCGACCTGTCTATTTGGTATTGGTTTTGTTAGTAATCACAAGATGTTTTTGGGCAATATACGCACAACCTAAGTATGAAATAGGCCAGGTTATCAGAATAACTGGTAGACTGACAAAACCACCTAAAATTAGCAGCAGATCGGCCTATTTGCTGCTAGATAGATTTATAGTTAGTGGAGATGTCGTGGGGGATCTTAAAAGAGGAGACAGGGTAACGATAACAGCTAGGGTAGAGCAAAGATTTCCAGGAATTGAAGCTAAATACCTGGTTAAAGCCTTCGACATAAAGATAAATGCGGAAAATAAAAACGACAACTTTGTATTATTTGTATATAGATTGACCGATTATATCGGGCAGATGTTTAGCCAAGGTTTGCCCAGTCCCGAGGCGGAACTGGCTAGTGGGATGGTCTTGGGTCAAGCTCAGGATCTGCCGATAACGATTACTGAGAAATTTAGACGAGAGGGCCTTACACATATCGTAGTTGCTTCGGGTGGAAATGTGGCATATATCCTAGCTCTAGCTCTGGGAATCCTTACGCCTATATCCGGCAGAAAATTAGCTATGGGATTTTCGCTAGTTTTTATTTGGGCTTTCGCAATTGCCTGCGGCTTTGATGCTCCAGTTGTAAGGGCGGTGGTGATGGCCAGTATCATAACTGTCTCTTCAATAATTGGTCGGGAAAGTGAAACTTTAGGCGTACTCTTGATAACCTCTTTGCTGATGATAGCTTTCCAGCCGTTTCTACTAATTAGTGTTTCGTTTTGGTTGTCGGTCGCCGCGACTTTGGGTGTGATCATGGCAGGAAAATTGTCGTGGGCCGATCGCCTCGGAATATTTAGAGAGACACTTTTTGCCCAAGCCTTTACTTTGCCAGTAATTATCACGGCTTTCGGCTGGGGTGTGACTTCCTGGGTGGCTCCTATTGCTAATGTATCGATTTTGTGGCTGGTTCCTGTAGTCTCATGGCTAGGTATTGCCTACATAGTTGTCACGGGTGTTATTGGCGTAGGGCTGTTTTCTTCTCTTTTGGCCGCTACACTGTATGTGCCGTTGAACATTCTCATTAGGATCGTAGATTTCTGGAGTAGATGGTGAAATTACAAACAAAATTATATATCTCGGTTCTGTCTATTGTCTGTGGGTTGGTCTGGTATCTGGCTTTGGCTGATAATGGTGGGAAGCTAAGGATCATCTTCTGTGATGTGGGCCAGGGGGATGCAGCCTTGATTGTCAAAGGGAGCTTCCAGATGCTTATAGATGGCGGACCTGACTACACGGTGCTCAATTGTTTGGGTAAGTATTTGCCGTTTTGGGATAGGGAGGTTGAGGTCGTAGTCATGACACATCCCCAGGCGGACCATATGAACGGACTGATTGGGGTACTGCAGAGATATAAGGTAGGTAGATTTCTGGCAGGGGTGGAGAAAAATGAGACGGCTGGTTACCGTAAATTGCTTGATCAAATTCGAAAGAATAGGACTGAAGTTCACAATGTTTACGCTGGCGACAAGTTAACTATAGCCAGTTCTGGACATATTATGATATATTTTGATGTATTTTGGCCAGACAGGAGATGGGTTGAGGACCATACTGATGTGGATAGTGATCAGATTGCCGTGAACCAGAAAGACAACAGTGGTGCGGTTTTGGGTGTGAGTACAGACGGCACTGATCTTAATTCCTACTGTATTAGTTTGATTATGCATTATGGCAACTTCAAAGCCTTGTTTAGCGGAGATGCTGATAGATCTGTGGAACCGCAAATGATTGCCAGAGGTCTTCTGGCCAAAGTTGATTTGTTGAAAGTCCCCCATCATGGCAGCGCCACCGGTATGATGCCGGAGTGGTTGCAAATCATTTCTCCCAAGTTGGCAGTTATCTCCGTGGGGCGAAATAACAGGTACAGACATCCACGCAAGGAGGCGCTTGATATGTTGAATGATATGGGCACCAGAGTTTTTAGGACTGATATTGATCATGATATTGAGGTTGAGTCAGACGGAAAGAGTTTTGGGGTAAAGGACAAGGATTACCAGATGGCGGTCCAGTAAAGTGATTGAGTTTGGGCGCTGGGTGATGAGACATTGACAGTGAATCCGCTGGAGCTAAGGCCAGTTATCCAAGCTGATGTATCAAAGTCGGGAGTGATTTGGATGGCTGAAGGGGTAGATTCCCACAACTTTTCCATATCCAGACTTGCTTTATTTGGATCCAGAGTTAGCTTGCCACGGAATGAATCATTACCTACCAGCTGGCCTTTTCCAATCGTGATGTTGCCTTCGGTTATGCTGAGATTTCCTTGGGTATCGATCGCGACTTTGCCGGCCAAGAAGTCGATGCCCGAGAGAGATAGAGGATTGAAGTATAGAGGTCCAGAAAGAGAGTTAATTCCTTCATGGGTAATCGAGATGGTGGCATCTATCAGTAGGTTGCCTGCAATCGTGGTGTCGGATAGGGAGGATTTACCCAATACCGATAGGGAGTCGGTGAGCTTGAGGTTGTTAAGAGTCGAGGATGTTGAGGCATCTAGATTTTCTAGATCCAGAATGACTGTGGTACCGGTACCTGATGAATTTTCAGGTAGAGAGATTGAACGCTCTGGTATAAGTGAGACCGTACTTGTTCCAGTTGATGAGCTCGCTATGGCTTCGTCTTTATCATTTAGTCCCTTGAGTATTTCTTCTCTTAGGGAAGAGGAGATGGATGCTAGTTTATCGTCTAGGTTTAATGCTTGATCTAAGCCCTCGACGAAGTTGGCACTGATAGTGCCTTCAAGCCTACCTGCTCGTAGCGTCCCTGAGATACTGGCGTCTCCGGATACTTCTAGGATCGGATCGAAACTAGATGGATCGTAGGTGCTAGATCCAGAGCCGGAGCCAGAATTGTTATTGCTGTCTCTTTTTATGACCAGCTTGCCGTCGACCGTGATACTGCCGGTACTGGAAAGCGGGGAGATAATGTTGGCTTTCAGTTTTTCAATATCGGCTCGGGGAGAGGTGAGGGAATCCCCAACGTTGAGGATTTGAATATCGGCCAGACCTGCTCTGATTTTACCGGTGACGATTTGGGCGAATGAGCCAATCTTGGTGACTACCTCGTGGGTAAGGTTATTAATTACTTTGAATGAGGGGATAACCGACCCAGACGAAGTTGTGGCGTCTAATTGAGCCGTATCAGGAACAATGTTTAGATCACCAGAATTTGTCAGGGAGATATCGGAGTCATGGTAGGTTTGGTTGACAAATATTTCGACCGTTTCCTGTGGCATACACTCGATGGTGGGATTTTGTTCGCATTGGCTCCAGTTCTCCAGAGCCTTGCCGATTACATATCCTGCTCCTGTAGCCTTCTTGGCTAGTCCGGGTTTGTCAGAATATGTCAGGTAATCTCCTATGTCGATGGGTTTGGAATCGGGGTCAATTTTTACTGGCACACGACCGGCAAGAGCTACGGGTATCATCCTTTCTCCGGTTTGTCCTTCTTTTTGCGATAGTCGCAGAGCGGGGCTGGTGGAGTACACACCCATTACCCCTTTCTCTGAGCCAGATGCCTTACGTACGAAGCCTTTTTCATAAGGATCTAGTTCTACCAGGTCTCCGGGTTTCAGACTGTCATCTCTGGTGGGGTAGTCTTCAGCTACGTCGTAGGCTCCGAAGGTTGTGGTGATACCGTGGCTAAAGAGGAAGGTGCCTGTGTTTTGGTTGCCAGTGTTGTTGTTGGCCTGTTGCTCTGCAGCAAAGCTAATCGAGCCTAAGTTGGTGTTTGAGCCTTGTTCAGCATTGACATTATCTGAAGCCGCATGGAATTTGAGAGCATATGATTGGCCTTCTACGGCAGTGTAGGAATCAATCAACGAAGCGTCAGCTTCCTGAACTCCAACGTACAAAGAGTCGTTGTAGACGACCATGGTATCGGCCCCATCGTAGGCGAGATTTACACAAAATGCACCGGCGCAGCTTTGGTTAAACGTTCCTCTGTTGCTGGTTGCTACGGGTGTCCAGTAATTACCTCCTTCGTAGACATAGATTTCGGCGGTATCTGTCTCGTCGGTTCCTGCATATAGCCGTCCATTGTAATTGGTCATACTCCAAACCGAGTCGATACTGCCAGTATTACCTGTCCCGATTCTGCCTGCCGTTTGTGAAGAAACTCGGGTCCAGACTGTGCCTGTACCATCGTAGCGGTAAATTTCGGCGCTGTTTGATTCGTTTGTGCCTGCATATAAGCCGCCGTTGTAGTTGGCCATGGTTTTTATAGCGTCAATACTGGTCGTGCCGCCTGGGGCGATAGTACCTGCTGTGCTTTGGCTGACTTTGATCCAGCTGTTGCTACCCTCATAACGATAAACTTCAGCACTGTTTGATTCGTTTGTGCCTATGTAGAGGTCACCTCTGGAAACCGCTATGGAGTCTATCTCGTCAATACTTGCTGTGCCACCTGTTGCGATTCTTCCTGCTGTATTATTGGTGATTTTTGTCCAAGTACTGCCGGTTCCATCGTAGCGGTAAACTTCTGCACTATTTGATTCACTGGTGCCAACATATAGCTGTCCTCTGTAGACAACAGACGAACTTATTTCATCGATACTTGCTGTTGCTCCTGTACTGATTCTTCCTGCTGTGGGACCGGAGACCCTGACCCAACTGAGGCCACCGTCGTAACGATAGATCTCGGCACTATTTGATTCCGAAGTTCCGATATACAAGCGGCCATTGTAAACGTTCATCGATGAGATTTTGTCAATGTTGGCTGTGCCACCGGAGGTGATGGTTCCGGTACCCAGAGTGACTCTGCTCCAGCTAGAGTTACCATCGTAACGGTAGACTTCAGCTGCATTTGTTTCACTTGTTCCTATATAGAGGCTGCCGTTGTAGACAGCCATGGTGTCGACCGAATTTATATTAGTGGTGAACCCTGTGGCAATGGCTCCAGTGGCTGCTGTCACCCTGGTGAAGAGGGACAATGAGTCTGTTTGTTGATCGATGAGTACGTTGCCTCCTGCTACGTGTAGCTTCTCTGTGGGGGAGCTGGTACCAATGCCTACACTCCCAGCGAAGTAATTGGTGGCCGTAGATTCGTTTTGCCATAGACCATAATTGTTCGTGATGGCTCCTGTTTGAGTGGCACTGGCAATATAAACTCCGTAAGCCGTGGTTATGGTCCCGACTGCATTTGTATTATCGACTCCTGTATATACACCGATAGCTGTGGTGACATCACCGGTGCCAGTCTTTTGGGGAATGGCACTTAGTCCGTATAGATTAGTTACCGTGCCTCCGCTGGTATTCTGAGGGATGAATTGCCCTCCGTTAAGACTGGTTATGGTACCGGTTGTGGAATTGATGGGATTGGAATAGATGCCATATAACCCTGCAAGAGTGCCAGAGGTCGCTGTGTAGGCATTATTACTAAGAATTCCAAGATAATTTCCTGTATTCGCAGCGGTTATGTTGCCATCAAGGTGCATGCCGTAAATCGTGCTACCAGTAGCTGAGCTATTTGTAGTTATTTCGAGCTGTGAATCTGGCGCTGTGGTTCCTATGCCTACCCTGCCGCTGCCTACGATGATGCCGTAGTTATTGTCGGCCCCGGCGGCGCTGGCATAGAGACCTATGGCAGTAGAAGTGCCAGTACCTAAAGTTGATCCTTGGTTGGAGAAATAGCCGCTGTAAGCTGCTGTGGTGCCGGAGCTGTCTTTTGCTGATGTATCCACGAACGAGTTGATGCCGCGTAGGGAATTGGCAAAGGTCGAAGAATCTGTGAGTGTCGAGTTATATCCATAGGCTGTGTTGGCTCCGGTAGGTGAGTTGGTGAGAGATAGGGAAGTTCCATAAGATGTCGTTCCTATGCCTGCATCTACCGTTGCAGTTAGGTCAATAAGTTTGCCATTGTTACCTAGGTCCGTAGTTGCTTTAAAGACTGAACCGGTCATGCCACTGGTGCCGCCACTGGGTCCGGTAAATTCAATAACATCTCCGCTGGTAATATTGGTGGCGCTGATATCAAGGATGTCTGCGCTGGTTAGAGAATTGGCTACCCAGTTAACTACCTGTTCACTTACTTGGGCGCCTGTTTGGTTGATGCCAAAGACGGTGCCTGTCGAGTTACCAGCGTCAATGTCTACTTTGGCATCTGGTGTGGTGTCACCAAAACCAGAGTTGCCGTTTACGATAAGCGAATTTCCTGACGACGCTGGATCAATATAATATGAGTTATTCGCAGTATCTAGGAATCTGGCTCCATAGACGTCTCCTGAGATAGCCTTAACATCAAAGATAGTGGTGTTGCCATCATCTTCGATAAATATAGCTGAGCTAGTTGAAAGAGTCTGTGAGGTATCAACTATTCCATGGATACCATAACCGTAGAAACCAGAAGCTGCTCCACCTGCATTGGCTGAGTCAATGACAAACCTAAGTAAATCAGCTGAATAGTTACCTGTGGTATCTGATGTCGTTATCTCAAGTAAGTTACTAGTACCAGATGATCCATTGTT
>OBEQ011545997.1_pt1 | contig 11558 bp, 9 predicted proteins | sample 1670901 | NCBI WGS metagenome assembly OBEQ01 (sample SAMEA104232315, study PRJEB22302) | groundwater metagenome | biome: forest; feature: aquifer; material: groundwater | place: USA | collected 2011-08-07 | depth 5.4 m | reverse complement strand
TTTTATATCTAAGGGATTTGTTCAGTTTTTGGCCAAATATACAAACGAAAAAACAATGGCTCAATACGAAGCACAAACAAGAAGTAATCTTTTCAGAATAACCCTCCGAGCTTCATGGCCACACTTAATCAATCAGAAAGTTGGCTACCTTGAAAGAGTGCTTCTAAATGATATCTCCTACGCAACCGGTATTTTGAACCAAATTAGTGGAATAATCTTAATAACTACTAGTTTAATAATGTATGCTTTTGTCGCAATAAACATTTCCCTAGGTATTACTTTAATAACCTTATCACTTGGCTCATTAACCTTTTTCTTTTTTAAACCTCTCTTTTATAAGACCCGAAAAATTGCATCAAAAACTTCAGCCATTTATAAGATCGCTAGCCATCACATCAGCGAAAGCATCATCGGCGCAAAGATGATTAAAATAACTTCGGTTGAAAATAAAATAGCCGACAAAGGCAAAGAGTATTTTGAAGAACTAAGAAAAACCAGAATAAAGTCTGTTTTTTATGAACAACTCTTAAGTACATTTTTTGAACCACTTGGATTTCTTTTTATAGCTGTCTTGTTTGTTTTTTCATACAAATCTCCCGGATTCAACATCGCCGCTTTTACTGTAACAGTTTACTTAATTCAAAGAATATTATCGTTTATTCAGTCTATCCAAGGACAAGTATACAGCCTGAATACCCAGGTCTTATACCTAAAAATCATTGCTGACTATAAACAATCAGCAATTAATAATAAGGAGATCGACGGAGAGTCTGGTAATTTCATTTTTGAAAAATCGTTAGAATTTAGTCATATAAAATTCGCATACCACACCCGAAAAGAAGTTCTAAAGGATATTAATTTTTCAATAAAAAATGGTGAGGTGACAGGAATAATCGGCCCTTCTGGTGCAGGCAAAACCACAATTGTTGACTTAATTTTACGACTTTTCACTCCTGAAACTGGTGAGATCCTTCTTGATGGTAAAAATATTTATGAAATCAGCCTAAAAGAATGGAAAAAAAATATAGGATATGTGCCCCAAGATAATTTTTTTATCAATGATACGATCGAAAACAATATAAGATTTTACAATGAAGCAATATCTGAAAAAGATATTATAGAGGCTTCAAAAATGGCCAATATTTATGAGACCATCCATGGCATGCCTGATAAGTTTAAAACTTTAGTAGGAGAAAGGGGTATCCAGCTGTCTGGGGGACAACGCCAAAGAATTGCCCTAGCAAGAGCACTAGTAAGAAAACCTAAAATATTGATTCTGGATGAAGCAACAAGCGCTCTTGATAACGAATCAGAAACCTTGATTCAAAATGCCATATCAGATCTACGAGGAAAAACGACTGTCATAGTTGTGGCTCATAGATTATCCACCATAATGAACTCCGATAAAATTATCGCCCTAAAAAACGGTATAATAATAGAAAGCGGGTCTCCGGATGAATTGTTACATGACCCCAACTCCTATTTCTACAAAACACACAATGAAGTGGGTAGCGAGCTCAACTTGATCCAGTAGAAATATGTATAAAGCCATTATATTTGATTTAGATGGAGTACTCATAGATGCCACTGGATGGCATTACGAGGCCTTAAATAAGGCCTTGAATTTGTTTGGTCACCAAATAGGTCCGGATGATCATATAAAAATTTACAATGGGTTGCCAACAAATGAAAAGCTTAAAATAATGACCCAAAAAAACGGGTTTCCCATTGGTTTACACGAGACAATTAAATTAATGAAGCGCAAATACACTGACGAAATAGTCAATTTAAATTGTCGACCAAATCACGAAAAGCAACTGATGTTAAACCATCTAAAAAACAGGGGCTACGCCCTTGCCTGTTGTAGCAACGCTCAAAAATATTCAGTCCAAAAAATGCTTAAGTTGTCACAAATTGAACACTTTTTTGATCACATTATCGGAAATGATGAGGGTTATGCCCCCAAACCGGCTCCGGATATATATTTAGCAGCTTTTAAAAAGTTAGGAATAAAACCTAAAGAAGCTATAATAATAGAAGATGCCCCTTATGGTATAGCAGCGGCAAAAGCAAGTGGGGCAAAAGTTATATCAGTTAAGAGCTGCAAGGATGTAAATTTGTCGCTATTTGTAAAAAATAAGTTAATTTGATAGGATTTTAAACAGAAAAAAATTACAAACGCATGAAAAAAACTTTAAATATCGTTATTCCAATGGCTGGCGCCGGCTCCCGTTTTCAACAAGCCGGTTATTCTTTCCCTAAACCATTAATAGATGTAAGCGGAAAGCCAATGATTCAAATTGCTATAGAAAATTTAAAGCCAAAGTGTGCTTACAAGTTTATCTTTATCTGTAAAAAAGAACATTACGACAACTACTCTTTGCGTGAAATATTTAACAATCTAGTTGGCCAGAATAATTATGAAGTAATTTTATTAAACTCATTAACACAAGGCGCGGCCTGCACGGTCTTGTCTGCGACTGAATATATTAATAATGATAATGACTTGTTGATTGCCAACTCTGACCAATTTGTTGATATTGATATTAATGATTATATAAAATTCTCTAGAGAGTCAGGAGCTGATGGAACCATAATGACTTTCGCCGCCTCGCATCCAAAGTGGAGTTACGCTAGAGTAGACAAAAAAAATACCGTAATAGAAGTCGCCGAAAAAAGAGTTATCTCCAATCACGCTACTGTCGGCATATACTACCTAAAACAAGGCAAGAATTTTGTATCTGCGGCTAACTCCATGATTGAAAAAGATATAAGGGTTAATAATGAATTCTATGTCTGTCCAGTTTTTAATGAAACGATTTTGAATAATGGGGTTGTTAAAATATGGGAAATGCCGAAAAAAAATATGCATGGATTAGGAACTCCAGAAGATTTAAATTCTTTTCTTGCAAAAATTGAAAAGAAGCAGGTCTCTATTTAGTTATTAAAAGCTGGCCCATATAGGTTGTAACCTAACAAAAAAGTTTTATTTAAAATTAGATATAAAATCAGAACAAATCCCAAAACACTTGGGCAACTCTGTTCTACTTTTTATTCCTTGTAATTCTGGCATAACACATACAGACTGTGGGGTTAACTCTTTGCCGGGATATGTCCACATTATATTCTTAGCCGTCAGAGTAAGGTCGTCTTCCTGATGCCAGAAACAATGTATTTTTTTGTTTTCAAGCATTTTTTCCAGTGCCGGAAGATTTTTTGCATGGCACCACAACTTTTCATTTTCTAAAAAAGCTTCCACTGTCGCATACTGTGGCTTGTCGTGTCCCAACCAAAACCCATCATCTTTGTACCATACATCTATTTCGACATGGTAGTTTTGCGCCAAGGCCTCATTTATATAGTCCGGACTATTTTCTCTACCAGGATTCGCTCCATTGACATTGCCCCGATGTGATATGAAAACCATAATTATAAGTGTATCTAAATCGCCGTAACAGTCAATGAAGGTTATTAGAGGTTTGACAAAAGACAAGATATATTTCTTACGACAATATAAGACTAAAATGTTAAGATAAGCCCTGTTTCGAGTCGGTGGGTTAACTGGTAACATATTGATAAAGTTCTATAATTTCTATAGGATAATTATGCATTATGATTCTATATTTCGATAATTACATAACCGACACACCTCTTTATCCGTCTTCTCAAACACCTAACGACGAGGTCCGAAACGCTTGTGTAAATTATCAAATGCCATCCAAAATCGATATTGCCAAATATTCTTTGGCCAGTTATGCAACAATTCCATGGTCGCATGTACTAATTAAATATAAGATTGATGATGAGAAAGCAATACAACCGCTGGATGACTATATTTATGGCTTATTTCCTAAAGCGACCATCATTCATCACAGAAGCGACACTCAAGAAGGATTTAAGGAATCGCTGGCAATTATGGACAAATTTGAAGACGACTGGATATTTCTTGCCCCCAATGTTGATCACCCCCTAATTGCACCAAAAATAAATATTTTAGACATGGCATTGGCAAAAGCTAAAGAGTTAAAAAATCACCATAAATACGTATCGGTTATTTATTCTCACTTCAGTGAATTTATTAATTACCCAAAACACGGCAACCCATTTCACGATGCCTTTGGAAAAGACACACGCATTATTGATGAAAACACAGACACAATATCAATAATAAAAGAAGGTGGCGATTATTCTGGCATACAAATGGTACACAAAGACTTGTTTAGACACTGGTTCACTTCAATAGATCTGACTGGCATTAGAATAATACGCCCCGAAAGTCTTAGCGAAAAAGTAATAACAACAAATCAGGTTTTGGTCATGCCTAAAAAAGAAATTTGCGCTCATTTCGACGGCTACGCTCACACAATAGGTTCTAAACACGAAATATTGCCTGATCAAGTCCCACCGCTTTTTATACCTCAAGGCTTTTTTGAAAACAAAATAAGAATTGCCTATGGGTATGATAACTATCGAGAAGGATGGACAAATATCAATCCCTCGGCCAAGCAGTATAGCTTTAGAGACAACCTTAAAGGCACCGACATTATGTGCACCTTAGAAGATATGCCACTGTTCTGGAATGGTCATATTGACCAAATAGATAGTAATCCGTTACGCAATGATGCCTATCTTAAAAAAATGCGTGATAAAAAATATAGGACCATATCTAATCCATGGAGAGGCTACTGGAAAAATTACTTGCTAAAAGGTTATTGGAAACCTGACCTCAAAAAGTGGGTCAAGAGTAAATTACATAATTAAAATGTTACGAATCATTAAAAAAATTATTAAAAAAATAATAAGCTTACCAATTATTTTTGGCTATGAGGTTATTATTCGTAAACACAAATCAGTTGTAGACAAAAAGTATTCTTATGAAATAAGTGGAGATTTTAAAATATTAAAGACCATTAAAGGAATGCTCGATACAGAAGGTCTTCAGTTATTCCAATTTATTTCCAAGTTAACACCCGCCAACAATGAACCGGTACTTGAGGTTGGTGTATTTTGTGGCAGAAGTTTACTTGCTCTTGGTTGTGCTTTCAAAAAATCCCAAATTGTCGGCGTTGATCCCTTTTTTAAAGACTTCTATGATTCTCCTGCCTTCAATGACGAAGCACGATATCTTTCAATAGTCTCGGGTGGACTGGCTCGCAAAGAAAGAATAGATATAATTTATAAAACTGCCGAAATTCTGGACAAAAAAAATAACACAAATCTAAAAAACCGCCTAAAACTAGAAGAAAAAACACAGGAGCAATTTTTAAACAGCCGAGACAGGTCCCATAAATACAAAGTGGTCCACATAGATGGCGAGCACACCTATGATGCGGTAACAGAAATAATTGATTCTTTTGACGATTTACTTTATGAGTCATCGTTTGTAATTGTAGACGATATTTTAAACCCCGGTTTTCCGGGAATAGCCGAGGCAGTATTCAGACACCCAATTTTTAAGAAAAATCTTTTCCCGTTATTTTATGGATTTAACAAGGGAGTGTTTATTTTTAAACCGCCTTCTATGGATTTCATTAAAGAAACCGTACACACACTGTTGAAGTTATATCCAGATAATTTGTACGACAAAAGAAACCTGCACGATGGATCAATCGAAGTCAGTCAAAGGTATTAAATTAAGTGATTAAAAAAATGAAAATCTACATCTTACCTACAAACAAAAAATTTAACTCTGGAAACCAGCCGTGGAAATACCCAAAGCATAATGATAAATTTGGAGTTGAGCAGGATTTTTTAAAATATTTGAATAAAAACCCCCAACTTGTTTCAAGAACTCCAGAAAACGCCGACTGGCATTATCTGGGTATTTATTGGACACGCTGGCATTTAGACCACAATCAGGCGACGGAAGGAGAAAGCATAGAAGAACTTCAACAAGAAGTTGATGCAAGCATCTTGAATGACAAAAAAACTTTCACAATATGCCAATATGACGATGGGCCGATAGTAAACTTGAAAGATACAATACAATTTCTAGCCTCAAGAAAAACAGATTTAGGGTTTGACATTCCCCTTTTATCATCAGAACATGGGTTACCGTTCTTCAGACCCCAAAAAAAATACTTAGCCTCTTTTATGGGAAGATTAGGAACCTACCCAACAAGAGAAGAAATGTTTGATGCCTTGCAACACAGAAAGGATGTTTTTGTTTTTGATGGCCACAAGAGCCCAAGATTTTTCGTAAAAAAGATTTTACAATCATACATAGCGTTATCACCACGAGGTTATGGTGGAAGTTCCTTCAGGTTTTTTGAAGCAATGCAGTTGGGAGTAGTACCATTTTTAATAGGAGATTTGGACACAAGACCATTTAAAAAATACCTGCCTTATGAAGAGTTCAGTTTTTACACAAATAACCCCAACGAAATCAACGCAATAATTGATTCAAAAACAAAAGAGGAACTTTTGAACATGGGCGAAAAATGTAAAAAAATATATAAAGAGAAACTAGCTTATCAAAAATGGTGCGAACTTGTTATAAAAACTCTAACTGATCTAAAACAATGATTACTGAAGAAAAATTCCAAAAATTAGTAGAACAATCAACATCAACATGGAAAGATCAGCATTTAACGTTGGGGAGGATAATAAAATCAAAAAACCTAAAAGTCGGGGCTGAAATAGGTGTTGCTTTTGGCGGAAACGCTGAAAACTTATTGCAAAATGCAAACATAACAAAACTTTACGGAATAGACCCCTATGTCCCTTACAAAAATTCCGACATAAATGCCATTGATTTTAATCAGGAAGATTTTGACGATATTTACGAGCTTACAAAACAAAAACTGTCTAAATTTAATGAACGCTTTGAATTTATAAGAAAACTGTCGGTTGAAGCTATTAATCACGTACCAGATAATCTCGATTTTGTTTATATTGACGCAGGTCACTCTTATAAAGAGGTCTGGAGTGATCTTTGCTATTGGTTTAAGAAGGTAAGGGATGGGGGTATTGTTTCTGGCGATGATTACGGCCATTCTGACTTGCCGGATATTAAAAAGGCAGTTGATGAATTTTTCAGACGCTTTGACTGGAAAGTTAATTTTGAAAATCAAGTTTGGTGGGTTGAAAAAAAACCCTTACATGTCAGTTTTTTTATTCCCACTTATAATTATGGTAAGTCCATTCGGGACTCGGTGAAATCTATAATGAATGGCAACTTTTCCGATGGAGATGAGCTGATAATATTTAATGACGGTTCCACTGATGATACTGCTAAATATTTATTGGAACTTAAATCAGAATATCCAGAAATCAAGGTTCTGGCCCATGCAAAAAATAGGGGTCCATCTGCTACCAGAAACGATGCACTAGAAAACTGCAGTAACCCTATAGTTTTTTCGCATGATCATGATAATATTCTTGTTCCAGGAAGTGTGCAAAAATTAAAAGATTTTTTAATAAACAGTGGTGCTGATGTTGCCGCTTTTGGCGAAATTCATTATTTCTCCGGCAAAACCAACAATGTTACCCATAAGTGGATTTTTAAAAATGGGCCGTATACTCTTACTGATTGTTTATCTGACCATCATTCTCCGGGCGCAAGTGGAAATTACATGTTTACAAAAGAAAGCTGGCTAAGAGCCGGTGGCTATCCTGACTCTTGGATGGATAGTTGGGGATTGGGCGTTCGCCAGATTGTAACTGGATCTAAGATGCTCACTTTGCCGGAAACTTTTTATCTCCATCAATACCAACACAGCCACGAATATGAATCCACCTACCTTAAAGGAGAACGGACGGGGAAAATTTCTTCGCTGACAATTCTACAAATTTTAATGCCTTTTCTTTTTTTATTAGACAGAAAAAGCGTTAATTACATGTTAAGCGAATGGGGCAGAAGCCATTGGTTCAAAAGAATGAAAGAAAAACCAATTATTGTAAAATTTAACACTATTGAAGAATATGAGAAACACAAGGAGTTCGTCCGTCAGAATCCCACAATCCCATCTCTTGTATTTAAGACCTTAAAACCCCTCTTCAGAGTTGTCAAAAAAACAAAAGAGATCTCTAAAAAAATACCAATAATCAAGAAAATGGGCGCGAAAACAAAAAAAGTGTTTAAAAAAATAATCGGCCACTGACCATCTAAATTTTACGCCTTAAAATAAGATGGTCGTCAATATTTTTTTATATACTGACTGTGTTAGATTGGGACATGTTTTGTTTTTTAACAAGGAGGTAAATTGAAGGTCTGCTTAATCATACCCCCCTCTATCTTTCTTCTAGACGAGAGAGTCTTTATGACCTTGGGTATATTGAAAGTCGCTGCCGTACTTGAAAAATCAGGACAGCAAGTAGACGTAATAGATTTATCCGGAATTTCAAACTACGAAAAAGTTATTGAGGACTACTGCAACGAAAATGATACTGCTATCTTCGGACTGACGGCTACCACGCCCCAGCTTCCGGCGGCAATCAAAGTACTGGAGACAATACGCACACACAAAGTTGGCGCCAAAATAATTTTAGGTGGTCCACATATTACGCTGGTAAGTGCTGCCCACAAAAGAGAGCAAAAATTAAACATTAACGGACGGGCAACCACAGCGTTTAATCAACTTAGCCAAGATTTTGATGTTTTGGTAGCCGGTGACGGCGAGGAGGCCATCTTTGATGCCCTTAAAGAAACAGCTCCTAAATTAATCGATGCTGATATCCCCAAATCAGTTCTATTCTTAACCAACAAGCGTTTGGAAGAATTGCCATTTCCAGCTAGGCACTTGGTAGACGTTGAAAGCTACCATTATCACATAGACGGTGTCCGAGCCTTAAGCATGATTGTCCAGTTGGGCTGTCCATATGAATGCGGATTTTGCGGCGGCCGAGCTTCTCCATTTCTTAGAAAAATAAGAACCCGAACCAGCGAAAATGCTGTAGCTGAAATGATACACATGTTTCAAGTCTATGATATTAGGGGCTTTATGATGTATGACGATGAGTTAAATGTAAATCCAAAAGTTGTTGAACTAATGAATTTAATCACCGAAACCCAGAAAAACCTCAATACTGAGTTTAGATTAAGAGGATTTATTAAATCCGAGCTTTTTACCGAAAAACAGGCTGAAGCAATGTATAGAGCGGGTTTCAGGTGGATATTGGTTGGCTTTGAATCCGGCTCACCATTAATGTTGGAAAATATAAACAAAAAGGCTTCCCGCGAGGACAACACTAGATGTCTTGAGATTGCAAGAAAGTATGGCCTTAAAGTAAAAGCCCTAATGTCTATAGGTCATCCAGGTGAATCAAGAGAGACGATCATGGATACCAGAGACTGGCTCCTTAAGGTTAAGCCGGATGATTTTGATGTAACCATAATTACCACCTATCCCGGTACACCCTATTATGATCACGCAGTACCTCACGAAACTGAACCCGGAGTTTGGATTTACACTTACCAAAAAACTGGTGATAAGTTATACAGCAAAGAAGTTGACTATAGAACTACCGCTGATTATTATAAAGGTGATCCTGAAGGAGGATACCAGTCATTTGTATATACTGATTACTTGAGCCCCGAACAACTTGTCGAGTTAAGAGATTTCATAGAAAAAGATGTCCGGGAAAAACTAAACATCCCATTTAATCCCAGTTCTCCAGCCATTCGCTATGAGCACTCCATGGGTCAAACAAATTTACCAAAATATATTTTGAGATCAACACCTTAAATCCCGATATCGGGATTTTTAATTGCTTAATATCACTTTCTTCGTCCAATTGAATTCAGAAAAATTAATATCCTTGCTAGGATATTCCCAATAATGGGCAGGCGTCTCACCATCCTCATTAAATCATGTTTGCGTAATCTGTCTAAAAACGAGCGCCATTCAATATCATAAGCAATTGGTCTTCTGCTTAAATCAATCTTGACACCTTCGCGCCGGCACAATTTTATAGCACTAACCACCCATTTTCCCTTTACAATACCCGTCTGGGGTAAATAATCAACAGTAGGTTTTGAAACAGTAAGAAACAAATAATCCTTTGACCTCTTCCCGCCTCTTTCTTCCATATCCCAACCACTTTCACCATCCCTCATAATTTTTCCCAAAGCATCTGTATTCCACAATGCAACTTGTAATGAAATTCCGCGTCCAGCTTCCGGACTAATTTTTTTCAAACCAAGACCTTTTCCACCAGAAACAATTTCCTCCATAGAATAATCTGGCAAACCGGAACTGAAGTCAGGAAAAAGATAAACACAGGCAGCTTTGTTTTTATCAGAATAATCAATAATTTTATTTAAATAGGTGGTGTCAACAGGACTTCTAAGAAAATAGTCCTCCTGCATATAAATCAAGTGCGGAACTGCCATTTTATCAATAGCCACCCTCAAGTTAGAAGCCCATTTTTTATCCTCGCCTATCAAAACAGATATCACTCTTGGGTCATCATATCGTTGATAATTGCTAATTAAATAAACCGGAAAGGGGCAATCCGGCCAGTAACGAAAAAACAAGGTAAAAAAAGGCTGCCACGCATCACTATAGGCATCGCACGAACTAACTAATACCGCGCACTGGTGATTTTCTGTATTACTTTCCATTGAGATTTATCTGATAAAAACCTTTAATTTTCTAAAATATTTCTTTTTAAACCGAGCCACTTCTAAAAGCATACTGGCCAGCCATTTTGTTAGGTAAATGTCTATATAATTAAATACTTTATTATCAAATTCCACAAAAGGAAGGCGCACAATATCTTTGAGTGGGGTGTGAAATGAAAAGTAATTTCTTTCGCCCTCATCTACATCGGCGTACATCCTTATTTTTCTGTCTACTTCTTCTTGTTCGGTATAACCATAATGTTTAATTCTAAACGGGGAAGTATAAATCTTGGAGTTTATGCCTTGAATATGACCATAGTGAACTTTGATATTCTGAAAATATATTCCCTCAAGATTACGAAACATCTGCCTTTGGGGTTTTAGAGTATATAAAAACCAATCCCTATCAATCCTAAAAAGCTTTTTGCTCAGCCAGAAATTAAACATTCTAAATTCAATGCGGTCATATCCGCTATGCATATATTTATCGATGATTTTTCTTGTAAGATTTTTTTCAAATACTTCATCGGCGTCTATTAATAAAATCCAATCCGGATATCTTTTTTTGGCCTCCTCCAAAAGCAATCTCACGTCCCGCCCCCCATGATACCCTTCAGTGTGCATGATTTTTGTAATTTTGGGATAATTTTTAAATATTTCCAGTGTTCCGTCGGTTGAACCGTTATCAATCATCATTATTTCGTCTACTAGAGTTGAAAGCTTGTTGAGACACTCCTCAATTGTCTTGATGCCATTTTTAACGTGCATTATCGCAATAAGCTTCATTTTTGGCAGTTTCTTTGCTCTAACTATCTTGTAAAACGCACCGTCAAATATCATGGAAAAATAATGCCGGAAATATAACCATAAAAATTTATTTTTAACAGCTTGTCCAAATGCATTTTTTGCCTTAGAAAATTGGGAACTATCTCTATATAACAATCCGAGCCAAAAATACTGCCTACCTAAAACATCCGGTCTTTTTTTTAAATCA
>OBEQ012948286.1_pt1 | contig 11559 bp, 9 predicted proteins | sample 1670901 | NCBI WGS metagenome assembly OBEQ01 (sample SAMEA104232315, study PRJEB22302) | groundwater metagenome | biome: forest; feature: aquifer; material: groundwater | place: USA | collected 2011-08-07 | depth 5.4 m | reverse complement strand
CATGTGTCTCCTCCTTTCTCTAGGCTTGGTAGGGATTGAGCCGACACCACGTGTAGTCGGTCCATGACTCGTTGGTGGTGAGTTGCTTCTCGCGGCGACCGCAGCCCAGGCAGGTGCGGATGCTTCCACCATGAGCCGGCCCCTCGACACCGCCGGAATAGACCGCCCGCTTGTCGCCGTGCGGGTGGTCCCAGTGGTGCCCTAGCGGCCGAGAGAAATAGCACTTCCGTTCTCGCCTCCTCTGAAGGCAGTCCATGCGCTTCTGGAGCGCGGTCAACCGCGGTTTTCTCAGATTAGGCTTGTAGCGAACCACCGTCGACACGGCGTCCTCCTTGTCCTCTCATCGTTTTCGCCTAAAGCTTTCGCTTCGGCTGCGTCTCTCCGATTGAGACACGAAATGAGGCTCACAGACTCAGCCGAATAGATGAGCCTCACTTCGTGTAATTCAAGGTCTGCTTGTCAAATAACACCTTTGGAGCAAAGCTCAACAAAAGTGGCTATATATTGCCACAAAAACTATAAATAATCAATGCTGGCGGAGCTTATCCAAATATCAAAAAGCACCGGCTTACGCTGATGCCAATCATGACTATTCACCTCCAATTAGTTTTTCTTTCTTTCGACGACTCCAGGGTTTAATTATTATCTCCCTTTTTCTAGCGTCAGACTTGCTTAGAAATGGTGCCGAAACGTACCTCAGAGTAAAAGACCCCTGTTGCCGAGCCATTTGCGCGCCTAAGCCTTGGTTGTGCTTATTTATCCGCTTCTCAGGATCGGTAGTTATGCCAACATAATAGTGGCCGGTTCTTGCTTGAGCTATGTATACAAACCAAGGCATACAGAAATAATGATTTGGCCCTTCCACAGGTCGGGGTCACTCGACTAACTGCACTCGCTCGTTAAGAAGCTGTTTCTCGGTGGTTTACCACGAGCGAACGTAGTGAGTCGAGTGGTGGAGCTGGTGGGTATCACACCCACGTCCGTCGGTTTATTTAACTAGCCGTCTACAGGTTTAGACCATTTAGATTGATTTGGCAGCGCGGCCGGTAAATGGCCAAAAAGTCGCGCGGCCTAGTCCTAAAGTCTTACCAGGTCTTACGGACAATCAGACCTGGGCAACCAGAAAATATGACACGCTACTGGCACTATCTGATGTCGTGTCAGGCGCGGCCGTAGTAATTAAGCTACGGCTTGAAAAGCAAATTGCGGGCCAAAAAGGCTCGCAAAGCCTGCTTTTACTTTAGATACAAAGTTTGCATCTGTTAAGGTTTGCCGGATAACGTTCAGCAAAGCGACCTGCAAAACTAGTTGTTAAAGACCAACGTCGAGCTAAATTCAGCCCCCCAAAATCCTACAGACGCGTGCACGAATAACGAAATGAATTCGTCATTCTTGAACGCTGCGGCGCATTGCGACGTCAGAAACTGCGCTGCTCCCTCAACGTATTGGTACATACGTCTTAGTCCGCTGCTCGTTTCTTCCTTGCACTGCATCCGCCTGTAGTATTTTGACCGGATGACTTTAAAGTACAAATCACCTCGCCGGTGACATAAGTATTATAGCATTAAATGTCTAGAAATCCAATGGCTCGAGCCAGGTCTTCAGACGCCGTTTTGAAGTGCTTGGTCTGCTCGGCTTTCAAAAGACTGAGCAACTTCTTTTCCTGGACGCGTAGGATTTTGAGGGCGGCTTGGAGTTCGCGCTGGCCATGGACGCTTAGCGTAACCTCGCGCTGACGGGCATCTTTGGTGCTGCGTTTAATACTGACCAGCCCCTGGTTCTTCATATGGCGGACCTGGCGACTAACATTGGCCTCGGTCTGCTGGAGTTTCCCAGCAATCGCTCGCTGCGAATGGGGCACAGACGTATGCAGGGGGGCCAGAATCCGGACCTGCCCCAGCCCGATGCCGATCTGACGGTTCAAAACCTCATCAGCCCGGTGTTGTAAAAGAGACACCAGGTGGTGCAGGGAAGGCACAGGCGACTTTTGGCGCAGAATTTTTGGTTCCATAATTACGTCTATATGCTACGCCGAATTACTTAACTAGTCAAGTATCCAGAGCAGGGGCTTAAGTGGAAGTCTGCTATGATTGCACTATGGCATGGAGTGAAGTAGCCCGAGGGCGTGCCGTCGGAGTCGTCGTTAAAGATGGCAATCTGCTGGTAATGAAAAGGGATAATCATGGTAGGCATTACTTTACCCTACCCGGTGGCGGTGTAGAGTCCGGCGAGACTAAAGAACAAGCCGTGCGCAGAGAATTGATGGAAGAGGCAAGTCTTGAAGTGAAGGTCCAGAAGCTTATTTATGAACACCATTACGATAATGGCTCCAGTCAATATTACTATCTTTGCAGTTACCTAAGTGGCGAACCTCGGCTGCAAGTAGGCGTAATTGAAGTGGTAGCTAACTCTGAGGGAGATCTTCATGAACCAATCTGGCTGCCTACCCAGAGACTAGCTGAAACCCTACTCTACCCACTTGAGATTAGAGACTGGCTAATTTCAGATCTTAAAAACGGGTTTCCCGAAAAACCAAGAGTCGCCAACTTGAAAATCCAGGATTTGCGTCAAACTTTAGATAACGAAGCGTCGTAAAGTTTTTTCCAGTCGGCGAGGTCGAGTTCTTGAGCGCGGGCGTCGCCGCTTAAGCCTGCTCTTTCCAGCCAATTGTCGACGGCTGCTTTGTCCAGGCGGAGGCCGCCGGCCAGGGCGCTGCGCAGTTTCTTACGGCGGGCACTGAAGCCGGCTTTGACTAGATTAAAAAAGGCTCTTCGGTCCAGATCATTAAACAACGGCTTGGCTCGGCGGTCCAAAATCACAATTTGGGAGTCGACTTTAGGCGGTGGCTTAAACAGTTTAGCCGGCACTACCCGGCCCAGCTCAACCTCATAATCGAGCTGGGCGGCAGCGGCGAGTAAGCTCATTTGACCTGGCCTGGCCGCCAAGCGCTCGGCGACTTCTTTTTGAACCAGTAAAACCATTTTGGCCGGCGGCCTGGCCGATTCGGTTAAAACCCGCAGCAGATGGCTGGTTAGATAATATGGGATGTTGGCGACCACTTTATAGTCGGCTGGCAATCGGGAAAGATCAAACTTTAGAATGTCGGCTTGGACGACCTGCAGATTCGGGGTGGCATCACTTGCCAGTTTGGCGGCCAGCCTCTTGTCTAACTCCACAGCTACCACTCGGCCGGCGCGTTTAACCAGGTGCTTAGTCAGGCTGCCCTGGCCCGGCCCAATCTCTAAGACTATGTCAGTCGAGCCAAGCTCAGCCGCCCGACAAATTTGCCGCAGGCTGGCCTCGTCGCTCAGCCAATGCTGCCCCAAAGATTTCTTCGCCAAAACCATACTCCGATTGTAGCTCTAAAACTCCTTTTTGTTATGCTCTAGTAATGCGGCTCGAGAAGACTAAAAAACTTTATTCACTGCCTGTGCCGGCAGAATCAATAACGTCCGTTGTCGAAGACAGTTTATCTCATCGGGGATCCTACAAGGGAGCTATCGACTTTGCGGTTCCGCTGAATACAGCTGTATTTGCTGCGGCTGAAGGCAAAATTACTAGGGTGAAGGATGAAAGACGTAAACACGGAAGCGACAAAAAGTTTGGGAAGTTTGCCAACTTCGTTACTATTGAGCATGGAGAGGAGTACTCTGAATATCTTCATCTAGCTCAAGGATCAGTTGAGGTTAAGGTGGGCGACCAAGTAGAACGTGGCCAGAAGATCGCCTCAACCGGACTATCTGGCTGGATGACCGCCCCTCACCTTCATTTCATAGTCTATAGGCACACAGGTAACAAACATGGCTTTGAGGGTCTGCAAATACGGTTTGACTCACCACTAAATAATGCCAAATAAGGGAAAGTTAGCAGCGAGCGGTTCCGCTGCAAGTGGAAGTTGGATTCATTCCAACAGCGAGCGCCGGAAGAAAACCGTAGGTTGTCTCCTGGAAGCGTCAGCGCCCTACCAGTAGCCGTGAGATTGCCAAAAACTATACGAGCCGCCCCAGCCGCCGTAACGACTAGCGTAGTTAGTAAAGTATCGGAGCTGACAAACGGTGTCATCTAACGAGCAAACAGCCGTTAGTTTACTACCGGGACAGGCCTGGCCTAGGCCTAAACAACCACTGGAGTTTCGGGCGCCTGGGTTCCAGTTCGATTCGCGGCTGACGATATAATTAACATAGCCATAGTCGCCACTGCTGATGCCGCCGGCGGCCATCAGAGCCTCCTTATCGCCACTCACATTGACCGATTTGCCGCGGGCCACAATCTGGGGCACGGCCGCCTGGATAATGATTTCTTGAATAACCTGCCGCGAGGTTTGCTGTCCGTTTTGGGTAGTTATTTGATAGGTCACTTGCTTTTTACCAGCCGCGCCTGGTTGACGGACGACCGTTGTGCCAAGCGACAGAGAAGCATCCTCAACGTACTGAACGGGGGCTGGAATGTCTGCGGCAACAGTTGCAACTTGGGTACCTTGGCGGACGACGAAAACCTGTAGATTTGGTGTCAGCGGTATCTCGGGCGCCGGCTGAACACTATCACCGGTCGCCAGGACTATCTTTTTCTCGGCCAAAAAGCCGCCGACAGTGGCAGCATGAGCGTGAACAGTACTAGCCGTGCCATAGAGATTAAGCAAAACCGGTGTCGAGCGAACAATCACCACCTTTTCGCCCAAAATGCCTTCGCGCAAATCGCCGGAGGCAAAGCTAACATCGTCTTCTGGATAAACTGTCACGCCGGCAGCTTGAGCCACAACTCGCGGGCTCTTCTGGGCCGTTAGAGTAACAATCCGCCGGTTACCATCAATGACGGTCACCGGCCGGGCCTCGTAAATATTGACTTTGAAGTTATCTTCGACAATCGGCGTATCACGGGTCGGTTCGACCTGGTCTTGGGGGATTAAATTAATGTGCAGCCGATCAATTAACTCGCCGACGGTCGTGGCCCGAGTGGCGACAGTCTGCGGTTTGCCGGCCACCGATAAATCGACAATGTGCGAGTTATAATCAGGCGCTTGACGGACCCCACCCAAAAAAACGGCCGCCAAAACAATAGCCGCGCCAACCAACAAGCCCAGAATCGGCAAGATATAGGGACGCCGCTTGACGTGCTCGCGACTACGGCGGTGTAGCAGGTGGAAGTGTCGTCTCATCTTGTTTATTTTAGCTTTCGAGTTTAGTTAACGGTGCAAAGGCAACATTGACCCTCTTGGTACCCTGGCCTTTAAAGTAAATCGTGGCGGTGTCGCCGTTGACTTCGAGTACCGTGCCGCTACCGAAAGTTTGGTGCTTGACGCCGTCGCCCTCGTTAAGTTCTAGGATATACCGAGGCTCGGCAGAGTCGTTTGGCGCTGGGCTATCGATTTCTAGTGGCGAAGCGGTTTGGGCGAAATCTTGGATGTCGGCCAAAAAGCGGCTGGGCGGATTTGTTTGGCGGCCGCCAAACAGTGTCCGGCTGCTGGCGTATGTTAAGTAAAGCTCGGCCTTGGCCCTGGTCATGCCGACATACATCAGCCGCCGTTCTTCTTCCAGCTCGGTCTGATCATATAAAGCCTGGCCGTGCGGCAACAGCGCTTCTTCCAGACCGACGATAAAGACGACCGGGAACTCCAGGCCTTTGGCGGAGTGCAGGGTCATTAAAGTCACCGCATCGCCTGCCGCTCGAGCATTCCTCGGCCGAGACTGCTTAGTGTTAACATCGTCGAGGTCACTAACCAGGGCGACTTCTTCCAAGAAACCGGCTAGATCCAGGTCTTGATACTGGCGGGCGACGCTTAAAAGTTCGCGGACGTTATCGATGCGGGCTTGGCCCGGTGGCGTGCCGTCATCTAAATACTCAAGATAGCCAAGGCGACGTAGCAGCCCGTCAATTAAGCTAAGCGGGCCAAGCTCGTCGGCGTGGGCTTTGAATACGCTAATAATGTCGGCCACCTCGGCAAAGGCGGCTTGGGCTTTGGGCGTTAGCCCGGGGCAGTCTTTAACTTGCTTTAGAGCTTCTTGTTGATTGAGCCTTTGGCCAGACCGCCAAGCCGTAAAAGCCACTAACGATTTGGCGCCCAGGCCACGCGGCGGCAGGTTAACGATCCGCTCAAAACTAACGACATCCTCCGGCTGCTGGATTAAGCGCAAATAGGCAAGCACATCTTTAACTTCTTTCCGATCATAAAAGCGGACGCCGCCGACAATCCGATATGGTACGCCGCGGTGGATAAAGACTTCTTCAATCGCCCGACTTTGGGCATTGGTTCGGTATAAAACAGCAAAATCGCCATACCTTCGTATGGATCCGACTCCTGCCCTAATCCTGCGCACAAGGGCCTCGGCCTCGGCTTGTTCGCTACCAACTTGGAGCACCTGGATCGGTGAACCTTCGGAGGCGGCTGTCCAAAGTTTTTTATCGCTGCGCTGGCTATTTTTACTAATCACAGCATGGGCGGCGTCTAAGATGTTGCGGCTGGAGCGGTAGTTTTGCTCGAGCTTAATCAGGGTAGCTTTGGGATAGTCTTTTTCGAAGTTTAAAATGTTGCGGAAATCGGCACCCCGCCAGGAATAAATACTCTGCCAATCGTCACCGACCACGGCCAAGTTGTGGTGTGGCCCGGTTAGTAACTTAATCAAACGGTACTGGGCAGTGTTGGTATCTTGATACTCGTCGATCAAAATATAACTAAATTGGCGCTGCCATTTATCACGAATCGGCCGGTGCTTCTGCAGCAGCTCAATGGTTCGGCCAATCAGGTCATCAAAGTCCAGGGCGCCCGAGTCAGTCTTGAGGCGCTCGTAGGCCGGATAAACCTTGGCGGCGACGCGCATAGCCGGGCCTTCGGCGCCGGCGGCGTATTCGGCTGGTGATATCAATTCATTCTTAGCCCCAGCAATCATTGAGCTAAGCATCTTGGCCGGATACTTCTTGTCATCAATGCTTAAGGCTTGGCTAACTTGTTTGACAGCCGCGGCGCGGTCGGCCTCGTCCCAAATTACGAAGTTGCGCGGAACACCGAGCGCTTGGCCGTCCTGGCGAAGCAAGCGAACACAGATGGCGTGAAAGGTGCCTAAGTATGGCATAAAAGTCCGCTTCAGCGGATCCTGGCCGAGCAGTTTGGCGACCCGAGCGCGCATTTCGCCGGCCGCCTTATTGGTAAAAGTGACGGCCAAGATATTAAACGGCGTGGCTTTGCCGCTATCAATTAAATAAGCCATCCGGTGGGTCAGCGTTTTGGTCTTGCCGCTGCCGGCGCCGGCCAAAATCAGCAGCGGCCCCTCGGTGATCTTAACCGCCCGCTGCTGCTCTGGATTTAAACCTCTCAAAAGCTTGTCTGACACTTAAGATATTGTATCAACAAGTTTAGGACGACTGTTTGAAGACGTGGAAGGGCAGCTTGAGGCTGGTATTGATGAGGCCAGCATCGATGGCTAGATAAACAGCGATTAAAATAACCAGGAAGAAAATGAGTAAGTCCCACGGAAAGTGGTGGACCCGCTTGATTGGTTTGAGTTTGGGCTCAGGCGGCAGAGCTTGAAGAGCTGGGCTAGCTGGGGCCGCTGGCAGCTCATCATCGGCCGTCGCTTCGACCGGTGGTGCTGGCACCACTGGGATTGGCTCGTCGGCAATGATGGTCGAGTTGCCAATAGCCGGTGCTGGGCCGGCTGCAGCTGAAGTATTAGCTAGCCCCGGCGGCGGGCCCAGGGGTTGAGTCGGTGGCAACGGCTCCGGACTACCAAACATGGGCGTCGAGGGCAGTGGCGTTGGCGATTGGAACAACGGCTCTTTGGCCTCAGCCGGCGGAGGAGTCCCAACTGGCATCGGTGGTGATAAAGGCGGCGGTTCCGGGCTGGAGGGTTGGCCGCGAACCATTGGATCACCAGCTGTGCCCGAGCGTCCCAGAATCACCGGCCGCGATGTCGGCGGCGGTACGCCGCGCCGGGGGCCGGTAACGTCAAAGGTCTTGGGGTCGTTAGAATCTGGCATAGTTATTCGTTGACGTCCTTCTGACGCTGCCAACGATAAGCGGCTTTAATAATCTCGCCAAAAACCTGGTAGTTTAAGCTGGCGCCACCGATCAAAAAACCATCAACGCCTGGTTGATTTAAAAAGCCATGGACAGCTTCAGGTACTACACTGCCGCCGTATAAGACCCGTAAACCCTTGGCGGTAGGGCTGCCAAAAACTTCTTTCATGTAGGCCCTTATGTCGCTGACAGCTTCGGCCAGCTCGGCCGGCTTGGCCATAGCATGGGTCGCAAAGTTGTTGCCACTACTGATTGCCCAGACCGGCTCGTAAGCTACAACGAGGCCATTGACTTCTTCGGCCGTTAAATTGGCTAGAGCACTAGCTAGTTGGTCGTGTAAAACTTGCTTTGTCTCATTATCGTCGCGCTCGGTCTTGGTCTCACCTACGCATAGGATCGGCACGATTTCGTTTCGGACGGCCGCGGCTACTTTGTCTCGGACCATTGGTAAGTCTTCATGGAAGATATGCCGGCGTTCGCTATGGCCGACGATGGCGTAGTGGACTAGGCCGCGGAGCATCATAAAGCTGACCTCACCGGTGAATGGTCCCTCGTCGCGGAAGTAGGCGTTTTGGGCGGCCAAGCGAAACTTGCGGCGGTCGAGCTGTATACTCAAAGGCTGCAGACTCAAAAGGCTGGGGGCCAAGACAACCTCAATGTCGCGATGGCCATCGATAGTTTCTTGCAAACGGTGTAATAACAAACTCGACTGTGACGCATTCAGATGCATCTTCCAGTTGCCGACTATCAGGAGTTTTCTCATGCGATCTTCCCCTCGGGAAGAGTAGCCCGAGCGTCGGATTTATTCCGCGCCCGGCGCGATGAGAAACCCTCGATGCGAGGTGTCTCATAAGGCGAAGCCGCCATCTTCCAGTTGCCGACTATCAGGAGTTTGCGCATTTAGCCACTCTTTAACTTCTTAAGCTTATTGTACATCATTTCTTGTCTTCTAAGGCTTCAGCGCCCGGTAATTTGTGTCCGGTCACAAGCTCCAAACTAGCCCCGCCGCCAGTCGAGACATGGCTAAAATCATCAACCCAGCCTTTGGCGGCGACGTAGCCAACAGTGTCTCCACCTCCGACAAACGTAAAAGGCCGATTAGCGTGATGTAGACTAGCGCCCATCATGGCCTCGGCAACTATTCGAGTTCCGTGGGCAAACGGCGCTGCGGCGCCGGCTAGACCGCGGCTTTCGGTCACCCCGCAAGTGCCATTCCAAATAACGGCAGCGGCCATTTTAACGGCGCCGGCAATATAGCCAGCGCTGATCGGACCAATATCTAAAATTAGCTCATCGGCGGCCACGCTATAAGCCGCGTGGCGGGGCAGCTTAGGATAAGCCTGGATGTCGGCTAGCGAGTGGCTGATCAGATCAACCACGCGAGTCGAGCGGCCGCCGCCTGGGTCGGTGGAGACAACCACGTCAACTGGTACCAAAAAATTAAAGTTGCGCTTGGCTTCAGCTTGGCGGGCTTTGGCTAAAATCTTTCTAGTCTCACCTAGAGCGTCGCGGTCAACGATGCTTTTGCCAATCTTGATACCCTCAGCCAGCAAAAAATCATTAGCCATGGCACCAACCACAGCGACCGCGTCGGCTGTCTCAACCATCTTCTCCAGCAGCTCAATTTTATCGGCAATTTTAGCGCCGCCGAGTACTGCCACTAGCGGCCGAGGCGGTTGGCTAATAAGTTTAGTAATCGTCTCAACTTCTTTGGCCAGTAGTAAGCCGGCGACCGACGGCAGCAGTTTAGTGATCGCTACCGTACTAGCGTGGGCCCGGTGGACAACGCCGAAACCATCGGCCACAAAGACTTCGGCGCCGGTAGCCTCAACAATCGCTTTGGCAAAAGCCGGGTCGTTTTCTTCCTCACCCGGATGGAAGCGGAGATTTTCGAGCACTAACACTCCGCCGGGTTTTAAGCGCTCCAGTGCCGAGCTTACTTCGTCACCGACACAGTCGTGGGCAAAATGAACCGATTTACCCAGCAGTTGGCCGAGATGTTTGGCGACTGGTAGGAGGCTAAGATTTTTATCTGTTGGGCTTTTGGGTCGGCCCAGATGGGCGATAATCACTAGAGCGGCCGGTTTCTGATCCAAAATGTAGTTGATGGTCGACAGGCTGGCCCGCAAGCGGTAATCATCAGTAATTTTGCCCTCAGTCAGCGGCACATTGTAGTCGGCCCGCAGCAATACTCGCCGGCCAGCCAAATTTACATCACGAACGGTTTTTTTATTAAACGCCACGTGCCCACCTTGGTTTAACTGTTACCAGTATGGCAAAAGCCTCGGCGAAATTCTAGTTGGACCTTTAGTGCCCTGAGGCGGCCGAAGAAGCCGATCGCAAAGAACAAGAAGCCGAAGGCACAACCGGTATCTTCGGATGATCTGCCTTTATAACAGATAGGGTGCGTGTTAGAATAGGGGCCGAGCCGGCCCCTTCGTCTAGTGGCCTAGGACACCAGGTTTTCATCCTGGCAACACGGGTTCGATTCCCGTAGGGGTCACCAGCTGCGCTTTTGAGCTAGCATGTGTTATTGATTTTAGCGGAACTAAGGAGTAAAGAGCACTCATTTTAGTGGTTCCAAACTTCTTAGTCCGCAGGTTGAAGGAAACACCCTCGGGAAACAGCATTCGTTGGAATTGAGGCTTCATGTCAGGGCTAGCGTCAGCCCAGAGTTTAGGTGCATTACCCATGCAATTTAGAGCATAGTCGACGGCTTCTTCTTTGGTTCCAATAAGCCGGTCAATCTTTTCAGCCTCAGCTTTTGCGATACCCAAGCGTTGCATAAGTCTATTGATTACTGACACCTTTTCTTCAGCAGTTATCTCTTTAGCCACAAAGCTCTCAGCAGCATCTAGCTTTTGCTCCTGTAGCTTATCAATGGCGTTTCTGAGCCTGCTTCGCCTAATACGCATGGTTTTCACCTCATCACGCCAGACACGAATGATAATGGTCTTAATAACCCTGAGAGTATCTTCGCTGGGGGTAGCTTCCCTAAGTAGGTCTAGGAACTGCTCATGTAACTCGTCGGGCTTGATATAGGCACTATGGCAAGTTGGGGTTGTGCAGTGATACCTGGGGTACTTCTTGCCGCCTCGACCGGTTGAAGCGCTGCCCCTAAGCGGTTGACCACAGCCCTCGCAAGTAACAAATCGTCGCAAAGGATAGTCGGGGCTATTGGTTTTATAGCCGTCTGATTTAGTAAGCCTTCGAGACTCAAGCAGCTGCTGGTTCGTGTGATACACCCACTCTGGCACAATACCCGCAAAGGTACTGGGGATTAGCTGGTTGTCGGTCAAGACTCCCTTTTCTAGTCCGGCATATAACGGCTGCCGTAGTATCTTATCAAGGCACTGGTAGCTCATGAGCTTGCCGTTGGGTTGTTTTAAGCCTATGCGCCGAGCCTCATGCAGAAGTTGGGCCTTAGTAAAAACCCCCTTCGCAAACTCCAGTAGCAGATAGGCTATTTTGTCAGCGATTTCAGGTATAGGTGTCACTGAGGGCCGTCCAGCCTCATCGCGGATATTCCGTAAGCCATAAGGAGCTTT
>OBEQ011533570.1_pt1 | contig 11560 bp, 11 predicted proteins | sample 1670901 | NCBI WGS metagenome assembly OBEQ01 (sample SAMEA104232315, study PRJEB22302) | groundwater metagenome | biome: forest; feature: aquifer; material: groundwater | place: USA | collected 2011-08-07 | depth 5.4 m | reverse complement strand
GGCGTTAGCCGCTGTTGGGGAGTGGCCAAGTGGTAAGGCGCTGGTTTTTGGTACCAGTATTCGGGGGGTCGAATCCCTCCTCCCCAGCCAAGCATAAGCATATTGAAGACTTCTTTGGGAGTCTTTTTTTCAATCTTGGTATACTCTATTGCATGAGTAAAGTAACTTGTGGCGGGTGATATGAGCAATAGCACGAACAGGCAATTCAATGAATATGCAGAGATCTATGACGAGCTGTTCAGTGCAGCCAGTGATTATGGGCAAGAGGTCGGATTCTACGACAAGATACTACGCAAAAATAAATGCAAAAGTATTCTCGAAGTCGGATGTGGATGTGGTCACAGGGGAAAACTCTTCATAAATAAAGGCTATGATTATGTTGGCCTTGACATAAGCGAGGCGATGCTAGGGATCGCACGCAGGAAATATCCAGAAATAAGATTCGTCCAAGGAGATGTTAGAAAGCTCTCGCTAAAGCAAAAGTTCGATGCAATAATATTTGTCGGCAAGGGTTCTGTCTACCTGACTACAGATGATGATGTCATGTCTGCACTAAAGTCTATGAAGAGGCTCGTCGGCAAGGGTGTGATTATAATTGATGGTTTCAATGCTGACTTCATTATTCCTAACTTCAAGAAGAACATATCGTGGAGCAAGACAATAGGCAGTAGGACAATAACCAGAGAGAGCGTAAATATACTCAATCCTAAATATCCCAATTCATGGGACAGAAAACTCACATATATCGTGAAGGATAAAGGGCAGGAGGAAAAGAAATATACTGATTCTGCAGTGCTCAGGGCGTTTTCAGGCAAGGAACTAAAAAAGTTATTTGCAACTGCAGGCATTGCTAACACGCACATTATACAAAATGGCCACACTGTGATCGCAATAGGAAAAATATGAGTTACGGATGGTTAATAATTAAGGTTCTACACTGAGCCACCACGTTCAGCCATTGATTAAATTACAACATTAAAACACAACTTAATTGTTGACACGTTGAAGGCGTAAGAGTAGATTTGGAAGTACCACCGTGAGGTGGCGGCAGTTCATTAGCAATAGTGAATCGTCGAAAAGCAGCTCCTTAAACAAGAGTTGCTTTTCATTTGTCGTTATAATGTACTGTAGTGGCAATTGAGTTTAAAAAAATTTCGTCTCCAGACCCAGTAGTTGCCTACCTAGCCTTGGAAATTGCTAAGCACCTATCATCCCGCCAGAAAGTCTTATGGCTAGTCACAGGTGGTTCTGCCATGAAAATCGTCGTCGATACAGCCAATAAAATCAAATCTGGCGACTTAAAAAATCTGACCGTTACGCTCAGCGACGAACGCTACGGGCCAGTTGGACACCAAGGTTCCAACTGGTTCCAGCTCAAGCAAGCCGGATTCAAATTACCCGGCGCTGCCTTAATTCCCATACTAGACGGGGGTAGTATGGATAAAGTCGTAAAACGATTTAATAAAATATTGGCCCGAGAAATTAAGCAAGCCGATTATAAAATAGGCTTTATAGGCATTGGCCCGGACAGCCACATCGCCGGCATAAAGCCCCACAGCCCGGCCATTAAGGCCAAGGCCATGGCAACTGGTTACGATTGGGAGGATTACCGCCGGATTACCATGACATTTCCGGCCATAGAGCTTATGGACCTGGTTGTTACTTATTTAGTCGGCAGAGCCAAACAAGAAGCTATCGAGGCTCTTACCAAGGATGCATCGCTAGCTGAAGTACCGTCGCAAATACTAAAAAGGACCAAAAAAGCTATAATATTCAATGACAAGATAGGAGAAGCAGTCGGATGAAGATCGCAGTCGCTGGTCTGGGTCGTATGGGTTCCCAAATTGCCCGCAAACTGGCTGAGGACGGCCACGATGTTATAGCCCATAACCGCAGTAAGGCGCCAATCTATGAAGCCACGAAATTCGGCGCTCAGCCCGCCCATGAGAAAACCGACGTAATCAAGGTCTTTACTGGCAAGCAGCTGGTAATTTGGCTGATGGTGCCGGCTGACATCGTTGACCAGCAGCTGGATGAATGGTTAACATTAGCGCCCAAAGGCAGTTTATTTGTTGACGGCGGCAATTCCGACTTCAGAATGACTAAAAAACGTGCCGAAAAAGTCAAAGCTGCAGGTAGTGAATTAATAGATGTAGGAACGAGTGGTGGTATATGGGGTTATAAGAATGGTTTTTGTATGATGGTTGGAGGTAATGAGGCAGCTTTTAAGATAGTTGAACCAGCCCTTAAAACTCTGTCTGAGCCTTGTGGAGGCTATCAATACTTCGCAGATAGTGGTAGTGGTCACTTTGTGAAAATGGTCCACAACGCCATTGAGTACGGCATGATGCAGAGCCTGGTCGACGGCTACCAAATTCTTAAAGAAGGCCCCTATAAAAATCTCGATCTGGCTAGCGCTGGCAAGGTGTGGCAGAAAAGCAGCGTTATAACATCTTGGTTGAATGAATTAGCGGCCGAGGCTATAGCCGAGAATCCATCGATGGATGGTATTGAAGGAGTAGTGGCTGAAACCGGCGAGGCCCGCTGGACACTTGAAATAGCCAAGGAAATGAATATACCGATGCCGGCAATTCAGGCGGCTTTTGACGTCCGTCTGGCTAGCCAGAAAGGTGAGATTAACTACGCTACAAAGCTTTTGGCGACCATAAGGAATAAATTCGGCGGCCACGACATCAATCCGCAAGCTTAGTAGCCAGATTTGACCTGATAAGACGTAGCCGGATAGTCAGTGTAAGTCGCCAGGCCAAAAAATTGTTCGAGTGTTTGGCCAGTTTTGTTTATCTCGGCTGCCAGATCACTGCCCACGTAGCGCAGGTGCCAAGGCTCGTACTCATAACCGGTTAAATTCTCGTTGCCTTTTTGATAACGGACTAGGAAGCCATATTTGTAGGCATTGGTGGCCACCCACTTACCAGCGGGCGTATTGCCAAAACACAGTTGGAGCTCGCAGCTGCCGCCAATTGCCGAGACATCAGCTGCCAAGCCCGTCTGGTGTTCGCTGTGCCCAGGCCGAGCGCTAGAAATATCGGCGCGAGCTTGGCCTTCCGTAGATACGAAGTTATTATAGACCGACATTTGCTCACTATAGCTTCTATAGCCGCTAAAAAGCTTGAGGTCAAAGCCACTTTTTTTGGCGGCCGCAAACATTAGCTCAAGCGCCCGGGCTGTCTCAGTGCGCAGATGTGAATCATTAGAGCTCGAGGGATAATTAAGCGGTACGTTAGGTACAACCAGCGACGGCGCATAATCACTTGGTAAAATGCGCCCCTTATTGACTACCACCCAGATACTAGCCGGATCGTTTATAGAGTATTGTTTTTTATTGAAACTGGTAGGGACTGTGGGCACCGAACTGGAAGAAGTGGCTGTAACCGGCTGGGGTTTGCTAACCGGCTGATCATTCCGCCACCAAACCAGCGACGCCACGACTGCTATGAGTACAATAAAAATTAATAACTTTCGCAGCAGATGACGTCTGGCCTCGGGGTGAATAGACATTAGTTTTATTGTACAGCTAATTTTCGTGAGCTTCGCGCTTTAGCCACCAGACAACCGATTAGGCGTAGTAGATATGGAGTGGATAGATAGGCGCCAACGGCGTAAACTATGCCGGCCAGTACATCAAAGGCGTAGTGTTCGCCCAAGTAAATAATGCCGAAGTAGATTGAGACCGGGTAGGCTAGTGACAATGCTCCCCAGCGCCGGCCGTAAATTTTGAAAATAATGATCGAAAATAGCGTGGCGCAGCCAGCGTGCAGACTGGGTATAGCCGCAACCGGGTTAGGCGAAAGACGGTTATAAAGTGACGGAAAATTATGAATTCCCAGCGCATACCAGACATCACTCGATATCCGCTGAATATGCGGGATGTAGCCACCGTCGCTGGCCAGCCACGGTGGTGCTGTCGGGAAGGTCAAAAAAGTTAAAAAGCCGCTGGCAAACAACACCATATAGCTTGAAACAACCAGCCAGTAGTGGTGGCCGCGAGTTTTCCAGACTAAAATCGCCAAGCCAAGCGGCAAAATGAAAAACAGCATGTAGGGCAAATACAGGGCAAGGTCGTACCATTGGGCATGGCCGTGCCATAACCAGTTTTGAAAATATATTACTGGCGTTTTACCAAACAATAATTTATCGATATGCGGCGCCAGCGTGTAATTAACATGTGAGTTAATTTCGTCTGCAAAGCTACTAAAGGATTCATAAACCAGCAGTAAGACCACAAAAGGTAATAGCCGCTTGAGCATAGCGATGGCTTGGTCAAAAATCATAAACACGAAGATCAGAAAAACTAGTAGCTTATCAGGCGTCGGGAAGCTGGGATCATACACGAAAATAGCTAGGCAGGCCAGGGTGCCCGCCAGTCCTATCGCGCGCGCGATATTTTCTTTGATTTTGGTAATCACTGCCGACTATTGTACCAGCTCAGACTATTCTCAGTTTAAGTAGTAAAATAGATATCAGATGAGAATTTTAGTAGTAGAAGACGAGCACAAGATAGCCGGCGCTATCAAAAAAGGCCTGGAGCAGGAAAAATACGCTGTCGATGTGGAATATGACGCTGATAGCGGCTACGGCGCAGCCCTGAATGAGCCCTATGACCTGATGATTATCGACCGCATGCTGCCCGGCAGTATGGAGGGCATGGATATAGCCCGCCAGCTACGTGAGAAAGAAATTCATACCCCTATCTTGCTTTTGACCGCCAAAGACCAGATCCATGACCGGGTGGCCGGGCTAAATGCCGGCGCCGACGATTATTTGATTAAGCCTTTTTCGTTTGAAGAGCTGCTGGCCCGGGTCCGGGCGCTGCTGCGCCGGCCAGCTGAAGCCAAAAGCAACGTGCTTAAAGTCGGCGACCTGAGCCTGGATACGACTAATTATGAGCTGAGGCGCGGCAGCAAATCGATTGTCCTCAGCTCTAAAGAATTTGCCCTGCTGGAATATTTAATGCGCAATGCCGGCCAGGTACTCAGTAAGGACAACATCATTGCCCATGTTTGGAATTTTGACGCCGACATCTTGCCCAACACCGTTGAAGTCTATATTGGCTACCTGCGCAATAAGATAGACAAACCATTTAAAGCTAAGCCCCTGCTGCACACGCTGCGCGGCTTTGGCTACAAAATAGAGGCCCGTTAATGTTTCGCTCCGCGGCTACCAAATTAACTGCCGGCTACTTAGCTATTATCATGGCTCTTTCGATTGGCTGCAGCGTGGCGCTGTATCATGTTTCCAGCAACGAGCTGGCCCAGAGTGCCCAGCGGCCGGTTGACCTATATAATGTCGTTTTTGGGCCTAGTAACGCCACCGAGATCAACAATCTACGTCTGCACCAATTGGAAAAAGATCGCAACCGACTAAAAGTTAATTTACTGTTTTTTAATATTGCCGTGCTGGCCATCGGCGGCGCCGTCAGCTACATTTTGGCTAGGCGGACACTTCAGCCGCTTGAAGAATCGCTGGAAATGCAAAAACGTTTTACCGGCGACGCCAGCCATGAACTCCGCACACCGCTGACCGCTATGCAGGCTGAGATTGAAGTCGCCCTGCGCAGCTCCGATCTCACCAAAAAAGGGGCCCTTGACCTGCTTAAAAGTAATCTAGAAGAAGTTGGCAAGCTCAAATCACTCAGTGAAGGCTTGTTGACTTTAGCTACGGCCGAGGCTAATGGTACTCCCCACGAGCAGGTTTTTTTAGCTCGGTTAGTAGAAGCCGCCTTAGACCAAGTTAGCAAACCGGCGACTGCCAAAAAGATTAAGCTCAGTGCTAAGGTCAAAGACGCGGTGGTCGTAGGCAATAGCCAGCAGTTAACTAACCTTTTGACGATTTTAGTCGATAACGCTATCAAATACAGTCCGGCTGGGGCTGAAGTCACCATCGATACGAAGCTTAAAGACAAGCAGGCACGAATTAGCGTCACTGACCACGGGCAAGGAATAGCGGTCGCCGACCTGCCGCATATTTTTGAACGTTTTTACCGGGCCGACGTCTCGCGCACCAAAAACACTGCCCAAGGTTATGGTTTGGGGTTGGCGATCGCTAAAAAAATTGCCGACTTGCACCATGGTTCTATAGCAGTGAAATCGACGACCGGCAAGGGCTCAACTTTTAGCGTTAATTTACCCCGCGTAAATTAACGACTTGGCTGTTTGATTAATTTTATAAACAGCCAGAAACCTAGCAGGACTAACGGGAAGATAATTGCCGAGCCAAGTAAAAAGGCACCGGCGTAGCTGGCGGCGCCGAAGGCGTCGGCTAGCTTTATCTTGCCATGTACTAAATACGGTCGGTTAGCGAGGGCCAGCAGCAGTGGTGTCGCCAGTCCCATCAATCCGGCGTAGTATTTAAGTTTAAATTTGGTTCGGCCAGTGGTGGCCAGGTAGGCTACTAGCAATCCAAAAATGCTAAGCAGGTCTATGGCCGCCACCGGCCATTTTTGCAAATGGCTGCCGCTATAAAGGATTGATAGCGGCAAAAAACTGCCTAAAAACAGCAGCCAGGCAGCAAATAGCAACTCGTTAGATAACAATTTGCGCGTGTCAGAACGATCGTTTATAGCTAGCCAACCGATAGCGACTATGCCTAGTAGGGCCGACAACATAAGCATCCAGCCAACCAGCGTTTGCCAAAATAATTGGCCTGTAATTAGATAAATTCCAGCGGCTGTGAAACTTAGCGGAATCGTAAAGCAGGTCAGTGCAAATAACCAAGCGCCCCATTTGGGAAAGTGGTCTGGCCGCCAATAAAACAAGACTAGTACCACGCAAGCCCGGATCAGTAAAGCAAATAAGCCGACCGCCAGTGTGGACAAAAGTGCATGACTAAGAGCCGGCAGGGCATTGTTAAACAGCATGGCCACCGTGGTGAAGCCAAAGACCAAAAACACATTAGTGACTTCCCAAAGCGGTGTAAAATATTTGCTAGTTTGCTTTTGCTGGCCGGTCAGAAAACTTAGGGCAATGCCGCACTCGACACTGCAGGCTAGGCCATAAATCGCAAAAAAGATGGCCGCCGCCAGTATCGAGGCGTCAACGAGATTCATTTAATACCTCCGCCGGGTGAAAGACTTTTCGCAGCCCGAATATGGTCAGTGCCAGCAAGATTATGTAAAGCAGCGGAAAAGTTTCGCCCAGGCCAATGACGGCTTTATTTTGGGTCACGGCGTCAGCCGTGCGCAGTACGCCGTGAATAACATAGGGCTGGCGACCAAACTCCGTTACCAGCCAGCCAAACTCAGCACCAATTACACCCAGAAAACCGCAGACAAACAACGCGATCAGCATTGGTTTTTCATGGGCCCATTTTGGTCGCCAGCGCTTAAATATTAGATACAGACCAGGTATTAAGATGCCAATCATTCCAATCATAACCATACCGTCAAAAAAGTAATGGATAATTACAGGCGGGCGGTCACTTGGCTTTATATCGTTTAGGCCTGTGACCTTGCCGTTAAAATGGCCGGTGGCTAAAAAGCTCAAGAGCCCTGGGATTTTAATGGCGTGCTTAACTTCACTGCCACTGACCACGCCCCCAACCAGTAGCGGCGCATTAGTAGTAGTTTGCTGCAAACCTTCAATAGCCGCTAGTTTTGCCGGCTCATTTTTGGCCAAAAATTTACCGGCTTGGTCGCCGGCAAAAGCTACCAATACGCCAAAGACGACTGCTAAGGCGGCCAAGCCAACCATCATTTTTTGCAGCCGCCGGCCCGGGCGGCCCTTTTTATGGCGCCAGGCAATCCAGGCATAAATTGCTAGCAGAACCAGGGTCGTCGCAAATAAGTATGACAGGATGGAATGGGTTACCTCAGTACCAGCAGCCGGGTTAAAAACTGCCTGGCGAGTGTTGATATCTATCGGGTTGCCATGGCCATCCAGCTTAAAACCCTGGGGTGTATTCATCCAAGAGTTAACTGTCGTTATGGCTATGGCTGAGCCGATGGAACCAAGCACAATCGGCAAGCTGCATAGCCAGTGCTGCAGCAGCGTGAAGCGTTTCCAGCTCATCATATAAATCGTTAGGAACAGGGCTTCAATCAAGAAAGCAAAGCCTTCCAGCGCAAAAGAAATGCCAACCACCTTGCCCGCCAATGAAGTAAATATTGGCCACAGCAAATTAAACTGCATGCTGACGATGGTGCCCGAAACCGCTCCGGCAATAAATAAAACTACTAGCGCCTTAGACCATTCATGGGCAGTCGCGCGAGCTGCCGGCCGTTTTTTCCAGATGCTGTAGGCCTCCAGACCACAAATCAGTAGCGGCAGAGCCACGCCAAAGAGCACAAAAAACAGATGAAAACCAAGCGTATCGCCAATTAGTCGTCTGCCAGCCGCTGCCGCTTCCATTTAGTTTAAGTATAGCGCAGTCTAAGAGCGTTTTTTGCCCGGAATGTATCTGTCCAGCGCTAAAATGTCGGGCTTATGCACAAATATGCCGATCGCCAGGCCCAGCAGCAGGTAGTGCGGCCAAACGTCTTCTTTAAAGAACCAGATAGACAGCGTCAAAAACGCTACAAAAATCACAGAGTTAAGCCGCTGCAGCAAGCCTAATAAATAAAGTACTGCAATCAGTGATTCTATAAGTCCGGCTCCCAGGACGATGAAAAGCGGATCAAAATGGAAGTAGCGCGTCAGGCCATAGTGATTAACGACGTCCAGCGAAAGGGCCGTAGTCACAAACTTGACGTTAACGGCGGCATATAAAATCGAGAAGCCAAATAAAATCCGGGCTGCTGGCATAGCCCATTTTTCATAAGTTGCTGAAGCTACCTTTTTAGTCTTCCATATCAGCCGATCAAGGCTAAACTTTTGCTTGGATAGCAATATCAACGCCATAGACTCACCAAAGTAATTGATGTAAGTCAGCATGTACCAGCCTTTGTCAAACAGACTAAATAACCAAAAAAAGGCAGTTAAAAACCCAAAAAGCCGCGTGCGCAGGCCAAGAATTAACGACACGCCGCTGATGTACATAAATGGCCCAATGAACTGGTGCAGTGTGAAGCCAACAGCCGGTAGCTCTGGCCCGAAGACCGCGCGGTGAGAAGCTGAAAATATCAACGACAGACCAAAAACCACCCGGATAAAATCGGGCGCAAAAGCGGTCGCTTTATCTATAAAGCTGCCAATTTTTTTGAATACCGGGAGCAATTTTAGAAATAGGCCGAAAGCTATAACAAATAATATGCCAGCCGTAAAAAGTAGAAAAAAATTTAAATTGTGGGCTGAATGAAGTGCCTGCCAAATATTAACTTTTTGCTGGTGCTCATCAGCCAAAGTCTGGTTGGGCGACAGCACATAAACCTCATGCGCAAACAGCAAATGGAGGTTTAAAAGCATAAGTAGAATATAGCATGCTAATAAATATTGTTTAAAAGCGCCTCTGGGCGTACCATGAAAACATAAGCATTAAATAAGGAACAATCCAAATGACATTTAAAAAACACGTCGCCGACGGCAGCCTGTATGCCTGGGCGCTGCTTAGAATTACTCTGGGTTACATATTTTTATGGGCTTTTTTAGACAAATTATTCGGCTTTGGCTTTTCGACCTGCCGGGATAAAGTAACAAATGTTATCCATGGTGGCTGTTCGCAGGCCTGGGCCCACGGCGGCTCACCGACCAAGGGTTTTTTGGGCCACGCCACCACTGGCCCGTTCAAGGACTTTTACCATCATTTAGCAGGGCATGTCTGGGTTGATTGGTTATTCATGATTGGTCTTTTAGTCATCGGGCTTGGTTTGCTGCTGGGCATCTGGGTCCGCTTTGCAGCTTTTGCTGGTATTGCCATGCTGCTGCTCATGTGGAGCGCCTTGCTGTGGCCAGTCAATTCACCTGGCGTTGACGAACATATTATTTACGCCATTGCGCTGTTTGGTATAGCCCTGGTTGACGAAAATCAGGTTTGGGGTTTGCGTTCCTGGTGGCTCAAAACTAGAGTTGCTAGAGCCTTACCGTTCCTGAAATAGTTAAAATTTCTCTCTGATATGGGACATGGAGTAGTCCCAGATGGCGTCGGTTTTTTTGTGCGGGTTGAAGATATTTTCCGGGTCAAAAATCTGCTTGGTTTGACGGAACAAGTCAGTGATTTCTTTGCCGTACATTTGTTCCAACCACGGCCCGCGGATCATACCATCGTTGTGCTCGCCGGACAGGCTACCACCATATGATAAAACCAGCTCATTAACTTCTTTCATGGCCGGTGCCAGTTTGGCACGTTCTTTTGGATCTTCGATCTTCATTAGTGGGATGACGTGGAAGTTGCCGTCGCCCATGTGGCCGGCAATGGTCGCCAACAGATTGTACTTTTTAATAATAGCTTGTAATTTGGGCAAAAACTCTACCAGTTTGGGTGGTGGCACCACTAGGTCGTCAATAAACGGCGCCGTGTGTTTATCTTTAACTTTCTTTCTAAGCAGGTTAAAGCTCTCCCGGCGCATGATCCTAAACTTCCAGGCCTTGGCTTCGGTACTATCTTCTTCGGTGGCCTCTAGTTTGTAAGGTTTGAGAGCCAGCTTCATGGCGTGGACTTTTTGGGCGACCTCCTGGGGAGTTTCGCCAGTAAACTCTATCAACAAGACCATCTTGGGAATGCCACGAAACAGCAAAAAGGCATCAGGAATCAGTTGAAAACCGAGTTTAAACAGACCGCCCCAACCCAACGTTTTGCGAAAATAAGGGAAGAATTTGATAGCCAGCGTCAGCGTGTGGTTGTCAAAAGCTTCAAAGCTGGCTGGCTTGGCTGCCACAACTGTATTTATTAGCTCGCCAAGACCGTTCAAATTTTTCATAAAACAGACTAGTACGCCAGAATGTGGCTTGTCTTTGATCAGTTGAAACTGCACGTCACTAACCAAGCCTAGCGTACCCTGTGAGCCGACAATCAGTTTAGTCAAGTCAAAAACGTCCGTTTCACGGTTCCATACATCCCACAGGTTATAGCCAGTCGAATTTTTGCTAACATGCGGTTTGGCCGCTTCGACTTTGTCGTAGTTGGCCTGCAATAGATCAAACATTTGCTTATAAATCTGGCCTTCAAAGTTAGACTGCGATATTTTGGCATCTAGCTCCTGGCGATTCAACGCTTTAAGACTGTACTTTTGGCCGTCCGATAAAATAACTTCCAGTCGCTTTACAAAATTCTCGGTCTTGCCAAACTCTAGCGATTTTTCGCCGCCGGCATTGTTAGCTACCATACCGCCGACGGCAGCTAGCTCGCGGCTGGCCGGGAAACTAGGCATTAACGCACCTTTGGCCAAAGTAGCCTTTTCGAAGTCGCGGTAAAAAACGCCCGGCTGCGCCCGCGCACTATGTTCAGTGACTTCTTCGATCTTATTAAAGTAACGCGTAAAATCAATGATTACCGAATCGTTGATGGCACCGCCGGACATGCAAGTGCCAGCGCTGCGGGCGGTTAATGATAAATTCGGGATCTTTGCCCGCAGCAGATGTGCACTGACGACCAGTCGCTGTAAGTCATCGGTGTTTTTAGGGAAAACAACAAGTTCTGGCATCAACTCAAACAGTGAGGCGTCGTGGCT
>OBEQ012028802.1_pt1 | contig 11561 bp, 9 predicted proteins | sample 1670901 | NCBI WGS metagenome assembly OBEQ01 (sample SAMEA104232315, study PRJEB22302) | groundwater metagenome | biome: forest; feature: aquifer; material: groundwater | place: USA | collected 2011-08-07 | depth 5.4 m | reverse complement strand
CGTGTGTCCGCCCGGGCCGACACGTAGGTCGGCCCTTACGCATCCCGGAGCGACACCGACGCGCAAACGGCACGAGCCGAGCGATCCAATGAAACCGATACACATTCCCCGAGATCTCGACAACGCGTCCCTGACGGTCGATGGAAAAGACGTGCGGCTGACCAACCTCCGCAAGATCTTCTGGTCGGAGATCGGGCTGACAAAGGGCGACCTGCTTCAGTACTACGCCGACGTGGCGCACGTGCTGCTGCCCCACATCCGCGATCGCGCGATGGTCATGAAGCGCTACCCGCACGGCGCGGCGGGAGCATTCTTCTTCATGAAGCGCGCGCCGTCGCCGCGTCCGCCGTGGATCGAGACGTGTGCGATCGACCACGGCGCGGAAAAAATCATCGACTTCCCGATGATCCAGGATCGCGCCGCGCTGCTGTGGGTGATCAACCTCGGCTGCATCGATCTCAACCAGTGGTACGCGACGTGCGACGACGTCGATCGGCCGGACTACGTGCACTTCGATCTGGATCCAGGCGTCGGCGCGTCCTTCGATCGCGTGCGGGAGGCGGCGCTCGTCGTCCGCGAGGCGCTCGCCGCGTTGAAGATGCCATCGGTCGTGAAGACGACTGGATCGCAAGGGCTGCACGTCTATGTCCCGATCGTGCGGGGGCCGGTGCAGCACGACGTGCGGACCTTCGCGCACGTGCTTGCGCAGGAGCTGGCGCGGCGGCATCCAACGCTCATCACGGCCGAGTACCGCGTGGCGAAGCGCCCGCGCGGCCGCGTGCTGGTGGACTACAACCAGAACCGGTGGGGTAGCACGCTGGCGTCGGTCTATTCGGTGCGGCCGCGTCCCCAGGCGACCGTCTCCACGCCGGTGACGTGGAAGGAAGTCGAGCAGGGCGTACGCATCGAGGACTTCACGGTGAAGAACGTCCCGGCCCGCGTGGCGACGCTCGGCGATCTGTGGACACCGCTCCTCCGCGCGCGCGGCCGCTTCAATCTGTCGCAGTTCGTCTGACGGTACAATGCCTGCGTGAGCGGCCTCAACCTCGCGCGACTCGTCGCGGTCGTGCTTCTTGCGGCGGTCGCCGTCGCCGCGCAGCCGGTACGTCTGCCTTTGCCGATGAACACCATTGCCGAACGCTACGTGAAGCTTGTGCTCGCTGTCGGCCAGCACGACGCCGACTATGTGGATGCGTTCTACGGTCCCGCCGAATGGAAGGCGGAGGCGGAGCGCCGGAAGGTGCCGCTGCCCGAGATCGACGCCTCGGCCGGGCGGCTGATCGCCGACATCCCGAGTCTGTCCGGCGAGGATCGCCGCGACGAGTTCGTCGTCTTGCGGCGCGAATACTTGCGGCGCCAGCTCGAGGCGCTGCGCACGCGCGTGCGGATGCTCGAAGGCGTTACGATGACGTTCGACGAAGAATCGCAGGCGCTCTACGACGCGTCCGCGCCGGTGCATCCCGAGTCGTATTTCGCGGAGGCGTTGAAGGCGATCGATCTCTTGCTGCCTGGGGACGGCCCGCTCGTCGAGCGCTACGACGCCTTCCGGCAGACATTCATCATCCCGGCCAACCGGCTCGCGCGCGTGTTCGATCGCGCGATTGCCGAATGCCGGACGCGCACGCTGCCGCACGTGCAGCTACCGCCGGCCGAGAGCTTCACCGTCGAGTACGTGACGAACAAGCCGTGGAGCGGCTACAACTGGTACCAGGGCCACTACCGGAGCCTGATCCAGGTGAACACCGATCTGCCAATCTACATCGACCGCGCGGTCGATCTGGCGTGTCACGAAGGCTACCCGGGCCACCACGTCTACAACGCGCTGCTCGAGAAGCATCTGGTGCGCGATCGCGGGTGGGTGGAGTTCACGATCTACCCGCTGTTCTCGCCGCAGTCGCTCGTCGCCGAGGGGACGGCGAACTACGGCATCGAGGTTGCGTTTCCCGGCGACGAGCGGGCGACCTTCGAGCACGACGTGCTCTACCCGGAAGCGGGGCTGGATCCGTCGCAGGCGGTCGCCTACGCCCGTGTGCAAACGTTGGTCGACCGTCTCGCCTACGCGGGCAACGAAGCGGCGCGCCGGTATCTCAACGGTCAGTTCGATCGCAAGCAGGCGACCGTCTGGCTGGCGCGATACGCGATGACGTCGCCCGTGCGCGCGGAGCAGCGGACGCGGTTCTTCGACACCTATCGCAGCTACGTCATCAACTACAACCTCGGCAAGGATCTCGTGAAGCAGTACGTCGAGTCGAAGGGCGGCGTAGCCACGCAGCCGGCGAAGCGGTGGGAAGAGTTCGTGCGGCTGCTGGCGTCCCCGCGCCTGCCGTCCGGTCTGCGCCTCCCGGCCGACCCACGGCGTTGATGCCTCGAGTCTTTCCGCTCCCCGGCGTGGAGCTGCCGGCGAAGCTTGGCGACATCGACATCTATCTCTTCGACCAGCTCCTGCGCGGTCGCTTCGATCACCGCCCGCGCGTGCTGGATGCCGGGTGCGGCGACGGCCGCAACCTGATGTATTTTCTCCGTCGCGGCTTCATCTGCTTCGGCATCGATCGCGATCCGGTGGTGATCGAGCGTGTCCGGGCGTTCGCCGCGCAGCTGGCTCCCGATCTCCCGCCCCAGAATTTCCTCGCCGGCGAGCTCGATCACCTGCCGTGGGACGACGCCAGTATGGACGCGTCCGTCTGCAGCGCCGTCCTGCATTTCGCGTCGGACCTCGCGCACTTCGACCGGATGCTCCAGGAGTTGTGGCGCGTGCTCGCGGGCGACGGGATGCTCTTCGCGCGTCTCGCGTCGAACATCGGCCTGGAGGCCGCCGTCGGCGCCGCGGGCCGAAGGGTGCGGCTGCCGGACGGATCCGATCGGTTCGTCGTGGACGAGGCGATGCTGCTCGAGCGGACGCAGCGGTTGGGTGGGCAACTGCTCGATCCGATCAAGACGACCAATGTCCAGCAGCAACGCTCCATGACGACGTGGTGCATCCGAAAGGCGTGAGGGGATAGTGGGCATGGATGTCCGCGACTTCGACTTCGACCTTCCACCGGAATTGATCGCGCAGGAGCCGCCGGTGTCGCGCGGCAGCGCGCGGCTGCTGCATCTTGGCCGCGACAGCGGGCCGATCGCGCATACGCACGTCAGCGCCCTGCCGGATCTGTTGCGTGCCGGCGATCTCGTCGTCGTCAACAACACGCGCGTCTTTCCGGCGCGGCTACTCGGCCGGCGCGTCGCCAGCCGTGGCGCCGTCGAGTGTCTGCTGATCAGGTCGCTACCAGGTGTCGATCAGGTCGCGATCGGGTCGGTGGCCGATTCCGATGGGGTCAGACCCCCGTCTGACCCCGGTCCGGACCCCCGTCTGACCCCTGCACTGTGGGAAGCGTTGGTGCACCCGGGGCAGAAATTGAAACCGGGGGCCAGGGTGGTGTTTGAAGGAATTCGCACGATCCACGGCGAGATCCTGGAACGCCGCTTCTTCGGCCGCCGCATCATCCGGCTGTGGACCGAGGACGGCTCGCCTGTGGACGACGCAGTGGACGCGATCGGGCACATGCCGCTGCCGCCCTACATCACGCGCGATGATCGCGCCGACGATCGTGACCGTTATCAGACCGTCTTCGCGCACGCCCGCGGCTCGATTGCCGCGCCGACCGCCGGCCTGCACTTCAGCCCGCCGCTGATGATGGCGCTGGCCGTCCGCGGTGTGGAGATCGCCGAGCTGACGCTCCACGTCGGCTACGGCACGTTTCAGCCGATTCGCGTCGATCGCGTCGAGGATCATCGGCTGGAAGCGGAGCGCTACCAGATCGGCGCGCCAGCCGCCGCGGCCATCACACGCGCGCGCGCGGAAGGCCGTCGTGTGATCGCCGTCGGCACGACGACGACGCGCACGCTTGAGGCCGTCGCGCGGAAGCACGGCGGCTCTATCGTCGCCGGCACGGGCGACACGGATCTCTTCCTCTACCCAGGCGCCGAATTCAGGATCGTCGACGGACTGCTCACAAATTTCCACTTGCCGCAATCGTCGCTGCTGATGCTCGTGTCGGCCTTCGCCGGCCGCGAGCGCGTGCGATCCGCGTATGAGGCGGCGATTGCGGAGCGGTACCGCTTCTACAGCTACGGCGACGCGATGCTGATCCTGTGATCGCTGAGCTGGCCCAACACCAGAGGACACAAGGACACGCGAGGGCTCGCCGCGACTTGCTCCCACGGCGGGAGCGCGGCTATACTGACACGTCGTGCGGATCATTGCCCGGCGCACGCTTCGTGAGTTCTGGGAACGACACGCGGACGCCGAGCAGCCGTTGCGCGCCTGGTTTCACGACACCCGGAACGTGCAATGGCGGTCGCCCGCAGACATCAAGCGCGTCTATGCGAATGCGCGCATCGTGGGCAAGAACCGGGTCGTCTTCAACATCAAGGGCAACACATTCCGGTTGGTGGTCGCGATCAATTACTCGTACCAGATCTGCTACATCAGGTTCATCGGAAGCCACGCGGCGTACGACCGGATCGACGCGGCACGCGTGTGAGGGAGGGGACTCGTGCAGATTCGACCAATCAAGACACGCGCTGACCATCGCGCGGCGCTCAAGGCCATCGAGCAGCTCCTGAACGCGATACCGGGGACACCAGGTGGCGACCGATTGGAGGTCCTGACGACGCTGGTCGAACACTACGAAGCGCAACACGAACCGGTCGATCCACCCGATCCGATCGAAGCGCTGCGCTATCACATGGAGAGTCGCGGTCTGAGCCGCCGAGACTTGGAGCCGTATCTCGGAAGCCGGGCTCGCGTTGCTGAGGTCTTGAATCGGCGCCGCGCCCTGTCGGTGGAGATGATTCGAAAGTTACACGACGGGCTGGGCATTTCGGCGGACGTCCTCATTCGTCCGTACGCCGTCAGAAGGTCTGTCGCTTAGCGCCAGCTCGCTCGTATAATCCGGACCACTTGGCTCTTACTCCAATACGACGATGAATTTGGTCATTGGGTCATCTGGTTACTTGGTCATTGGTGACCGACGATGCTGAGCGTGGGCACCAGACTCGGGCCGTACGAGGTTACCGCCCAGATCGGCGAAGGTGGGATGGGCCAGGTGTACCGGGCCCGCGATACCAAGCTGGATCGCGACGTTGCGATCAAGATCCTGCCGGAGGCGTTCGCGCACGACGCCGATCGCCTCGCGCGCTTCCAGCGTGAAGCCAAGACGCTCGCCTCGCTGAATCATCCGAACATCGCGCACATCCACGGCCTTGAGGAGAGCGGGGGCATCACGGCGCTCGTGATGGAACTCGTCGACGGCGAGGATCTGTCACAAAAGATCGAAGGGCATAGGGCGAAGGGCTCAGGGCTTCCGCTGGACGAGGCGTTGCCGATCGCGAAACAGATCGCCGACGCGCTCGAAATCGCACACGCGCAGGGGATCATTCACCGCGATCTGAAGCCGGCAAACATCAAGGTCCGCGCCGACGGCACGGTGAAAGTGCTCGACTTCGGGTTGGCAAAGGCGATCGAAGGGGCGGGCGGGGCCGGTAGGTCGGGCGGGACTGGCGGGGAAGATCTCGCGAATTCGCCGACGCTCACCACGCCGGCGATGACGATGCGCGGCGTGATCCTCGGGACGGCGGCGTACATGGCGCCGGAGCAGGCGAAGGGCAAGTTGGTCGATCGGCGCGCAGACCTCTGGGCCTTCGGCGTCGTCGTCTACGAGATGCTCACGGGCCGCCGCGCCTTCAAGGGCGAGGACACCGCCGACACGATCGCCGCAGTGATCAACAAGGAGCCAGACTGGACGGCACTTCCGGCGGGAACACCGGCGCCGATTCGCACGGTGCTGCGTCGCTGCCTCGAGAAAGATCGCAAGCGGCGTCTCGATTCAGCGGCGGCCGCGCGGCTGGAGATCGAGGAGGCGTTGATGTCGCCCGCCGTGCAGACGACGCAGGCGAGCGCCCCCGCGCGTGCCGCGTCGAGCCGCGCACCCTGGTTCGCGCTGGCGGTCGCTGCCGTCGCGATCATCGCGCTCGCCATTCCCGCGGTACGGCATATGCGCGAGACGCCGGCGCTCGCGGCTGTCCGATTCGGCGTCTTCCCGCCAGAAAGTACGACCTTCAGTTCCTCAGGCGCGGCGGTACCAACCACTCAGTTCGCCGTCTCACCGGACGGCACGCATCTCGCTTTCGTCGCGACTGAGGCGGGCGGACGTCCTATGGTTTGGATCCGGCCGCTGGACTCCATGCAGGCGAAGATCCTGCCCGGCGCTGAGGACGCAGCGTACCCGTTCTGGTCGGCTGACTGCAGGTTCGTTGGATTCTTCGCGCAAGGCAAGCTGAAGAAAGCTGACCTCGCGGGCGGTCCGCCCCAAGCTCTCGCTGATGCGCCTTCATTGGATACTCGCGGAGCGACGTGGAACCGCGACGGCATCATCGTGTTTCCGTCTAACTCCACGAGCGGACTCATGCAGGTGAATGCCAACGGAGGAGCGCTCGCACCGGCGATTCCTCTCCGCGATGGCGACATCTCGTATCGATGGCCATCGTTCCTCCCTGACGGCCGTCACTTCCTGTTCTACGTCCGGGCGCCAGCCGAACGGCGCGGGGTGTACGTGGGGTCTGTTGGCAGTACGACGATGACGCGCATGCTCGACACGCCGTTCCATGCCATTTATTCGGCGGGATATCTTCTGACCGCGCGCGATCGTACGCTGCTGGCCTATCCGTTCGACGAGAAGCGGCTGCAGGTGGTCGGTGAACCGGTGCAAGTGGCCGAGAACGTGGGCGGGACGAGCACGCAGTTGGCCGCGTTCTCACTATCCGCAGGTGGGGTTCTGGTGCATGCGCGAGGTCTCACGACGTCCAGCCGCCTGACGTGGTTCGACCGCGAGGGAAAAGCGACAGGGCATCTGACCGAGTCCGGCGACTACGTCAACTTCCGCTTCTCACCCGACGAGCGCCGCGTCGCGTTTTCGCTGGTCGACCCCTCGACCATCACTCTGGACATCTGGCTTATGGATGTCGCTCGTGGCGTTCCCACGCGCTTCACGTTCGATCCGCTCAACGACACGGCTCCCGTCTGGTCACCGGACGGCACGCGGATCGTTTTCCGCTCGGATCGCGCCGGCGGGAATCTCATGTTCGAGAAGGCGGCGACTGGCGGCGAGACTGAACGGTTGCTCACTCCGTTCGCGGCGCAGTTTCCATCCGACTGGTCGGACGGAAAATACATCCTCTACTACTCGCCATTCCCGGTGACGCAATATGACGTGATGCTCCTTCCTCAGTTCGGCGACCGCAAGCCGATCCCGTTTGAGCAGTCTACGTTCATGGAGGTGGCCGGCCGATTCTCACCGGATGGGCGCCATATTGCGTACGCGTCGGACGAGTCAGGCCGATTCGAGATCTACGTTCAACCGTTCCCCCGGTCCGGCAGCAAGTGGCGAGTGTCAAACAACGGGGGCTTTGAGCCGCGCTGGAGCCGCGACGGCAAGGAACTCTTTTATCTCGCGCTGGATGGAACGCTGACTGCCGTGCCCCTGAACGCGTCGGCGACGTTCGATAGCGGCCACCCACAGCCACTCTTCCAAACGCGCGTGCCGTTCCTTGGCAGTGTCTACCGATCACAATATGAAGTCGTGGGCGATGGTCGCCGGTTTCTCGTGAATACCCTCGACGACGGCGCGGGTTTCTCACCGATCACGGTTGTCCTGAATTGGACGGCTGGACTTAAGAAATGACGCCCGATGACGCGCTGAATCTAGTCATCGAATAATCGGTAATTTGGATTTGACTGAGCGATTCAGCAACTTGGTGTTTCCCCTGGCGAATAGGTCTTGATGAATTTCCCGTACGAGGAATTCGATCTCTCCGGCGTGAAGACCTATCCGCTGAAGTCGCGCCCGAGCAAAGCGCGCGTCGAGGATTTCGCGCGGCCGGCCGCGCCCGGCGGGTCGGTCGGCGCGTTCGTCGACTCGCTGCCGGCCATTCTCGCAGCGGCCGACTTCAAGACCGTCGTTCGCGCGATCGTCGACGCGAAGCGGACGGATGCCGGCGTGGTGTGGGGCCTCGGTGCGCACGTCATCAAGACGGGTCTCGGTCCCGTGCTGATCGACCTGATGGAGCGCGGGTTCGTCTCGGCCATCGCGACCAACGGCGCGGCGATCATCCACGACTTCGAAGTCGCCCTCGTCGGCGCCACGTCGGAGGACGTCGACGAAGCGCTCGGCCCCGGACGCTTCGGGATGGCGGACGAGACGGGCCGGCTGCTCAACGACGCAATCAACGACGGGGTCGGCGCGGGGCTCGGCATCGGCCAGGCGGTCACGACGTTTCTCGCGTCGAAGCAGCCGCAATTCGCAAAGCAGAGCGTCCTCGCCGCGGCCGCGCGGCTGAACATTCCGGTCACCGTCCACGTGGCGATCGGCACTGACATTATCCACATGCACCCGGCGGCATCGGGCGCGGCGCTCGGCGAAGGCAGCCTCCGCGACTTCCGCTACTTTGTCTCCAGCGTCGCACGCCTCGAACGCGGGGTGTATCTGAACTGCGGGTCGGCGGTCGTGCTTCCCGAGGTATTCCTGAAGGCGGTCGCCCTCGCGCGCAACCGTGGCCTCGCGCTCACGAAGTTGACGACGGTCGATCTGGATTTCGTGCGCTCGTATCGCCCGCAGACCAACGTCGTTGCCCGCCCCACGGCGGGAACAGGGCGCGGATACTCGCTGGTGGGCCACCATGAACTCATGATCCCGCTTCTGGCTGCCGCTCTCGTTGAGCGGGACGCGGCGACGTAATACAATCAGAAGTTCTGGCCGGAGTAGCTCAGTTGGTTAAGAGCACGCGTCTCATAAGCGCGGGGTCGGCGGTTCGAGTCCGCCCTCCGGCACCGATATTGGTCGGGTAGGGCAGGTAGGGCAAGTAGGGCAGGTAGGGCTGCTAGGGCTGATAGGTCGGTGGGTCTGGTAGGGCAGGTCGGTTTCGCCGCCCGACCCGGCTGACCCACCTGACCCACCTGACCTACCCGACCCACCTGACCTATCCCACCTACCCGACCCGCCTGGCCGCACCGTCATCATGAGCGCTGTGCTCGATCGCGTTCGGCAGTTCGTCCGCCAGCACGATCTGATCGGTCCCGACACACGCGTGCTCGCGGCGGTGTCGGGCGGATCGGACTCGGTCGCGCTCGTCCACATCTTGCGCGACCTGGCGGGGGCCGGCGAGCTGCGCCTCGCTGGCCTGGCGCATTTCAACCATCAGCTGCGACCGTCGGCCGACGACGACGAACAGTTCGCCGCCGGCGTCGCTGTGTCGCTCGGCCTGAGCTTCGCGTCCGATCGCGAGGACGTGGCGGCGCGCGCGAGGCGCGAGCACCGGTCCGTCGAGGATGCCGCGCGCACGGCTCGCCACGAATTCTTCGAGCGCGCCCGCGTGACGGCCGGCGCCGACGTCGTCGCGCTCGGCCATACTCGCGACGATCAGGCGGAGACCGTGCTGCTTCGTCTGGCGCGTGGCGCCGGACCGCGCGGGTTGGCCGGCATGCATCCGCGGAACGGCCGGATCGTTCGCCCCCTGCTCGGCTGCCGGCGTCGGGATCTTCGCGCGTGGCTCGACGAGCGGCAGCTGCGGTTCGTCGAGGACGAGACCAATCAGGACGTGAGCATTCCGCGCAATCGCGTGCGCGCCGAGCTGATGCCGCTGCTCGAGACGCGGTTCAACCCTGGCATTGTCGATGTGCTCGCCGACCAGGCGGACGTGTCGCGGGAAGCGTCGGCGTGGATGGACGCGGTGGCTGCCGATCTCGAGGCGCGCAGCGTCCGACGCGCGACGACGGCAGGCGGCTCGATAGTGCGCGAGATCGACGTCGCCGGTCTGCTGGCCGCGCCGCTCGCGCTGCGTCGCGCCGTGCTGTGGCGCGTCATGAGCGAGGTGGCCGGGCGCCATCCGATTGCGTTTGGTCACGTTGACGCGGCGCTCCGGCTGACCGCCGAGCGCGGCGAGACCCGGATCGATTGTCCGGGGCAGCGGCTGGAACGCATCGGCCCGAGCCTCGTCTTAACAGGCAGGGTCGCCGGCGCGGCGGGGCGTCGAGTGCCGGAAGGCGCACCGAACCTTTTCCGATTTCCGCTGTCTATCCCAGGGGAGGTCGTTCTACCGGACGCCGGCTGGATCGTCACCGCTCACACGATGGCGGGCGGCGCCGACCTCCGACAGCCCAGTGCAACGGTGGGCAGCGCGACCCCGGGTCACCTCGTCGGCAACGACGTGGCGCGTGTTCGACTCGACGTCTGCCGGGGAAGTTTGGCCGTACGAAACCGCCGGCCCGGCGACCGATTCAGGCCTGTCGGGCTGGATGGACAGAAGAAGCTGCAGGACTACTTCGTGGACCGGAAGGTCGCGCGGGCGCTCCGCGACATGGTGCCGCTGGTGGTCGACGAAACGGATCGGATTGTGTGGGTGGCGGGCTTCGGAATTGACGAGGCGTTTCGGGTAACCGACCCCGCGCAAGCCGTGTTACTCTTGACACTGAAAGCTTTAGGAGGCTCTGCGTGAATTCGACGTTGAAGAGTCTGTTGTTCTGGATGGCGCTGGTCGTCCTCGGCGTACTCATCTGGAATTTCTCCACCAAATTCCAGCACGCCGACAAGACCGTCACGTTCAGCGAGTTCATGCAGTGGGCTGACCAGGGCAACGTCGCGCGCGTGGTCATCACCGGCCAGGAAATCAACGGCACGACCAAGGTCAACGAGCACTTCCAGACCTACGCGCCTGCGCAGTTCGACGGCCTCGTCAACAAGCTGATCGAAAAAGGCGTCCAGGTCACCGCGAAGGAGCCGACCGCCAGCCCGTGGGCGACGATCCTCTACTCGTGGGGCCCGTTCCTGCTCATCATCGGGTTCTGGGTCTTTTTCATGCGGCAGATGCAGAGCGGCGGCAACAAGGCGCTGTCGTTCGGCAAGAGCAAGGCGAAGCTGTCGTCGAGCTCGCAAAAGAAAGTCACCTTCAAGGACGTCGCCGGCGTTGACGAAGCGAAAGAAGAGCTCCAGGAAATCATCGAGTTCCTGAAGGAGCCGCAGAAATTCCAGAAGCTCGGTGGCCGCATTCCGAAGGGCGTGCTGCTGATGGGCTCGCCCGGCACGGGCAAGACGCTGCTGGCGCGCGCCGTCGCGGGCGAAGCGAACGTGCCGTTCTTCTCGATCAGCGGATCCGACTTCGTCGAGATGTTCGTCGGCGTCGGCGCCTCGCGCGTCCGCGATCTGTTCGAGCAGGGCAAGAAGAACGCGCCGTGCATCGTCTTCATCGACGAGATCGACGCGGTCGGCCGTCATCGCGGCGCCGGTCTGGGCGGCGGCCACGACGAGCGCGAGCAGACGCTGAATCAGCTGCTGGTCGAAATGGACGGCTTCGAGTCGAACGAAGGCGTCATCCTCGTCGCCGCGACGAACCGTCCCGACGTGCTCGACCCGGCGCTGCTGCGCCCGGGCCGCTTCGACCGCCGCATCGTGGTCAATCGTCCCGATGTGAAGGGCCGCGAGGGGATCCTCGCCGTCCATACGAAGAAGATTCCGCTCGCCGACGACGTG
>OBEQ011678236.1_pt1 | contig 11561 bp, 13 predicted proteins | sample 1670901 | NCBI WGS metagenome assembly OBEQ01 (sample SAMEA104232315, study PRJEB22302) | groundwater metagenome | biome: forest; feature: aquifer; material: groundwater | place: USA | collected 2011-08-07 | depth 5.4 m | reverse complement strand
CTGGCCAAGGATTTTTCAGACAGCGTGAAATCCATCGTCAAAGCGGCTTTGAATGGCGACCTCCCTGCCCGTGATGTTGAGAAGTCACGGCGCTCAAGCGTTTAAACCCGCGGGGTGGTGCCGGGGAGCGCACGCGCAGACGGTCGTCGGCGCGCTCTTCAGGCCCCGGCCGCGCCTTACTTTAATCCGCAAACGAATCGATACGCCGGACGGGGATTTTCTCGACCTCGATTTTCTGGAAGCCACGGGCGCTCCGGCCCGCCCAGAGCCGCTCATCGTGATCCTTCACGGCCTCGAAGGGTCCTCGCACGCTCCTTACGTCTTGAGTCTCCTCGGAGAAATCAAAAAGCAGGGGAGGGCGGCGTGCGCGGTCAACATGAGAATGTGTAGCGGCGAGCCGAACCGGAAACTTGCAACTTACCATTCTGGGAAAACGGAGGACTTGGATTGCGTCATCCGTTATTTGAAAGACAAGAAAAACCGTCAAAAGCTTTTCCTCATCGGTTTCTCGATTGGCGGGAATATCGTCCTCAAGTGGCTCGGGGAAGAGGGGAGCCGGGCTTCTGAATTAATCGAGAAAGCGGTTGCCATTTCCGTTCCCTGTGATCTGGCGAAATCCGTGGAACTTCTGGATCGCGGTTTCAATCGTGAAGTCTACACGCGCCGGCTTCTGGCAAGTCTCAAGGCGAAGCTCGCCCTCAAAGCGCGCCTTCATCCTGATGCCATTCGATTGGACCGCGTTAAAAACTGCCGCACCTTCCGGGTGTTTGACCGGGAAGTGACCGCGCCCTTGAATGGCTTCCGGGACGAAGTGGATTATTGGACCAAGGCCAGCTCACGGCCTTTTCTGAAAGCGATCCGGGTCCCGACGCTCGTGATCCACGCCGAAGACGACCCTTTCTTTCCCGCCCGGCTTCTTCCGCTCGAAGAATTTGAAAAATCAGATTATCTCCATCCTCTGATTGTCCCCGCCGGCGGGCATGTGGGATTTGTCTCCGGCCAACCGTGGAAGTGGGACCTTTGGCTTGAAAGGACAACCCTGGATTTCCTCAAGGAGTAATTGTTCCCTCGACGGACAGCTTTTCTGTTATCCTATTGCAAAATTGTGCCGATAAAGTTTCCATAGAAATGAGCCCACAAACCCTCGAAGCGCCGCTCGCGGAAACGGATTATCTCAAAGAGACCGGGAATCAGAAGGCCGGTGTCGCGATGTCGGCCTCCTATCAAGATAAGAAGATTGCCTGGGGGCCTTTTCTTTTCATCATGGGATTCCACCTGGCCTCGATCGCCGCCTTCTTTACCTTCAATTGGGCCGCCCTGGCCTTGTGCCTGGTTCTTTATTGGATCACGGCCTGCTTTGGAATCACTCTGGGCTATCACCGTCTGCTCACTCACCGCAGTTTCAAAGTCCCCAAACCTCTGGAGTATCTCCTGGCGCTCATCGGCTGTCTGGCCTGTCAGAGTGGGCCGATCAAATGGGTCGCCACGCACCGCCTTCATCACGCCTATTCCGACGACGAAGGCGATCCTCATAGCCCCTCCAAAGGATTTTTTTGGTCCCACATGGGTTGGGTTCTTCATCAGAATAAAATGATCGATGACCCCAAGCAATATTTGCGTTTTGCACCGGACCTCGCGAAGGACCGTGTCCACGCTTTCCTGGACAAGACCTTCATCCTTTGGACGATCCTCTTGGCGATCGGCCTTTACGCCTGGGGCGGATTGCCCTTCGTGGTCTGGGGAGTGATTGTTCGGACCGTACTTGTTTATCACGCGACCTGGTTCGTCAATTCCGCGGCCCACGTTTGGGGCTACCGGACCTACCAGCCGGATGACCGCTCCACCAATCTTTGGTGGGTGGCCTTGCTCAGTTGCGGCGAAGGCTGGCACAATAATCACCACGCTTTTCCCACCTCCGCCCGTCACGGGCTTCGGTGGTGGGAGTTCGACACCACCTATCTGACCATCAGGCTGCTGAAATTTTTCCGGCTGGCCAAAGAAATCAAGCTCCCACCCGCGCGCCTGCTCGCTTAGTCCGTCCATTTCTCCGGGACGGCGAGATTGAAATTTAACCGACCCTCTCCTATTATCTTCACATGGACGCAGCAAGTCCCGTCTCTTTCCAATTAAAAGTCTCTATCAAAACCTTCGGCTGACCTATGGGAGTGGGTCCGTATGACCATCATTCCCAAAATCATTATGATGTATGCGATTGAAAACAAAACAGTTAGCGAAGAAATCCCGCCTCTTGGTACGCCTGCCTAAAACGCCGTTTTTGACCTTCTCATTTTCCGCTGCCATGATAATTATATTTGCGTATCAACCCGAAAGATAACTATGATCAAATCGGCCCTCTCGGGAAGGAAATAGTTATCAAAAAAAAGGAAATATTTTCGATGGCAGGAACGCAATCAATTTCTAACAATTTCCTCATTGCGGAAATCATTTCCAAAATCTGGATACCAATAAATACATTGTTCAGCGTGCCTTCCCTCACTTGTGGAATTGCCTCTTTGTGATAAAATACGAATCTATGGGAATTCATCGACCCAAAAGCATTGACTCGGAATTCTTTTACGAATTGTGGAAATATAAAGGCCAGCCCTACCGGCTAGGAGGCGATTCCATCCCCTCATGGTTGCGACGTTTTGATTACGTATATGCCAGTGGAGATTCATTGCTGCGCACTGAAACCTGGGATGGCTTGGTATTTTCAAGCGTAGTCGGCGGGATTGACGTGCTTCGCCCTGATCCAAATGATTACCACAGAGGGATCAGATTCAATAAAGACCATTATGTGGTCACCTCCGGCGGGTTATTCGTGGCTTTGGGGCCACTTAAAGGCCACGACCACTGGCTACCTGAGCTTCCAGACAGTCTACGGACTGTAAATTATCTGCAGTTTTCCCGCTCTTAAATCCAAAGTCGTGAAACTTGTTCACAAAAGATACGTTTAAAAAAAGGCGTTCCTAATGCAATTTGAAGGCGGATACGACTGGAGACCCTTGACTTGGGCGATCTTGAAGATTTTCACAGTAATTTTCATGATTATATTTTTATGCATATGGCTGGTTGTTAAGAAGTCGCTATTGCAATCCTTCTGCTTATTCCTAAATATGGAGGGTACGCTGCTGTGGGTCTCATCTCTATCACCTGAGGGGGGTGTACCACCGCCGACGAATTGGAGAAAGCGGATTACGTGGTTTTTTGAATTCGCGAGAGGTCGAGCTGTTGCGATCAACCCTAAGATGCTTTACTGCGGCATTTTGTTTATCATAATGTCGGCGATACTTCAGACACTTTTAAATTAAAACCCGAGAGCTCGCAAAGCGTATAGGGATAACGGTAATAATTTTATTACGACATGACGGTGTCGCTGTCGTTATGTATAATGCCGCAATATGAGTAAACGGTCTCGGAACATATACGATCCCGCCGCCAGCAAACCTTTCAAAATTAGCCGTAGCCGTCTCGAGGATTTTTTATACTGCCCTAGATGCTTTTATCTCGATAGGCGTCTGGGCGTAGAGCCCCCAGGAAGTCCACCTTTCAACTTAAACATCGCCGTGGACGCGCTACTTAAAAAAGAATTCGATGGTTACCGTGACACGAAGCGGCCCCATCCGTTGATGCTCCAATATAAAATCGATGCAATTCCTTTTCCTCATACAGACCTTGATATTTGGCGGTCCAACTTTAAAGGTTTGCAGTACCAATGTCCGGGAACCAATTTAATCTTTACAGGCGCCATTGACGACGTGTGGGAAGCACCGAACGGGGATTTAATTGTGGTGGATTATAAGGCGACGAGTAAAACCGGCGAGATCACACTGGAAGACGAATGGAAAGTTGCCTACAAGAGACAGATGGAAATGTATCAATGGCTCTTTCGCCGGAATGGTTTCAAGGTCAGTAAGACAGGGTATTTTGTTTATTGTAACGGAATCAATGACGCTGATGAGTTTGTTGATTGTTTAAAATTCAAAACCGTCGTTCTTCCTTATGAAGGAGATGACTCCTGGGTGGAAGGGGTTATTCTCAAGGCGTATCAATGTCTTCAATTGAAGGATATCCCGGCCGGAAGTGCAGATTGTGAGTATTGCGATTATCGTCGTGAAGCCGCTGCTCTTGAAAAAGTAGTTATTGGATGAAGCACCAAAATTACGACAAACGTATTTTCCGTTTTTTGTCCATTCTTAATCGGCTGGATTCCGGTAAAACAATTCTCACTCCTGATCTCGCCGAAGAATTTAATGTTTCCCTAAGGACCATCCAGAGGGACATTGAACTTCTGAATCTCACGGGATTCCCTCTGGTTTCCAGCGAAAAAGGGAAGTATGGTTTTGTGGAGGGTTTTTCGCTTAAAAAAGCAATGCTCTCCAACGAAGAAGCATCCCTTCTTTCCCTGATGTTTGATGTGACCAAATCCTTGGGTGGCAATTTTGAGGAATCTTTTAATGGAATTCTTCGCAAAGTTTTAAACCAAGGAAACGATTCAAGCTTTTATGTAAAAATGCCCGACGGATTCAAACTGGAGAAAGACACCCCTTTTCATCGAGAAATCGAACAGGCCATTGATTCCTCCTGCAAAGCAGAGGTTCAATATGAAAATCAGGGAGGCAAAATAAGTAAGTTTGAAATTTCCCCGCTCAAACTTATTTTTTATGAAGGCTTTTGGTATGTCTTGTCCCTTCGAGATGGGAAAGGCCTCATCAAACTTCGCTTGGATAATATTAAAGGACTTACAGTTCTCAAGCAGCAGTACGAATCTTCTAAGAACCTGAAAGCGATGATGGACGAGAGTGTCAATGTCTGGTTTCCTGAAAACCGAAGCCAGAAGGTCCTGCTCGAACTAAAACCCTCCGTGGCTAAATATTTCAAGAAGAAGGTTTATTTCCCACTCCAGAAGATCGTGAAAGAACATAAGGACGGTCGCATCGTCCTTGAAACGAGGGTATCCAATCAGTACATGGAGATTATTCCCACCATCCATCAATGGCTCCCTATGATCAAGATTCTTGCCCCCACCGAGCTTAGAACGCTTAGCAAGAAGCTTACCCGCGAATACCTAAAGAGCCTGTAACAAAACCTCTCAAAATAGATCAACTTTCATCCTGTAAACAAGGCGACATAATGGTGTCGCTTTGAGGGCGTAGTCTTTTTCAAAACAGGAGGTGCCTTATGGGTTGTTTCTGGATATTTCTACTTGTTTGGTGGTTATGCGTACAAGAAGATCACGAGAGATGCGAACGCCGGCGTCACATGAATGACTTGGACGATGATGATTGCTGATAACGAATTCGTCTGCCGGAAAGGACGCAAAAAATGGAACTCTTCGTTGGACTAATTATAGTTGTAATGGTAATAGGAGCAATTGTGATCGGCATTTTTGGATTGACCGCAATTGCTTTTTATTGGTGGATTGCTATCCCGCTTCTTTGCGCCTGGGTTGGAGGTGGGTTCGGATTCGTTTTTGGAGTTGGATTGGTGGTTATTATCGGATTGATTTACATTTCGATAAAACATTGATGAACAATGAGGTCCAAATGGAAAGGGGATTAATCGATGAAAATCTCAGGACGTTCTAAAATTTTTGTTTTGCTAGCTGGTCTGCCACTCTTTTTTTCCGTAATGCAGCCCATTTCTTTCTCAAGTGACGACGTGACTCTCGCGCCGGACGGAAGCTATGTAGGCGGAGATCAGGCAACGCTTGCTCCTGACGGGAGCTACGTCGCAGGCCCCGAAGCTACCCTGGCGCCCGATGGCAGTTATGTCGGCGGCAATACTGCTACGCTGGCTCCTAATGGGCACTATGTCGGAGGTTCCACAGCTACTCTAGCTCCCGATGGGACTTATGTCGGAGGCAATGATGCCGTGCTGACACCTGATGGAAGTTATGTGGGGACAGGTGATAATTAGCGATTAGTTTATTTCTTAAAAGGCGAAAAAAATTATGACAGATCCCAAGCGGTGCCCGAACTGTAAAGAAGAAATGGACGAATGTCTTGCCGAGCTCGGTTTCTGCAGCGAATGCTGCGAACAATTTGACGAGAGTGATCTCGAAAGGGCTGAAGAGGAAGAAAAGGAAGATTCCGATGACGAGGATGATGATTCCGAAGACAAAGATGACTCCGATTAAAATGAGGACAATGGTTTCTGAAATGATCAGGTCTAATAATTAATTCCTTGCCGAAATTCGCTAGATTTACTATTTTATTAGACAAATCGCTATGAGGAAAAAAATGTCAAAAAGGAAGCAGCAAGAGATCATTTTTAACCATATTGAACTAGACGAACCAGTATCACCAGAATTCGTAAGAGAATTACATGAGCTTATAGCGAAGAAGCTTTTTGAAGCTTGGTTAAGTGAAAGAAACTCAGGCGAGCAAACTAATAACGTGCCATCTAAGCCAGAGTCACCTTGACATCTCATATCTGGAACGCCACCTCCACCAACCGGGGTAAACCGGACGCCTGCCTATACGATATAGAGAGTTATCTCTATGAAAATGGCAAGTTAGTCCGGATTAAAGCCCAAATCGATCCAAAAGAAGGTAGGCCACGTTAAAAGTGGCCTACCTTAAGATCTCGATAACCTCACTGCATTAGTGTCTAAACACAAAAGCGGAGGACTTATGGGGAAACGTAAAGAATGGAAATTTACGATTGGTATCGCTGCACCAAATCAATACCCCGATTTAGAATTAAACCCCACCAACATCTATTGTCATATGAGTGAAGAAGATCGCTTAGAGGCTTGTGTGGAAGGCCTTGCGGAGCTGTTGGCGTTGAATATGAAAGAAAATCCCGGTGCTTTTAAATTCACCAAGGAGCCAGACAAACAGAGCTTAAAATCTGCCAATCAACTCACCCTCGATTTGTGAGGTCTTCGCGGTCTTTCCGAAATAACAGGAGAAGACTGGTCATATATTGCTCGATTGCTTAAGACCTTGCACCTCGCTGACCCCATCCAGACGTTCCTTAACCAAAATTAGAATCCTGTTGCATGCAGAAGACGACATTGCAAAACAGGCAAAATCAAGGCAAGTACTAAAATCCCCCTTGGGAAATCACCCTAGCAGGGTGTGTGCGTTAGGGGGGGGGGTATTGAATGAAAATAAGGGTTGAGTTATAAGATGGTATAAAGGTATACTGCTTTATAATTATGCATGAAATCCTAAGAAAGCTCGAAAGATATAGACTGAATCACGGTTTGAGCCAAACTGCGCTTGCAAAAAAACTGGCAGTTTCCTTCCAGACAATCAATCGGTGGTTTAATGGCCATGCTAAACCCAATAGGCTCCAACTCGACAAGATTCAAAATTTTCTGGATAAAAAAGCATTTCCCAAAGTCGCTACTGACCCGACTAGTATCCCGCCGGATGTAAGGCGACAGATTTTCAAATTTGAAGATCCTAGACAGGAAAGAATTTATAAATCACTCCAAGAGATTGGAGATGGTCCAGCCAATATGTATCGAGACGCTGTCCAGCTTATGTCTCAAACGGTTTTGCGACTACCAAGCACTTCCAATTTGGTTGGTCATCTTCTTCGTGAAATCGAAAGTTCACTTTTAAGCGTTCTGGCACCAGTTTCTCGATTAGACGCTAAACTTCTTTCCAAATTCGAGAATCTGGAAAATGAAATTAAAACTCTTTTAGAAACAAAAGGCATTACAGATGTAATTGATCTGAATAAAAAAATAAAAGACTTTGCAAATAAACTCAGGGAAACGAAAGCTCAAATTATCCAGCGGATTTTAAATACATTCGATTCTGAGAAGAATGACGAACTAAAGGCGCTTTGGTGTAAGTTATCATTACACAAATATGCACACCGCGATAATCTTCTCGAACCGCGGCCAATAGATGGTGAGTTTTTGAGTATTTGGGAAGATTTTCAAAGAGTTTTAGATGAACTCCTCCGACGTTTTAAAAATAAATATCTCCTCTACCATTTAGCCATAGATGAGATCTCCGAAGAAGAACCGGCCAAGGTTATCAGCAGATTAAAACAGGAAATCCCAAGTAATTGGGTGCTGCTCAAGTACTTTTTTTCGAAAATAAAAGGAAAATCCCCCCAGTGGCTTGAACTGCTTCAGAAAGAAGGTTTTTTTAATTCATTGCCTCAACCAATTGCGGATGATGAAAAAGGAACAATTCATTTCCCTCAATGGCCAGCCTCGGAGTATTTGGCTTCGATGGCAAAAATATCCCCTGACAAGGTTTTTGAAATACTTAAAAAAAGTTCGCCCACCTCACATTTTGTAATTTGTGAGGATTTTTTAAGTGCGGCTGCAGATCTTCCGGCCTCTCAAACTGCCGCGCTAACTGACAAGGTGTTGGAATGGATTCAAAATCCTTACTCTTACCTTATTTCTGAAAAGGGGGCCAAAGTAATGGTCCATTTAGCCTCGGGGGGGCAAAGAGATCCCGCTTTAAAAGTAGCTGGCGGATTACTTGCCATTGAAGCCGAAAAAGCACCCGAATCTGAAAGAAAAAGAAGATTTTATCAATCAGACCCAAAGCCAAAACTAAAAATTGATAGTTATAATTATCGTGAAATATTTAAAAAATACTACGTGGGTCTCATCCCGTTGTTGGGTGTAAGCGCCCTTAAACTTCTTTGTGATCTTTTGGACCAAGCTCTGAAAATTTATACAGAAAACAAATCTTCTTCCGCGCCGGAAGATCAATCTCAGATATGGTATACCGATCTTGCTGTTGAGCCGGAGGGATACGGAAATCATGAGATCAAAAATATCTTAGCCTATGCTGTGCGAAGGACAGTTGAGGTGCTTTTGAATAAGCAGCCTGGAGATGCGGAAAACATTATAAAAATTTTAGAAGATAAAAATTGGGTACTTTTTCAGAGAATAATACTTCACATTTTGAAGTCCTATGGAAAACTGATGCCTGAGATCGTGAAATCTTATCTCGCAAGGCGTGATTTCTTCGATTCTCATAGCGTAAAAAAAGAATACTGGGAATTGGCAACGGAATGTTTCAGCATCTTATCTCCGCCTCAACAAGAAATAATTCTGAACTGGATTTATGAAGGGCCTACATTCTCGAAAGATTTTGAAAAAACCGAAGCGGAGAAGAAGCGAAGAAAAGAAACGTGGCAACGCGATCGGCTGGGTTGGATTAAGAACCATTTGACTAATTCTCACAAGGCTTATTACGAAGGCCTTGAGGAAAGTTACGGCACCGGTGAAGCTCCATTCACTTTCTCGATAAGCACAGGATGGTCAGGTCCAACAAGCCCCAAATCAATCGAAGAATTACTTGGTATGACAAATGTCCAAGTTATTGAATTTTTGAAATCATGGAAAACCCCCGAAGGTCCTTGGGATCACTCACCGGAAGGACTTGGAAGAATACTTAGCGGAGCAGCTGCTAAAGACCCGCAAAAATTCGCGGTTGATGCTTTGCTTTTCAGAGAACTTGATCCGACTTATGTTCGTTCATTTCTTGATGGACTTCGAAGTTCTTTAAAAGAAAATAAAAAATTTGATTGGAGTAATGTTCTTATTTTGTGCTTTTGGGTTATCGAACAACCGAGAACAATTGAAGGTCGCAAAGTTAAAAGAGATCGTTTAGACGCTGATCCAGACTGGGGATGGACAAGAAAAACAATCGCAAATTTGTTAGAAGATGGTTTTTCGAAAGGCGAATCTTCCATCCCTTTTGATTACCGAGAGAAAGTTTGGGCTATTTTAAAGGTATTGCTCCAAGACCCTAACCCTAATGCTTCAGAGGATGATAACGAGCCTTTAACCCTGTCGATTAACACTGTACGCGGCCAAAGTATGCACGCATTAGTTCGATATGCGCTCTGGATTCGCAGAAACTGGGAAGAACAAAGGCATTTTGACAAGCTTGAAAACGGTTTTCGGGAAATGCCAGAAGTAAAAGAAGCCTTAGAAAGTCATCTGGAGGAAAAATCCTTAGCTATCCGAGCGGTTTATGGGCAATGGCTACCTTGGCTGCATCTTTTGGACCATTCCTGGGTGTCAAAAAATCTTTCTTTGATACTGCCTTCTCAGAAAAATCGTAAGGATTTTTGGGAAGCAGCTTGGAAGTCTTATGTCTGTTATATCAATGCTTATGATGAAATGCTGATTGTTTTAAGAGATGAGTATTTAAGAGCGATTGATCGAATTGAAGAAGAAACAGATCGGCCCAGTAACATGGAAAGCAGTTTGTCAGGCCATATCTGTGTATTTACTTCAAGAGGAAAAATTGACATCGAGAGCGATCAGAATATTTTTTCAAAATTTTGGGAAAAAGCGCCGGCAGTTCTTCGCAGGATTGCAACGGAGTCTTTCGGTCGTATGTTGTATAACACGGAGCAGTCTCTTGAAAAGGAAGTGCAAAAGCGGTTCCAACGAATTTGGGATTATTGTGAACAAAATGCTTCATCGGGAAAGAGCGAGCTTACGTCTTTTGGGTGGTGGTTTGCATCTGGGAAAATGCCTGATGATTGGGCATTTAAAAAAATAATTTCTGTTATCGAGACATGCCGTGAAATTGAAGCAGACAGCTTTGTTATTGAGCATCTTTTGAAGGTTTGTAAAAAATTTCCAGCTGACTCTGTAAAATTGATTGAGCTTATGATCGAACACGATGCAGAGGGATGGCGCATACGAGTATCTAGCGATCAAATCAGGGCAATTATCCAGACGGCTCTTGAATCAAAAGATGAAGCTGCGATTCGAGTGGCGACGAGTTTTGTTAACAAGCTCGCAAGTTGGGGACATTCTCAATTTAGCGATTTGATATAGAGGTTAATGCACACTCAAAAAGGGAACGTGCGCGAAGTTTTAGGCAAAATCTTTGCCTAACCGTTTGCTAATCTGGAACCAAATCCTGCCATGAGAATGCAAGGATTTACAAACGGATGCAAAAGCGATAGTATTGCGGCAACTAAACTTGCGCATCATTCCCTTGTAAAACAAGGATTTATTCGGTCGGTCGCTTGGGGTGCGTGCGCTTTCCTTGAAATCTCGCAATCTCTTCGGAATACGATATTTTAGATGATCGCCGTCTTATTATTTAATAACCCACGAATAGAGTGCTATCCACAGAAAATCAGCCCCGATTTAAACTACTCTGATTTTAATTTATTGAGGGAAGATAAATAAGAGACAGGGGAGGGACTAGACTGCTTTAGTTTCGACTTCTTTGAGAAGCTCCCACTTCGACATTCCAAAGCTCTTAGCAATAAGCTGGATCTTATGCAGCGTTACAGAAGCTTCTCCGCGCTCAATGCGCCCCGCATAACTGCGGTCAATCCCAAGGTGATCTGCATAGGATTCTTGGGTAAATCCCTTCTGCTCTCGTAGTTTTCTCACCACAAGCCCAAATTTCCGCTCTTCTTCTCCTGCTGGCTGACGTCCCATGAGCGTATGCTCGACTAATGTCGCCTATCTGTCCACGGACTATAAGCCGTTGATGTAACGGTATTTTAACGGTACATTTTAAAGACATAAATTAACTAGGGAGACGTTTGTATGACTGAAGAAATGGGTTCTAAAAATTTAAAGAAAAAGGCTTCTT
>OBEQ011075365.1_pt1 | contig 11562 bp, 7 predicted proteins | sample 1670901 | NCBI WGS metagenome assembly OBEQ01 (sample SAMEA104232315, study PRJEB22302) | groundwater metagenome | biome: forest; feature: aquifer; material: groundwater | place: USA | collected 2011-08-07 | depth 5.4 m | reverse complement strand
TTAACCGAGACCGTATAAATATCAGAGAGATACATGGAAACCGGATCCTCCTTTTCTCCAATTTTAAAAGCAGTGGTGGGCGCGGTTGGCCCCACAATGACATCAAATTTTTCAAAAACTTTTTCAAAATCTTGTCGAATTAAGGTGCGTACCTTTTGGGCCTTTAAATAGTAAGCATCATAATAACCCGCTGATAAAGCATACGTCCCCAAAATAATTCTTCGCCGTACTTCTTCACCAAACCCTTCCGAACGGCTTTTTAAATAAGTCTCTAAAATATTTTCCCCTGTTTTGGAAAAACCATACCTAATTCCGTCATAACGAGCCAGGTTGGCTGAAGCTTCGGAAGCCATAATTAAGTAATAGGTTTCTAAAGCATACTTACTATGAGGAAGACTAACCTGATCAACATGCGCTCCCAAACTTTCCAATTTGGAAATAGCCTGTTCAATAATATTATTAACTTCACTATCAAGACCCTCTCCAAAGTATTCCTTGGGCATGGCTATTTTCATTCCTTTAATGGGTTTGCCTAAATTAGCGGTAAAATCTTTTTCCAGCTGACGAACCGTAGTTGAATCCATTGGGTCTTGTCCGCTTAAAATATTGAGTAATAAAGCCGCGTCATAAACATTTTTAGTAATTGGTCCGATTTGATCCAAACTAGAAGCCAAGGCAATCAGTCCATAGCGAGAAACTCGCCCGTAGGTTGGCTTCAAACCCACTACTCCGCAAAAAGATGCCGGCTGGCGAATCGATCCGCCTGTGTCAGAACTAAGAGCCGCCACGGCCAAACCGGCCGCCACGGCCGCCGTAGATCCCCCGCTTGATCCTCCAGGCACCCGCGAGTGGTCATAAGGATTTTTGGTGGGACCAAAAGCAGAACTCTCGGTGGAAGAACCCATGGCCGCGTCGTCTAAATTTGTTTTTCCCAAAAAAGTTGCTCCGGCATTTTTTAGTCTTTTAATTACTGTGGCATCATAAACCGCCCGGTGATTTTTTAAAATATTAGAAGCGGCGGTAGTTAAGGTGCCTTCCAGGCAGATATTATCTTTAATCGCCAAAGGTACTCCGTAAAGCTCGCCCTGAGCTTGGTCGAAGGGGTTCCCTTCTGGTAGATTTTCTGGCTTTTCTTCTACTAAACTCAGGTAAGCATGCAGGGCTTCATCTTCCTTTTTAATTAGTTTTATAAATTGACTATGCAGCTCCGCCGGAGAAATTTCTTTTTTAGCCATCAGATTTTGCACATCTTTAATTGTCAGAGTTTTAAGATCAATCATTTTTTATTAAGAATGTTTCGTACTTTTAGAAAGTTATCTTTCCGGTCCGGAGCTTGCTTAAGCATATTGCTTACCACTCTGGAATCAGTTTGAGATCTTGGTTCATCCGTTCGCATCACATTGGCCGCCTCCGCCTCGGCCGTAGTTGGCTCTACTCCTTCGACATTTAATTCCCTCAATTTTTCCACAAAATCTAAAATCGCTCCCAAATCCTTTTGGAACTTTTTCTTCTCTTCCGTCTTCAACTCCAATCGAGCTAAACCCGCCATATATTCGACATCTTTTTCAGTAATCATATGAATTAAAGCTATCACGAAAAATTCAATTATTCAAACTAAAAACCGCGCCAAACGCGGTTAGGATTAATCATTATGCTTTTCGATCCACTCCCGCAGATAATCTATTGAAGGCATTATATTTTGGGGTTTGACCGGATATTGGAGAATGTGTTCGAGCCAGTAAGGACCGGTCGTGACCACCACCGTTTCAATTTGGGCTTGTACTCCACAGAGAATGTCTTCTGGTGTATCTCCAATGAAAACACATTCTTCTCTCGAGATGCCAAATTCTGCCCACAAGCGCGCCAGAGTAGGCGTAAAAACCCGCGGATCTGGCTTGCGAAACAAACTGTCCTGTCTGGTCTGGATGATGGTGAACTCTTCCATCAAATCCAGTTTATCAAAAATATCCAAAATATTTTTCTGATTGCGGGAGGTCAACAAAGTGTTTAAAATTTTCTGTTTGCGGTTCCAACGCAAGGATTCTCGCGCTCCCGGTACCAGCGGGATCGGATCAACCAAATCCCATATTTCCCACTGCGGATAAACTTTTTCCGCCAATTCCCGTTCTATTTCCAGTCCTCCCTGCAGTAGATCGACGCCTGGTTTTTCCCACAACTTAATCAGTTTTTGCCGCTTATCACGGTTAAATTGGATTTGATTCGTACTGGCTAGGACCTCAATTCTTCGCAGGCCCTCGCGAAATGAATCATTAACCGGCCCGTCAAAGTCAAAGATCACTGCCCTGATTTTCAAAGTACAATACTCCTACAATAAGTGTAAAATTTTAAAAAGCATGACGGATTTAGAAGACCATGTCAAATACTATCGGAGATATTTGGCGCGGTTGCGCTCGTGTTCCGCCGAAGTGCGACTGAAAATGGTTTGGCCGTCGGCTCTAGCCGAAAGATAATAGAGATAGTCGCTGGTTTGGGGATGGGTAGTCGCTTCCAAAGCCATCTTTCCAGGATTACTGATCGGTCCGGCTGGCAAGCCAGTACGCTGATAAGAATTGTAAGGTGAATCTTGATCTAAAAAATTAGCCACGCCGATTTTCGAAACATCGCAAAATTTGTAAGCCCTGGCCATGGCCGCTTTTTCCAAGCAAGCACCATAAGTGACTGAGGCATCAATCTGCAGAGGCATGCCCAATTTCAGACGCTTAAAAATAATCCCGGCCACTAAAGCCATCTCCTCTGGATGGCGCACTTCTTTCTCCAAAATGGAAGCGACAATCAACTGCTCCCTCGTTGGTTTTTGATCAATTTTTTGCTCAAAATTAAACCGCATTTTTTTAATCACCCCTCGCACGGTTTCTGCTTTATCCAAACGGTAAGTATCAGGGAAAAGATACCCTTCCATTTTTTGGGCCCGGGCCTCAGCAAAAAATTCTCCTGGAGCCAGAAGTTGGCTATCAGTTAGTTTTTGGTCAATTTCAAAAATGTTTAGCCCTTCAGGAATAGTAATGATGAGATCCTCGGATTCCGCCAAACCCTTGGAAAATATTCCGACTATTTGAGGAATGCTCATGGAGGGTGAAAGCTGGTATCGCCCCGCCTGAAATCTTTTTTCCTGGCCGGTAGCCAAAGCGTAGAAAATAAAAAGTAAACGATTACGAACTAAATTTTGTTCTCCCAAAAGACGGGCTACTTTGGCTGAACTGTCTCCTTTGGTAATCATAAACTCAACTTTTTCGGCTGATTTGGCGGACTTATTTTCCACTGGCCGATAAATCAGCCACACCGGCCAAAAAATGGCCGCTCCTACGGCAGCGGCTAGAAAGAATTTATAATATTTTTTTAGAAAATGTGAAGAATCCATGAAAGGGGTTCTATATTAACGAGAACGATGACGGTTGACTGTTTCTTCTAAAGGCACCTTGCTGGTCACCCGCGCTGGGGGCAGTTCCCTCCGACCCGCTTCTAAAGAAGCCAACTTATCAATGACGGTCTGATTGTCTTTGTTCACATCAGTTTTCAGAATTTCTTTTAGCTGGGCGATGGCTAGATCAATTCGCCCTTTCTCTTCCAAGAGCAAAGCCAAATACCAGCGAGCATTGACGTAATCTTTAGATAAATTTACCGCTCGGGCCATTTCGGCCAGAGCATTGTCTTTTTGGCCATCACGATAATACAGCAAACCAAGCTCAAAAGCCAGCCCGGCATTATTGGGATCCAAAAGTTTGGTTAATTCCAATTGTTTAATGGCATTTTTAGTTTGAGCCTGGCGATCGTAAACCACTCCCAGATTATACAAGGACGAAGCCAAATCACTCTTTAATTCTATGGCCTTCTTGTAGTTTTCCTCTGCTTTTTTATAACCTTCGGTAATTTGTTTTTGATTCTGCTCGCCCTGCTGACTGCGAAGAGCATCCGCCCTTCTTAAATAAATATTGCCCACCCGCGTATAGATGGCCGGATCATAAGGAGATCTTTTTAAATACTCGGTGTAGGCATCAAGGGCGGCCTGATCCGCTCCCCCCACCAAAAAACCAATTAAATTTTCATAGACAAACCCGGCACTTGACCAATTTTGGGCATCTTTTGGTTTGTTAGTGATCATTTGGCTGGCCGTTTGGACCGCCAAGCGGGTTAAATTTTGTACCCGTGGCACTATTTCTTCTGGTTTGTCTTTTTTGTTATGTAATTCCAGATTGATTCTGGTCAAAAGCAATTGGGCCAGGCCACTGAGATAGCGGAGTTCATCTTGACTGGCATTGACTGATTGGCCAAGCAGTCCAATGGCTTGATCAACGTCTCCGGCCGCCACCAAATTCATCCGCGCCGCTTTGGCAAAATAAAATTCTCCCTGGTAATTTTTAAAAATTAAATACCCCCCCATTAAACCAAAAACCAAGACCAGCACAAAAGCCAAGGAGGTAAAGATGGATTTAAGAGAGATCTCGTCCAGAATTACCTTTAACTTCCCCTCCTCATCTTTACTTATCGATAGAGCACACAAACCGATCAACAGCCAAAAAACAAAATTTAAAACCAGACTAAATGGATAAATCGTGAACAATCCCACAGCCGCCAAAAAAGCGGGCAAGGCCAAAGGCCAGCCACTAGCCATCTGCGCGGAAGTACTGCCAAAATTAAAAGCGTGTTTTTGAAAGGCTAACCTAAAGACAAAAAATAATAGCAGGACAAACCCCCCCAAACCCACTAGGCCGGTTTGAATAATTAAATTCCATAGCTCCGAAGTAGCATTGCCAAAACGGGTATTCCAGAAAGTGCTGTTGTTTATTCCGGATGGTTTATATTGGTCAAAAGCCAAGGGAAAATTATTTTGTCCCACTCCAAAAGGAAGATGGGTAGAAAAAACTCCTTTGGCGATCTCCCAGGAGCCGGTTTGGGAAATGGTAATCTCTACGGGCAAATTCTGTCTTCCCGGAAAGTCAAAATTGAAATAGCGGCCGCTGGTTAAAAGTAAAATAGACAGGGCCAAAATTACCAAGGGGCCAATTAAATTGGCGGCTTTAAATTTGGATTTTGCTTCCCAAGATCCCTGCCAAGAGCCAAGACTAAAAATAATTCCCACCATTCCAATGGCCAAAACGGCATAAAACACCCACCAGTTTAAAATCAAAAGAAAAATAGCGGAAACAATCACGGCCCCCAACCTGATCACGGACATAAACCAGTCCAGTTTAGCTCCAGAAGCCAAGCCAGAATTTTGATCCCAAGATAAAGAACTAAAATAGTGCACACAGGCCAGCACTAGGGTTAAAACAGCCAAAGCGCCTAAGTTATTGGCTGAACCCACGGAGTTAAACTGGAAGCCGGTAATCCATTTAAAAACTGGCAGACCGTAGAGAGAGAGTAACCCGCCCAAGATCGCCAAAAAAGCACCGACGGTAAAATAGTTGACTATTTTTTTTATCTCCTGTTTCTCAAAAAAATTCAAAAGCAGAAAAGAAAATACCGCCAAACTGGCGGTCATAATAAATCCGCGGTCAGCCAAAAAACTTCGAAAAACTTGTCCCGAAAAAATGGCCGCCAACAACTCGGCCGCCAAATAAACCAAAATACCAATTTCTAAACCACTGGTTTTCAGCCGCACTCCCCCTTGCCGCACAATCAACGCCAGCCACAAAGCGACACTGGCAAAAACTGAACTAAAAATTAAAATTTGCTTGCTGGGAACAAGAACATCTCCCGGGGCAGTAAAAGGAAGAATAAAAATCGGCACCAGAAAAACCAACGCCAAAAGTATAATTCGCACCGCTTGCCGCAACTTTACTTGATGCCCTTCATTCTCAAAACTCTCCGGCCCTACTGACACACTTTGATCCCCGACAACTACTTCATTAACCATTTCTCCCTGGTAGAATTCCGGTTCAAGATCTTTTTTAAAAGGATTCCACATAGTGTTTCATCTGTTTCATTTACGGTTCCACCTAATTTTATACTTCTAAAAATTTAATACAATGGTGATATCAACAACCTGGCTGTTGTGTTTGTCTTTTAGAAAAAATATAATGGTAGGTATAAAACCTTATCAAACATTCCTAAAAAAGTTTGGTAAATCCACATAAAATATTATTTCTATGCCAAAGCAATATTTAACTGTTAATGAAGTAGCGAAAATTTTGGGAGTTAGTCCGTTGACCATTCGCAACTGGGATCAAAAAGGAAGACTAATCGCCCATCGCAATCCTTTTAATAACTATCGCCTTTACAAAACTGATGACGTGGAAAAAATTCTGAAAGACATCGAACAAAGCAAAGGAAAGACTTTTGCTCCGCTTCCCGAAAAACCCAAATTCCGCAAACTAACCATCGAAACCGAATAAAAACCCCTATCGCCGGACGGGGTGTTTTTTAACTAGATAAAGCTGGTTTTTTGACCGGTGTTTGCTCAACGTCCATTCTGGCTTGGAGGTATTTCTCAACTTTTTGGGAGAGATCTTTACCGTAAAGGGAACCTAGACAGCCAGCCAAAATACTGACTGGCACTATATCAACGATGCCACTATTTCTGGCAATATAGCTGTTTTTCGAAAAATCAGCCAATCCTTTTGGTATACAAGTAATAGCATGATAACCAGAGTGGTTTCTGTTTCCTGCCCGGCTGTTGATGCTGTGAAAAGCGTTATCGAAGAAAAAGATTGCTGAAGCTAGAGTCATAAGAGCAGTTCTTGGCCATTCTAGGATGAAACCGGAAAAAGGGAATTTTAGGGGGGTAACTGACCAACCAAGAAGTCTAAAAAGAGGTTCTTGAAAAACTATCCAGTATAACCCCAAAGCAAAGATAATTTTATAAGGCAATCTCTCTAATTCGATCTCTTCTTTGGTTTTTTCTTTTTTGTTTTCTTTTAGGTGTTGGTCTGGTCTTAAATCTCCAAACCAGTTAGACCACTTTGATTCCTTGATCCGAGTACTAGACCACTCGATAATCATAGAACAAAATGCACCCATACTCGAACCAAGAGCCGTAGAAGTAGTATACGGAATAAACAAGAACATCGGCATTCCTCTGGAGAAAAGATAAACTGCGCTTAAAGAAAAAGCTAATCCGGAACAAAGGCCGGTAGTGGTAATGTACCAGTTACTTCCTCTAGCTTGTGCCCGGGTGTTAATTGTTCCGACAAAATTTTGCAAAAGACCCAACCCAATCACTACTAAGACTTGTTGGAGTTGAGTAAAACCAAGATAGAAGCAACTATAGAATATATTAACAGCCAAAGAAGAACACAAGATCCAAAACATGGGTTCTTTTAGGATGTAAGTCAATCGTTGACCTGGTGCTAGACGGTCATCCATAGCCGCATCAGCTTTTAGATGGAATTTCTTTTCAATGTATTGGGCCCAAGCCATGCCGGAAGTCCGGCCAGAAATAATGCCAATCATGTAGGGGACTAAAAACAGCCAATAAGCTTCGGCTAGTTTCAAAATACTCATTGTCAGGTACCAGGCGCCATTGGAAACACTGGCAGAATTAGCGTGCCAGGCAAAAGAACTTCTCTGGCGGAAGCGGCTAATAAAGATAAAACCGACAAATTGTACCACCGCTGCACCAAAAAACATCATGGCTTCGTCAAAATTGCGCAACTGGGTAGCTACTATGATTCCAGTCAGCATAAGAATGAAAGGAATAAGACAACTATCCAGAGTGTTATCAAACTTCAAAACATATTTTAGGAAAAATCCAGAGCTGCTAACCAAGAGCAGACCAATAATAATCAAAAAAGACGTATCAGACACTTCATTCTCCTGATTTTTAAAAAAACTCTCTTGGAAAAGAGTATCTCTTTTAAAAAAGGCGGCTTCAATCAGAAAAGTTCATAACTTGTGGATAAAAAGGGGGTTGTCAATATTGTTTTTGATTTTCACCTTGTTACAATGCGGGTAAAGAATAGTTTTTTAAAAACTTAAGGAGAAAAAGTTGAGCAGAAAAAATTTATACTGGACACCAGAAAAAATAGAGCGTCTGCGGGAGAATTGTAATGAACCGTGGAGCAAGTTGCTTAGAATGTTCCAGGGAAAGACCAAAAAAGCCCTGAAACATGTGATGGGAGACAATGATATTCATCGAGACCGCGATGAAGCTCCCAATAGGACAAAAGGACTAAAAAAGTGGACCCCGGAAAAAATCGAAGAACTTCGCCAACACCGTAATGATCCTTGGTCAGAGCTTCAAAAAAGATTCAAAGTTGGCATAAACAGATTGGAAAGCGTAATGTCAAATAATAAAATTACACGGAACAAACCAGAATCAGTCTTATGGACTGAGCAAGCCGACCGGATTTTAATTGAGGCCGCTATTCAGTCACACCGATACAACACTAAAACAGGTGAAGGCCGGAGACAGCTACGGCAACTCAAAGATGAGATTATTGATAAGTTAAAAAAGACTGGATTTAAGGGGCGTACTTCCAAAAGTGCCTTAAGTATGCATATTAGCAATATGGGCACTGAACGACTCAAACAACTTGGTTTTTCCGACGTGTCGGCACCCCTTGGCTGGGGTGCGCCCCTAGAATTTTTTGGAAGAAACATCGAACAAAAAGATCTTCAGCCCACCAGTAAAGATTGGTTTAAGGTTTTGGAAGAGAAAAATCCTCCCCGTTACAAAGAATTTCTGGAGAAATTTCTTGATCATTTCCGATCTGATTATCGGATTTCCGATAATACTAATGCCGATCTTCTGAAAGAGTGGCCAGAGTGTCCTACCGAAGATGGCCTTCGTTACGGAGCAAGTTTTCTGGGTGAACAGCGCAGTCGTCTACAGATTGCCGCAGATATTGATCAGGTTGGAAAAATGATTGAAAAACGGATTGCCGAACTCATTCCAACCGGCATCCTTAGCACCATGGACACTAATGGTCTCTTAGAGAAAATTAAAAAAGAATTCGTCAAAGAGCTTAAATCTGTAACAGTCAACATTCAACCTGATTCTTTTAAGACCGCGGTGCTAGAAATAATCTGGGACAAAAATACGCTTGAAAATTTAGAAAAATGCCTTCGTCTTGATATTCTGGCCAACTTCTATCTCTACAACAAGCACATTCCCCGAGAAATAGTCGATGATAAAGTCAAAGAATTACGCGGTCGAAGCACCATCGCCGGCCCCGTCGCTTTCAAACATGGTTTAGGCAGAATTCTTGATGAAACCTCCAAGCTAGAGGATGAGAAATTTAATCTGCCAGCCAGTACCTTCAAACAGCCGGTCAAAATAGTAACGGGGAAAAAGAGTTGGAAAGTATCTTTTCCCAATGCTCCTAATATCGGTACTGTCTACGACCCGGTGATGCGAAAAAATCCGCTTCGCCGAGCTTTCGCTGATGCCGAACACAGCAACGATGACGCCGTCTTTTTAGCCAACATTATTGACTTGGATATCCGCAAAGCCAGCGGTTCGGCCACGAAGATCTACCGCTCATTGTTTGCGGGTTTAAACGTCAATCTCAATATTATTGATCCGGACTACCGGAAAAAAGCCGCCGAGATCATTGAAAATTCGCCTGACAACGCCGTACTTTATGAAACGATTGCCGAATCGTTCCACGGTATTATGTCCGGACTCAGTAAAATCATGAACTGGAATAATAAGCTTCAATATTCGGGGAAGATTTATGTTGTCCTCACTAGAAAAGAACAGGACGTTATAGCCAAAGCCGCTTACATGGAAGAGCGTTACATCACGATCTGCCGAATCGCTGAACTCAATGTGATAAAAAATATGCTTACCAAAGAAATCGCCCGCGGCCAAGCCAGTCAAGAAGACTTAGATAAAATAATCAAAGAAATCGCCCGCACAATTATCTCTTTGGTGCACAGCCAGGAAGACCGGCGATTTTATAAACGGGTTTTGGCCTTTATGGTCCGCCAAATTGAAAAAGCATTGGGACCCAATTGCCAAGTCATCGGCATGGGCAATAGCCATATTGAAATTGATGGATTGCTGGGTGAGTTGCATATTCCAAAAAGCGAAGCTATCACCGACACTCACCTTAAAAACTATGTCTCAACCTTTGGCGCCAAGAGTTATCTGGGACGGATGCCTGGTTTTACGGTGGTTTTACCCTCCTACCCTCTCTGTGCCAGAAATGGCGAACAAGAACGTTATGTGGAAGGCCAACGGTTGATGCCGACTAAAATCTGGGTGGCGCCACCCCTAGTGGACGATAAATTTTTAAGAGAGGCCCTCAACAATAACGCCTACATCGCGCATAACTTAGCCAAGGCCGTTGAAAATTATCAGTTCAACCCCGGCTTACTGCGCCTCGAATATGTTAATGGGGATATTAATTCCCACTATCTTTCCATGGATTCCTTGGCTCCCAAGAGCAGAAAAGACAGCCGGGAAACCTACGGTGGCAAGTTTCTGTGCTTAATGTTTGGGACTGACCCGCACTGGGGCGGCCGTTCCAAGGTTTACATTGAGGACAAAGAAAATCGCCGCAGTTTGGGCATGGCCGAAGCCAGTATGGAGATGATGCGCCGCGGCGGACTTTTACAGCCGGCCAAGATGCGCGTGCATGGTTTTCATATGCTGGACGACGGGATTCAAGCCCGAAACTTTGATACCCAGTACGAACCCTCTCCCAATCAGATGTCGAATCTGGAGATCGAACAATATCAAGCCGAGATAGAAAATAAAATTCAAAAATCAACTGACTTGCAAGAAATAAAAAAGTTATCGGCCGAAAAAGACAGTTTGATCCGCAATCAATTTAATCTTCGCGGTTCCGATTATCCTAAACAGCAGATGGACGATGTCTTCAAAAGACACATTGAACCCAATATTGATTTCTTCCACGCTTTAATCTCCCAAGGAGAAGACGCGGGAATAAAGTATGAAGGACTTTCGGAAATTACCGGTGCCCGGGTTGATCGTCGGGATATTGGAGCGGTGACTTATCCCAACGGCAACCATTTTGCTCATACCGTTTGGGGAGCAGTCACCGAGGGCGAATTCTATGCCCAAAAATTACAAGACAAGCTCAAAGCTTTAGACCGTTGGAAAAAAGACCCGGAACTTATTGATAAGCTGATCCGGGCGCCTATCCATAGCAGTGAGTACTTTGCTTTAGGAAGAATAGTTTTGCCGGGCGGCTACAAATATGGGGTGGATTTCCGCGGGACGCCTCCTCGCTTTGCCAGCTGGGCCGACACTTTGCTGGGCTGGGTCAGAAATGACATTTTTACCGGAGACATGGAAGGCCACATGAGTGGTCGCTTCACGATTGGTGCTTGTGGAGACAAACATTTCTTCGCGTCCACTTATGTCAGCTATAAGTTTTATCATATGAGCGCTTCTGGTTCGCATACCGACCAATACGGCAAAAAAGGATTTTCGCCGAACAACACGGGGGTATCTTTTGTGTTGTTACCGGTGGACGGTCCAGAAAACGGGCCGATTATTACCAGAACATTTAGCGCCACTTACATGGCCGATTATTTCAAAAAACCATTTGACATTGATTGGGAAGCAGAATTACCCAATCCCCTTTAACCAAAAGTCCTCCAAAGAGGACTTTTTTATTTCTGGCGGGAGTG
>OBEQ010881337.1_pt1 | contig 11563 bp, 15 predicted proteins | sample 1670901 | NCBI WGS metagenome assembly OBEQ01 (sample SAMEA104232315, study PRJEB22302) | groundwater metagenome | biome: forest; feature: aquifer; material: groundwater | place: USA | collected 2011-08-07 | depth 5.4 m | reverse complement strand
TTATAAAATAGCTAAAAAATATACAAATAAGGTATTTAATTTAAAAGAAAAAAACGTATCAAAGGCATGAATTTATGCTGCAAAGAAAACCAAAGGTGAAATTTTAGTATTCCTTGATGCTGATACTTGTTTAAGTAATAACTGTTTAGAAAAAATTTATGAAAGTTTAGATTCTTCTATCGTTATAGGAACATGTAAAGGTATTCCTGATTCAAAAAAATTAATTTATAAGATTCTTTTGGGCATAAAAAATAGTTTGTATTTAATACATTGGGTTAATGGAATATTATTTTGTAAAAAAGATGTTTTCAAGAAGATTAATGGTTTTAATGAAAATATAAAGATAAGAGAATACAGGGACCTTATTAAAAGGGCTTTAATTTATGGTAAATTTACCATGAGCAATGCAGAAGTTATAAATTCCATGAGAAGATTTGAAAAATTAGGTGTTGCTAAAATTTCATTATTTTGGTTAAAAAGTCTAGTTAATAAAAAAGAAGAATATAAAGCAGTCAGATAATTATTTTGTAAAGTAACCATAAACAAGTCCTCTATCAATCGCTTTTTTTAATTTTTTGTGATCATTAATTAAAAGGTCATATACTAATTTTTGTATTTGTTTTCCTTCTACATTATACCATTCAATCTCATTTTCAAGCCTTGATTTTTCTTGAAGACATCTATTCGTTGTACAATCTAAAGAAGCTAAAAAAGAGAGCTTACCAGTAGCCTCTTTCAATTTTGCGTATATTTCATTTTCACTATTTCTTACTCTACTAACCTTATCTCCAACGTAATGATTATTATAAAATAAGTTTACAGTAAAATTTGCAGTTAAAACTAATGCTCCAATTCAAGCGCTCTTTGAAGTTTATTCATTTTTAACCCTAATAATTATTTTGTAAAGTAACCATAAACTAAGGCTCTTTTAGCTGCTTCTTCTGACAATTTTTCTTTTTGTTTTATTTCTAAATTATATACTTCAATCTCATTTTCAAGCCTTGATTTTTCTTGAAGACATCTATTAGTTGTACAATCTAAAGAAGCTAAAAAAGAGAGCCTGCCAGTAGCCTCTTTCAATCTTGAGTACATATTTTTACTAGTTCTTAATTCACTATACCTATTCCAATCACCAATATAAAAAAGATAAAGTGAATTTGCAGCAAAATTTGCAGCTAAAACTAATGCTCCAATTCCAAGCGTATTTTTAAATCGTTTATTCATTTTAACCAATTACTTGAAATATCCATAGACAAAAGCTCTTTCAAAAGATTTTCGATAAATTTCTGCTAACTCCTCTAAACTGTCATCTTTATTTTTTATCTCTCGATTATGGCTTCTAAGTGCGCCTTCTAAATCAAGTTTAACTTCCAAACATTTTCCACTATTACAATCTATGCGCGCCAATAAATCGAGTCTAATTTGTGTATTGTCTATAGCAGATAATAATTTTTCTTTTTCTTTTCTAATATTATCATAGTTATTATTATTCGAAAGTGATGTATAAGCTACATTTCCAAACATATTTACAGCTAAAACTAATGCTCCAGTTCCAAGCGTTTTTTGAAGTTTATTCATTTTAACCAATTGCCCTTCTAACATCAGTTATTTCTACACTTTCTACACCATCTAAAGTTTTAATAGCCTCTTCTAATGGCTCTGTAGAACCTTTATCTTCGTCCATAATAAAAATACATTTTAAAGCTGTTAGACCATAGCCAATAGGTTCAAACTCTACCCTTCCTGTATCCCCGCCAAATTTCTCTATTTCAGCCCTTACCCTATCCTCCAACGAATCCATATCAGTATCTGGGCTATTTGGCATTACTTTTATTGTTATTACTACCTTTGTCATTTTAATTTGGTCCTTCAAAACCGCAGGAACTACATATATATCTTGTCCCTAATTCCTTACAATGATAACACCTAAGTATCTCTACCTTATCACACTTAGGACATTTAAACCTAGTAGAACCTACTGTATTTGTTAGATCTGTTTTACATGAGGTACATACTAGCTTCATTGCGTTTTGAGAGCTGCTTTAACCGTATATAAAGCTTTTGAAAAACAAGTTTTATAAAACCCCGAGTTTAGTTTTAAGTATGCCCTTATGGTCTAGTCTGGATAAGACAGAACCCTGCGGATTTTTGTAGAAAGGTTCTAACCCCGGTCCAAATCCGGGTAAGGGCGTTAAAATGATAGAATTAATATTTGGATATGTAATAAGTATTATTTCCTTTCTTGGTTACTTTGGAGTATTTATCCTTATGACACTCGAAAGTATGATCTTGCCGGTTCCAAGTGAGGCTGTAATGCCTTTTGCAGGTTATATTGCTTACCAAGGTAAATTTAATCTTTTATTTGTAGTTTTTATTGCAACATTGGGAAGTATCTTTGGGTCATTAATATCGTACTATATTGGTAATTATGGTGGAGAAAAATTTGTTTCAAAGATTGGCAAATACATGTTTCTTAATGAAGAACATCTAATAACAACAGAACAATGGTTCAATAGAAGAGGACAATCTACTATTTTTATTAGCAGATTTATTCCTGTTGTAAGACATTTTATTTCCATTCCAGCAGGTATTTCTAAAATGAATAAATCTAAATTCATTACATACACTTTTTTAGGGGCATTTAGCTGGAATTATATTCTTACTTATGCTGGATTTAAACTTGGAGAAAACTGGAGATTAATTTCAGACTATTCTAGATACATTGATATAACTATTATTGTAGGAATTCTTTTACTTTTTATATGGTATTTATATAAAAGAAAAAAAGAAAAGGCTATTCTAAGTCATTAATCCCTTTTTCTGTAATAACAAAACAGCATTCCGTGTCAGCAATATGTGGCGCATCAATCATTCTTGCAACCCTGCTACCTTTTTTTCCTTTTCTTAAATAAATCCTATAAGTTACACCATGAGCTACTATATGCCCACCTATTGCTTCTGTTGGATCCCCAAAGAATACGTCTGGTCTAGACATTACCTGATTAGTCAAATAAATTGCAACATTATACATCTCAGCTAATTTAAGTAGCGCATGTATATGTCTATTAATTTTCTGCTGTCTATCTGCAAGTTGACCTCTACCAGTAAAGTCTGACCTGAACAAACTCATTAAAGAATCAACAACAAGTAACTTTATTGGTGCTCCCTCTTTAATTAATTCCTCAACCTTATCTATTAAGATCATCTGATGGTCTGAATTAAAAGCCCTTGCAACCTTAATATTTTTTAAGATTTCTTCAGAATTAAGTCCTGCTGCTTCTGCAATTTGTTTTATTCTTTCTGGCCTAAATGTACTTTCAGTATCAACCCATACTGCCTGTCCAGAAGCACCACCTTTTTCTCTTGGTAATTGAACATTTACAGCAAGCTGGTGGGCTAATGAAGATTTTCCAGAGCCAAAGGCACCATAGCATTCTGTTAAAGCACTGCTCTCTACTCCACCACCCAGCAATGCATCAAATGCTTTAGAGCCGGTTGTTAATTTAATTATGTTTTCCCTTTTTCTTAATATTTCATCTCCGGATTCAAAGCCTAGATTCAACTTTGATCTTGCTGTTTGTATTATCTTTCTAGCAACTGCCTCACCAACACCAGAAGCCTCTACTATAACACCCGGACTAGCAACTGCAATTGAAAGCAAGGTATCAAAGCCTGCTTCTTTTAATTTCTCTGCTGTTGCTGCGCCAACGCCTGGCAAGTCAGTAATGGCAAACTCTTTTTTTTCCTTTTTAGAAGACTTTTTAGATTCTAAATCCTCTTTAATCTCTTCTAAAGAAATTTCAGTTTTCATTCTTCATCACCCTCTTTTTCATCCAATAACAACTCCTCCTGGGCCTTTTGAAGAACTAATATTGCTTTAGCTAAATCATTTTTTCTAAGGTTTACAACCTCATTTCTCCAGATTGTTTCCTCTTTTTTTTTATAACTTCTAGAAAAACTTACTGTCTTAAAACCAATTAAATCCCCATTTGGTTGCTCCTTTGTATTATCCCATATTGCAACCTTTATATTCCCACAAGAATACTTACTTATGGGCATTTTATTTTCTATCTTTGGCATTTACGCCACCTCCGTTCCTTTCGGTTTTTATTTCATGTGTCCATTAAGGACAAGATACTAGAATGAAGTCTTATTTATAAATCCTACGCGTGTTGCTGACGCCTGACGCCTGTTAGGGGCAAAATTTGGGCTTCCTGAGGCTTGTCATAATTTCTTTAGATAACTTATACTAAAAAATCTTAAAAATTACTGCGAGCTTCCAGAGACTTATGACTAAAAGTATTAAGAAGATAATACTTTCTAAAAAGCCACCAGTCCTTATAAATCCTCTTACATGAAAATCAGAAATAGGTCTAAAAAGTCTTATCCCATTTATATTAAAACAATCAATTAGTATATGCGAAAGATAACCTAAAGAAAATCCAGCCCCAATATTTGTATAACCATAATAAATTGATATCAAAAATATAATTAATGGCATATATATTGTATGAAATAAACCACGATGTCCAAATACTTTATTAATTAACCAAGAAATAGGTTTAATTCTCGAACCTAAAAGCGACTCTGAAGAATCTATATCGACAAATATAGAACCCAATATTACAAAAAGAAGAAATAAAAGTTTATTATTTATTTTAAAAAAATCAAGAGCAAATAAACCAAGGAGGAACCCAAATAGGATATGGGTCCTATACATCATTTTTAAACCTCTGTAGTTAGTTCTTTTGCAACTTCTATCGGATCTAATTCAAAAAAATTATTTCCTGTAATCTCTAATCTGGAAAACATCTCATTTTTATTTACTCTGCCAATTATTTTCAATTGTTTCCCTAATATTTTCTTTCTAATTTCATCAAGTTTTACAGCATCCCCTTTAAAGGAATATAATTCCGAACTAGAAACACCTAAAAAATTACTTGCAATCTCTCTAAAAAATACCACCCTTATATTATCAGTGCCATCATCAAAGAAGATATTAACAATAGGCACCATTTTTTCAATAACCTTACCATGTACATTACAATAAAATTTTCCATCATTTAATATTACTTTTTTATTACACTCCGGGCATGCTTCATAAAACCTAGGTTCAAAGAAATCAACTATAGTTCCATAAATTTCTACATTATCACCTTCTTGTAACTCCGAAATTTTTTTCTTAACTGACTGAGAAACTGATTTTAAAGAAACTTCACCAATTGATTCGCCCGGGGGATTAACTATAAAATCTGTCCCACTTCCTAAATGAAGCTCTTTAAAGTTATTATTTCTTTTGACGAATGCATTTTTAAATTTTAAAACATCTTCTTCCTTAACCGTATCAAGTTTAGTTATTAAATTCTCATCCCAAAAAACCACCCTCATTAAACTTGTTTCATCACCCACCAGTATATTTGCAACCTTCCCAGTTCTATTTTCTTTGCTATATTCCCTAGTACCATATTTTTGCACCAACTTAGCCGCAACATCTACTCTTGAACCTTCTACTAATTCATTTAACTTATAGCTTTTTTTAATATCAAATATTTTAATTCCACACTCATGCGCAATAATATGTGCTGCTCCTTCTTTACTTACCAGACCATCTAAATCTTTGATCTTCTGATTAATTTTGTCCTCAATCTCTTGTTTATTCAATCCTGTAGAACCTACAATCTTCTCAACTATTTCATCGTAGCTTAATTTTATCATTTTTATAACGCCTTTTTAATTTCTATATTATCTATAGAAGCAACATACCTATAAGGGAATTTAAAGCTTATTTTTAATGGATCATTTATAAATTGCCCTTCACTAATTGATACCTTTAAATTGCATGAAGCTAACCCTTCTTGATTATCCTTTAAAGAAACTGTGGTTGGTTTACAATTGAATGTTCTTCCACCCAAGTTAACGCTTAAATCAGTTAAGGTTGCTTTTTCATTATTTATAAGGCCCCCACCACTATTTTGAATATGTAATGCTAAACTAACTATCATTCCTTCTTTAGTATCGCTGGTTTGAATATCTATTTTAGATACTGTAACTGGGGATAAAGAATTTGTTCTCCCTAATTGTGTACCACTTAGAGAAAATGGATTACAATTCAGTGCTCCGGGAATCTTTTCATCCTTTTTCTTGAAACATATTTGTGGTTGTATTTGAAAATCATAGTCATATGTTACTGCAACTGTTATTGTTGATGTTAATTTTTCAAAATCATTTAATCTATATGGACTAGAAGTTAATACCATATTCTGTGATGGGGGTTTAGTTAAAGTTTCATCATAGCCTTCAATACTAAATGCTTGTTCTAAAGCAGAAACTCCTCCGAATTTCTCATCATCTAAACCATCTGTAGCTACTATATTTCCTGAAACGGGGTTTGAATTATAATTGAATAAAGTGAGATCAATTTGAAATTCTTCTCCTTCAAATACCTGCTTTAACCTCTCTAAATTGTTAAATTGCAAACCAACACCTTTCCCTGTTGGCCTCTGATCTCTATTAAACCCTGGAACATTAAATTGATAACTACACGCCGTTATTAAAACAGTTAATACAAGAAGAATAACCAAGCTCTTTTTCATTTTTTTAAAATCAATTAAGGTTCCTTAAATAGTTTTTGTAGTTCCTTTTAATGCTTCCTCTGATTTTGTAAGTTTTCTTATATCAACTGTGGTTGCTTTCTTTACCTTATAATCATAATTTGCTGTTGCCCTCAAAAATAGTATGCTCATCTCCTTATCGCTTTCTTTTGGAAGTTCTTTAAGGGTTATTTCACAATTTAGTTCAAAATAATCCCTATCATAAAAGTCCAGACATCCTTCTACATCTTCCTTTTTAAGCTTTGAAAGATCTAATCCTGATTTTGTACAATCTGGATTATTTAATATCTCAATAATTTTTGATTTAAGTTCCCCAGAGGTTTCAAAATTTGGACATCTTTCAGCATTTAATTCCATTCCATTATCTAAAACAATCTTAATGTTATTAACCTTATCAAGTTCACCATGCCATCTGGATTGATCATTTTTTAAAGAAAGAATTATAGGATAGCTTCCCTGATAGATTGGTTGTTTGGCATTTAAGGAAGTACTTAATATTTCTGGTGCTGAATAATATTGTGCCCTTAACTGGCCTTCACTTGACAAAATACCCTCTTTTTTTAAGGCATCTTTTATTTTAAAGAAATCAAATGGATCAATGCCTTTTAATAAAATTTCATCTAATTTTTGCTTCGGTAATGTATAGATTCTTAATTTAGTTTCATATGGTGGTTTTATATCAACATTATAGATAGCATTTAATATTGCTTTTCGAGTAAATAAGATTTTTTCAGAACTATCTTCTTCTGAAAAATTCCGATATTGTCCTTCTACTGGAAAGATACATTCAACCGGTATTAATCTACTTTGATCCTTCTCAATCTTGGTTTCAACAATATTTCCCTTTTTATCTTCATTAGTTATTCTTACAATAGACTTTGAATTATCATAATTATCAATCTCGCAATTAAATTTTAAGTCGGCATCCCTATCTATACCCTGAACTTCAACGCTTCCAAATAATTCTATAGGTTCGTTTTTGGTATAAAGGGTTTTCCTGCTTGTCAAACTCTTAATTGTAATCCCAATTGGTTGTTCTGGTTTTATTTCTGCTGCCTGAGGATTTTGAAATGCAAATGCCTGAGGATTAGTCAATCTTACAACCTCATTATACCAAGCAACAACTGTTTGTCCAAACCCACTTTCCTCTATTACAATCTTAAATTTTTCATAATAAGACTGACCTACGCCTGTTTGAAAGAAACCATATATTACGAACCCAATTAATCCTATTATAAGAAGGAAGAAGAAAAACTTAATATATGGGCTTTTTTTCCTTATGGCAAATTTAGCCTTTTCAGCTAAATTATAAGTAGATCTTTCTCTTGCATACTGTGCCTCTGCAAGCCTAGCCCTGGTTCTTTCAAATGCTGCCCTCTCTTCTGCCGATCTTCTTTCTTCCCTTGAAGGTGGATAATCTGCCATTTCTATTTCAAAAGATTCTTTTATATATATAACTTATGGAAAGTCTTTGGAATTAATTTCAAATCTTATTGTAAGTGGTTTGAATTCATTTTTTATATTAATCATTTTTTGATCTGTTAAAACCTCAAAAAATATTCTATCAGATTCTTTCTTTATATTCCAACTAAAACCATGCTTATCTTTTATGCAACCTAATAACTCATTAGTTTTTTTATTTATTAAATCAGTTTCTATATCTTTAAAGCAGCGTAAAGTTTCTTTTTTTGTAACTTCATTAAAAATTAATTTATAGTCGCCAAAATCATAATTTATCTTTTGTTTAAAAGAACCTCTTATATAATAGGTAAATAAAATATTATAATTTAATACCTTATTGAAATCTGGTTTTACTTCAACAGGTAATGAAACCGCAGAAGTTGTTATTGGACCACCTTTTTCAACTAATTTAACAATAGAAGAAACAAAATTAGGTGTTTCTTTATTTAACCCAAAGGTACAATCGTTATAGTATCCTTTACAGTTTCTATCAACATTCCCTGGACCCCAGTTATATGCAGCCAAAGCAAGTCTTAGATCTTTATCATACAAATTATATAACTTAGCAAAATAAAAAGTTCCGGCATTAATATTCTTCTCTGGATCAAACCTATCATCAAGTAAAAACAGTTCGTCTGGATTTTTTCCCCGCATTATGCTTTTAAGTTCTGCTACATATTGTATTTGATATGCCTTAAGTTCTTCTGCAGTTATTTCTCTCTTTACAAATTTTTTGTACATTTCTGAAAATTCATCGCCTTTGAAAATATTCCTCAACCCTAATCTTTGAGCAGTATGAGGCATAAGCTGCATTAATCCAACTGCACCAACTGGAGAAATTGCATTTGTTCTAAAACTTGATTCCTTAAAAATAATTGATTTTATTATTGTCTTATCTATATTATTCTTATCTGCTGCTTCTGATATTATAACATCAACACCATTAGTTTTTTTAGGCAATTCTTCTGGCTTTATTCTTTCAGGTTTTTCTTCAGTTTTAGGTAGTTGGGGTAATTTTTCTTCTTCTATTGGAGCTAATGCTTCATCTTCTTTTTTTGGAATATATGGAACCTCTTCTGCAGTTATTTCTGGTTTAAATTGACTCTTTTTTTCTTCTAAGCCAATATCCAAAGAGGTATCTTCTAATGCATTACCAATTACTTCAAAGCTATTTTTATTTATACTCAAAGAAAAATCATATGTTTCAGGGATATAAACCTCATAACTATTTAAATATTCATTAAAATAAGATGCAAAGAAACTAAAGAAATTATCAGCTATATTATCATAAGGTTTACAGGAAGAATTCCAGATAGAATAACTATTACTATAATCATAACACTCATCATAATTTAACCCACCATAGCTTGCAAAATCATTTAATGTCTTATAAGCAGAAAACCTAGCACCATAATCAATAAATAATTGTGCTTTCTCGCCTTTTTGATATCTATCTAATAATTTTAATTGCAAATCCCCAATTGTTCCTGTTAATGTAAGTGGTTTTTCAACTGTAAAAATATATGCAGCATAAACTAGCATAAGAAAGGCTATTACTGTAACCATTGGTAAAAATATTGAAAAGCCTTTTTTCATTCAAACCCCTTATATGGTTCTATATAAATTGTCAAAGTCAATATCACTTGTTTATTCTCTATGGTTGGCAATAGTGATTGAACTTGAACATTATCCCTAAAATCATATTTTGAACCTTGATTTGAGATAAAATTGAATTCTTTATCCGGATACTTAATATTTAATTCCCAAAAACAATAGTCTTGGGGAGAATTATAACTACAAGCCAAATTCAGAACATCACTACTTAATTTCTCTAGATCTTTATTATCTCTATCATTTGTTATTAATTCGCCTATTGTAGAAGCCTTTTCACTTACTACTGGCGTTCTAAGATAATTGTTAAGCAATAAACTTGGATCATTAACATTTTTTGTATTTATAAGTTCTTTATGTTGGGCTATAAAAATATAAGCGAGATTAAAATAGAAAAAGAAAACCATCAATATAATCGCTAAAACTATTATAGAGGCTGTATTTACAAGCGCTTGATCAATAAAACCTTTTTTTGATGTCATTTTTTAAGTATGGCCTCAATTTTTAATATGTCTTTAGTGATTAAATCCTTGTCTTTAACAATTACATATTGATTTCTAGAACTACACACATATTTATCCTTGAATTTGCAGAATGGTTGATTAATTTTAAATTCTGTTTCATTTACATAAACTTCTTTTTTATTATTCAATAAAGAAGCCTTAAAATAATAATTACCCTTAAGACACTGACTAAATCTTTCACTCTTAAACTTGTTTAAATCAATAATACCTGGATAAACCTTCACATCCTCGTATGCAAAACAATTTGGGGAATAAACTGGTCTTAATAATAAAATATTTGATTCAAGTTGAGAAACATCTAATTTTTTATTTGTAAAGGAATTAACTACATAAAATATAGCTAAAGTTACAATTATTACAATTAATAATTCAAATATAAATATTATTACCCTATGTGAAATATCTGCAGCTCCTCTTTTCATACTAGATTGCTCCTTATTATTGATCTATAGGCATAATTTTCTGAATTATAATTACAATTACCATTTTTTCTGAAATTTAATTTTGCAGCATCAAATATTCCTAATTCAGTAGATAATGGATCAACTGCTTTTCCTTCTATATGTACTTCAAAATGAAGATGTGGTGTATATTGCTTTGGACCTTTAGGACCCCTACCACCAGAAAAACCAATTAGCTCTCCTTTCTTTACCCCTTGCTTTTCATTAACATTAATAGAACTAAGATGCATATAAACAGTTTCTACATTATTTTTATGAAGCAATGTTATTTTACCATAAGGAAAAGAAACTTCCTTTACAATCCCATCCGCTACTGCTTTTACCTCTGAATTAAAATCTGATCTTAAATCAATACCCTTATGATCTACTGAACCTTCTTCTCCCCGTTCTATTGTTCTTTTCCCATAGCAACTTGTAATTATTTTATCTGAAGTAGGCCATACAAAATCTGTTTGTTTACCTATCTGAACCTGAAATTCGCTTGGTTTTTTTTCCTCTTTAATCTCTGGCAGAATATCCTTTAAAATTGGTATACTCTCAAAAAACTTTCTTGCCTTAGTCTTCTTTACAGCTTCATAACCTGGATAAAATTCTGATAAAGAAATTCCAGCCCTATCTTTAAAGAATTCTATGGTTTGTACACCCAAAGGCTCTCCTATTATTACATTTAAGGGGTTAGATAAAATATCTTCTGTATAAGGATATGAAACAGTTAGTAACTTATTTATGTCATTAACATGCACATTAAAACCTTCTTTTGTTTTACCAGCACTAATTATGTAAAATCTTTCATTTAAGGGAAAATTTCCAGAGACTTCACCAGGTGCTAAATATAAAGTATCAACCATTAAAGATAGTTCTCTTGCCAGAAAATTTTTATTAAAATGAACTGTAT
>OBEQ010622943.1_pt1 | contig 11564 bp, 13 predicted proteins | sample 1670901 | NCBI WGS metagenome assembly OBEQ01 (sample SAMEA104232315, study PRJEB22302) | groundwater metagenome | biome: forest; feature: aquifer; material: groundwater | place: USA | collected 2011-08-07 | depth 5.4 m | reverse complement strand
GCGCAGGGGGGGATCCGGAAGAGCGATTTAGCGAAGACGCACTTCGCATGATGCGCGCGATTCGCTTTAGCTCGACACTTGGTTTTGTCATCGAGGAACACACGCTCGAAGAAATCAAAGCGCACGCCCATCACATCAAGCATATCTCCGCGGAGCGTATTCGCGATGAATTTATGAAACTCATCGGCGGCGATCACGCTCAAGCGGCGATTGAGCTGATGCGCGAGACGGGACTTTTGGAAGATATTGTGCCGGAACTCATCGAGGGCATCGGCGTTGAACAAAATCTTCATCATATCTATACAGTGTGGGAGCACAATTTGCGCTCGCTTGGCTATACCGCCCAGCAACACTACTCTCTTGAAATTCGCCTTGCCGCGCTTCTCCATGATGTCGGCAAGCCAAAGTCCAAGCGCGGTGAGGGACGCAACGGTACGTTTTATGGTCACGAGGTCATTGGCGCGCGCATGACGGCACGCCTCCTTGAGCGACTCAAATTTCCGCGCGAGATGGCAGACAAGATCACCAAGCTCGTGCGCTATCATATGTTTTACTATTTGCCCGACGAAGTAACCGAATCTTCCGTTCGCCGCCTCGTGGCTAATATCGGCAAAGAGAATGTCGAAGATCTTCTCAAAGTCCGCGAGGCCGACCGCATCGGCTCCGGCACGCCCAAGGCCATCCCCTACAAACTTCGCCATCTGAAGTTCATGATCGACAAAGTCGCCCGCGACCCGATCAGCCCCAAAATGCTCAAAGTCAACGGCAACGACATCATGCAGTTGCTCGCCATCCCGCCCGGCCCCAAAGTCGGCATGATCATGAACGCGCTTATGGAAGAAGTACTCGAGGATCCGGCGAAGAATACGAAAGAGTATCTTGAATCCCGCTCCCATGAGCTATCGGCTATGAGCAATGAGCAATTGTCAAGATTAAGCCAGCAGGGGAAAGACAAAACCAAAGAACTCGAAAACGAAGAAATCGAGCAGATCAAGAAGAAGCACTACGTGTCATGAAAATCATCAAGATTAACTCTTTGTAAATTCAAATCTTGCAAGAAGCGCATTTATCTGATACAATATGATATAAGCTGATATAGTTACTATATCAGCTAAAATGCATTAAGATATGGATCATTTTGATCATTTCAATCAAAGAATCAAAACCGATCAGGAAATTTTGAGCAAGATCGGTAAGATTGACGAGTTCAAAGGGCTCTGGCAAGGGAGCCTGCGTTTGAGTCCGCAAATATTGAGCCGCTTGAAGCAATCGGTGCTGATCACGAGCTCGGGCGCTTCCACTCGCATTGAGGGCGCGCGGATGAGCGACCAAGAAGTGGCTCGGCTCTTGAGAGGCCTGCATCGTCAACCTCCCGTTGGGTGTGACGAGGAAGAAGTGGCTGGCTACGCCGATCTCTTGGGCCGGATATTTGATAATTACAAAACCTTCACATTGACCGAGGGCCGGATTTTGCAATTCCACGACATCCTGCTTCATTTCTCGAAAAAAGACAAAATCCACAAAGGCACATACAAATCAACGGACAATGAAGTCGTGATGAAAAACGAGAGGGGAGAAAAAATCCTGATGTTTAAACCGTCTCCCGCCTATCTGATCAAAAAAGAGATGGACAATATTCTCTTCTGGACCAACGATGAACTTCGGAAGGGCCGGTTACATCCGCTGATGATTGTCGCCAATTTCATCTTCGAATTTTTGGCAATCCACCCGTTCGCCGACGGCAATGGCAGACTTTCGCGCGCCCTGACCAGTCTCCTTATGCTGAAAGCCGGATATTCCTATGTTCCCTACGTCTCCATGGAGGAGATTATCGAAAGGCAGCGCCCGGAATACTACCTTGCCCTTCGGGCTACCCAAAAAAGCCACAAAACTGATCAAGCGGATATCACGCCGTGGGTAAACTTTCTCTTAGACATCCTTATTGAGCAAATCGTCCGCGCCCGCAAGATTATAGACTCTGACCAGCCGGAAAAGTTATTGTCCGAAAAACAGCTAGCGATCTATAAACTGTTCGACCAAAAGGAAGTATTGAGCAAAGGCGAAATTCATGATCTGCTTGGCCGATCGATGCCCGAAGTCTCCATTCGGCAAGTTCTTTCCCGACTCATGACATTCAAATTGGTTGAACGAATGGGAGCCGGAAGAGGGATACGATATGAGAAAATAAATTCTGTAAATTCAAATTATAAAAATGACTAGCGGGTCATCTACCAATAACGAATTTATTTTACGGACATCCGGTGTGGTCGGATTGGGCATACCGATTTTATTTGCAGTGTTTGGAGCTGGATTGATCTATATCGGTTTCATTGAAGTAAATATCCTCGGCTTTTTGATGGGAATTCTAGCGATTGCATATGCCGTGTGGTATTACTTCAGCCCATACATCAAAATCAATGATCGGGAATTTGTTGCAAAGTTTGTGTTTACAAAACAACTTGGTACAGTTGAGAAAACTGTCATGAAGCGAGCCAGCATCAGTGATATTTCCTCAGTGGCCATTGGAAGGATCCGATACTTCCAAGAGCATCAGGAATTATTGGGTGAAGAAATCAAAGAGTTTATCGCCTACTATCTATCAAGACCAATAGCAATCCGCCGAACAGGTACGACCGTGCTTGCCCTTCCCCTTGTCCCCATTATGGCAGTACGACTTAAAGATGGCAGTTGTCTGACGGTAGCTATAAAACCATTTTCAAAAAACGGATTACGCCGATTAATCAAAGAATTTCAAAAACGCGGAATTAAGGTCGTCACCGACCAAAATTTAGGACTTGAATAATAACTTGTTGCAGAACTAATCATGCAAAACTTCACCCGGTGCATATTGTCGCGCATTGACGAATCTTGGTGATTTGCTACACTGGTAAGAAAGTTTAACTTTCCAACTTCTATGTATACAGCACCAACCAATCTTGTTCGCGTGAAGACGAAGTATCAGGTAACTTTGCCGGTTTCAGTTCGAAAAAAAGCGGCACTACGAGTCGGTGATCTCTTGGAAGCGAAAATGGAACATGGCAAGATCACGCTCGTGCCAAAGCATGTCGTGGATACAAAGAAGGCGTTCATCGATGCTCATCTTGCGGAAGGACTCAAGGACATCGCCGAGGGCCGCACTTATGGTCCGTTTGAAACGGCAGAAGATTTGATTGCATCGCTTCATGCGCAGGTAAAGAAAATTCGTGCGGCGCGCAAATCGAAACGAACAAAACGTGGATAATGTACCTGTATCGTTCACAATACTTTACCGCTCAATATGAACGCGTGCCATCGCGCATTCAGCACGCTTTTGATAAACAAGCTATCTTGCTGAAGCACAATCTTCGCCACCCATCGCTCCATGCCAAAAAGTACGATGAGGCGCGAGGCATTTGGCAAGCGCGCGTCACCAAAGGATGGCGTTTTTATTTCAGGATTATTGGCGACACCTATTATCTGATTACGATAATTTCACATCCAACATGAAAATCTTTGTCATTCGACACGGCGAAAACGGATATAAATAGGGCTGGTGTTTTCTCAAAAAATCTGGCAAGATAAAGGGGGAATCACGGGACGTAGTATACCGGTAGTACGCGTGATTCGGGTTCATGAAGACCGGGTTCGATTCCCGGCGTCCCGAAAGCTTATGTCTTTTACCCTCAAACTTCCCTTCCCTTCGCCGTGCGCCGAATGCGGTATGGAAAGCGCGTATCACCGTGTCGAGCGCTGGTCATTAGTCATGGACGAGCTTACCCAGCCTTTATTCCGGCCACTTGATGTCATCACGCGGCGAGTGTTGCCGTTGATGGCTCCCGTCATTGATCGGGCGGCTCCAATCGTTGCCGGAGGATTGGCGCGGCTCGGCTTGGGAACTTTGGCTCGTAAGCCGGGTCCGTACGACTCGGAAACAAACCTAGCGCTGTGGAGTGAAGCGCGGGTACGGGGTATTGATCTCCGGCAATTCTATCCCTTGGGTCTTCGCCGCAACTTATTCATTGCTCGATATCATGGCCGTACGTGCGCTTTTGAAGGATTGCCGCGTACGGGCAGGGCGTCCGCTTCGTTGGCATGGATGGACGACAAAGCGGAAATGAAGAAAAGATTTCAACAAGCCGGTTTCCCGGTAGCGCGAGGCGGAGCCTGCAAGACCGAAGCCCAAGCGCTTACACAATTCCACGCGCTGAACGCTCCGGTGGTCGCCAAGCCCCATATCAACACTGCGGGACGACATACAACCGTGGGAATCAAAACCGAATCGGAACTCACGACGGCATTTTACAACGCAAAGCAACTTTCGCCGCGAGTTATGATCGAAGAAGAATTATACGGTCCGGTATTTCGGGCTACGCTTATTAATCGCAAGCTGGTGGCCGTCTTACGGCGCGATCCGCCTCATGTCATTGGTGACGGAGTGCGTACCATACGTCAATTAGTTGACGAAGAAAATAAAAATCCGCTCCGCCGCGGCCCGGTTTTCGCGCCAATTGCCACGGACGATCCCAACATTTCATGGGATAGCATACCCGTGGCCGGCAAAGCGACTTTCTTTCATTTCAAAGTCAATTGGGGAGTCGGCGGGACGTCGCGCGACGCGACGCATGAAGTCCATCCTGACAATTGGCGACTCTTCGAAGACATTGGAAAATATCTCGATGACGACATCGTAGGAGTTGATTTTATGATTCAAGACATCGGCAAGTCTTGGCAGGCCCAAGAACGTTGTGGTGTCATCGAGTGCAATAGCTTGCCGCTCATCGGCAATCACCATTTTCCCTACTCCGGTCCGGCGCGCAACGTTGCCGGCGCCGTATGGGATCTGGTATTTCCGCGTGATTTTTCTTAATGTCCTCCAATCATATGTATAGTATACTCTCGTTCTGTAAAGAGAGGCAAATTAGTTGTGCACAGGAGGTGTTTTTGGTATCGTGAGCGTATTGGGCCGGTAGCTCAGCTGGTAGAGCGCTGCATTCGCATTGCAGAGGTCAGGGATTCGAATTCCCTCCGGTCCACATATGGAACAAACCATAAACAAACAAAGAGCACCACGAAATCGCACCATGAATTTGAATGATGAAGATACTTTGCGACTTAAGAAGCGTTTAATTAAACTGGACAAACCAGCGTCATTTAAAGAAATTGAAAATAGAACAATTCACCAAGATATTTTTGAGGCATTAGATTATTTGCCAGATAGTTTTGTTGATTTAGTTTTTGTTGATCCACCCTATAATCTCAATAAGACATTTAATACTACATCGTTCAAAGAAATGAAATCAGAGCAGTATGAAGAGTGGTTAGATTCATGGGTTGCCAAACTAATTCGAACTTTGAAGCCGCAGGCCTCTATTTATATCTGTGGCGATTGGAAGTCTTCCGGAGCAATTTTTAACGTTGCAAAAAAATATTTTCAGATACAAAATCGCATTACTTTTGAGCGCGAAAAGGGACGTGGTGCGAAAAATAATTGGAAGAATTGCTCCGAGGATATTTGGTTCTGTACACTTTCAGATGATTACCATTTTGATGTTGATGCCGTAAAAATGAAGCGTAAAGTCATTGCCCCGTACAAGGACCAAAATGGAGACGCGAAGGACTGGGAAGAAAGTGCTGACGGAAAATACAGGATAACCTTTCCATCAAATGTTTGGACCGATATAACCATTCCGTTTTGGTCAATGCCAGAAAATACTGATCATCCTACGCAAAAACCGGAAAAATTAGTTGCAAAAGTTATTTTAGCTAGCTCAAAACCGAACGATATTGTTTTTGATCCGTTTCTTGGTTCGGGCACCACTTCGGTTGTCGCCAAGAAACTTGGTCGTCGTTATGTCGGTATAGAAATTGATGAGCAATACTGTTGCCTTGCAGAAAAACGCCTGGATGCTATAGGAAATGAAAAGAATATACAGGGATATTCTGACGGCGTTTTTTGGGAGAGAAATACGCTCAACGAGCAAATGAATGGCAACGGAAAGAAGAACAAAGTCGAATTATCCGAAAATTTATATGCCAACAGACTTTTATGAAAAGGAGTTCAATTTTTTACACGGATAAGTATAAGGAACTAGAAAAGAAAATCTTATCGTTTCTGAATGCACAGAAGGATTTTCTTTCGGAGCGGTCAATGAATAGCCCTCGCGCGGTTGGCGACGCAATTGAAAGTGTTATATCTGAAAATTTCGAAACTATTCTTGGCGATGTTATCAAGGAATATTCCTCGTCATTTGCCCGTCGTGCGATGGCCGATCTAGCTTTTACGGATAAAGACGACTTTTACTATATTGTTGATGTGAAAACGCATCGCCTTGATACAAAATTTAACATGCCTAATCTTACCTCCGTTGAGCGCTTATCGAGATTTTATGAAGAAGATACCAATTATTTTTTGCTTCTTAAGATTGACTATGAAACCGAGGGAACTAAAGCGGCGATAAAGCATGTAACATTTGCTCCGATTGAGTTTTTCAATTGGAATTGCTTGACGCTTGGTGCTCTTGGTTGGGGTCAAATTCAAATCGCCAACGCAAATACAGTTAATATCACTCCGAAGACCAGCCGAAAAAAATGGATGTTGGAATTGTGCGATACGCTACTCGATTTTTATCCGAAAGAGATTGGAAAAATTGGCGAGCGAATTGATCATTTTAAGCAGGTCAGAAAGTTCTGGCAGAAAAAGAAAGATTAAATGAGAAGAGCAAGAAAAAGCAAACGGATTTTCATTATCATCCTGGTAATATTGGCTTACGTTACTCCTCGCATCTCGCGGGCGCAGGATGTGCCTCCGATCGCGTTGCCGGTTTCGATGAGCAAGCGTATTGATATTGACTTGAGCGAACAGCGATTGCGATATTACTACGGTGATGCTGAAATGGGGAATATCTTGATTTCTTCGGGCACGAAATGGTACCCATCGCCCACCGGAGAGTTTACGATCAAGGCGAAGTATCCGGTCGTGCGCTATCGAGGCTCGGGATATGATTTTCCCAACACCAAGTGGAACATGCTTTTTTATCGCAACTATTTCATTCATGGTGCTTACTGGCACCATAATTTCGGTCACCCCATGAGCCACGGTTGTATTAACGTAGCCTACAAGGACATGGAGCAGCTGTACAATTTTACCGATGTTGGCACGGTGGTCACCATTCACCAATGATGACGGCGCAGATTACTATTGAAGACTGGTAGCTTTATGGTATCCTAATCACCTAGTCACCTAATCACCTGGTTCAATGTGCGGCATTGTCGGCTATGTAGGAAAACGCGAGGCGGCGCCACTCTTGCTTGAGGGGCTGAAACGTTTGGAATACCGCGGCTATGATTCCGCGGGGATTTGCGTTGCGGATGGCGAGGAGAAGCTTACTCATGCAAAAACAGCAGGTCGGGTGGATTCACTCATTGAGCTCGTGAACGGGAAGCTTGGCAAAGGCACCTGGGGCATTGCCCACACCCGGTGGGCGACCCATGGCGCCCCCAGCAAAGTCAATGCCCATCCGCATCCGGATTGCCATGAGAATGTCTTTGTAGTGCACAATGGCATCATTGAAAACTTTCGCGAACTTAAGGCAAAGCTCATCAAAGAAGGCCATGTTTTTAAATCTGATACCGATACAGAAGTTTTGAGTCATCTCATCGAAAAGTTTTTTAGAGGCAATCTTGAGGAAGCAGTCATCAGAGCGCTAAAGCTGGTTCGCGGGGCGTATGGGTTGGCAATTATTGCAAAGCTCGATCCGGGTAAGGTCGTCGCCGTAAAAAATTCTTCGCCCGTTGTGGTTGGATTGGGAGATGGTGAGGCGATCGTGGCCTCTGACGCTTCGGCAATCCTGACCCATACCAAACAAGTCGTCTATCTCAACGATGGCGAGATTGCTTTCGTGACTGCAGGGGGCGTTACGTTCACCAACCTCGCACGGCAGAAGCTTTCTAAGAAACCCGAAACACTTGAGTGGGGACTGGAGGCAACCCAAAAGAATGACTATCCGCACTTCATGCTCAAGGAAATTTTTGAGCAGCCGGAGTCGCTGGCTAATACCTTGCGGGGGCATCTGGTGGAAAAGGATGGAAACGCGAAACTCGGTGGCATTGATTCGGTGGCCGATCGGCTGCTGGATGTTAAAAAGATTCATATTGTTGCTTGTGGTACGGCCTACTTCATGGGAATGATTGGGAAGTACATGATTGAGGAATATGTGGGAACTCCGGTCGAGGCATCGATCGGATCCGAATTCAGATATCGGAAGCCAGTTATGGATCGCTCAGACGCCTTCTTGGCGATTTCACAATCCGGAGAAACGGCGGATACCCTGGAGCCTCTTCATGAGGCAAAACAAAAAGGATTACTTACGCTCGGAATCGTGAACGTGATCGGTTCGAGCATTGCTCGTGACACCGACGCCGGTATCTACATCCATAGCGGTCCCGAAATCGCTGTTGCGAGTACCAAAGGATCTACCTCGCAACTTGCGGCACTTGCGTTGCTAACGTTGTATTTGGGGCGTCAGCGCGGCATGTCGCTGGTCATGGGACAACGTATTGCCAAGGAACTCAAGAAACTCCCCGTTCTTATTGCAGAAACACTCAAAGTTGCTCCGGAAATAAAAAAGCTTGCAAAGAAATTCTGCAAAGTGTCGAATATGTTTTTTCTGGGAAGGAAATATAATTACCCCATTGCCTTGGAAGGCGCTCTGAAACTAAAAGAGCTCTCCTATATCCACGCGGAAGGTTTGCCTGCCGGGGAATTCAAGCATGGCTCGATCGCTCTAATTGACAAAGACTTTCCGACGTTTGGGATTGTCTTAAAGGACAGCGTCTACGAGAAAACAATTTCCAATCTCGAAGAAATCAAAGCTCGCGGGGGACCGATTCTTGCCATCGCGACGGAAGGGGACAAGGATATTTTGAAGATCACCAAGGATGTGATATATATTCCCAAGATGCTTGAAATGCTTTCACCGATTTTGTCCGTCATCCCGCTCCAGCTCTTCGCGTATTACTGTGCCGTATTGAATGGTCGTGATGTCGACAAGCCGAGGAATCTTGCGAAATCCGTAACCGTCGAATAATGAAATCACTTGGCGCCAAAATCGTAACGCTTCAGCAATTCAAAAAGCTCCGCCCGAAGCTTAAAGGGAAGATTGTCATGACGGGCGGAGGGTTTGACCCGATCCACCCGGGGCATGTCAGCCTGATTCTGGAGAGTAAAGCATATGGTGATATTTTAGTCGTCGTAGTAAATGGCGACTGGTTTTTGAAGAATAAAAAAGGGAAAGCGTTCCAGGATTTAAAAACCCGATCGCTCATCGTCAGCGGACTTCGCGGGGTTGACTACGTGGTGCCTTTTGAAATCAAAAACGATATCTCGGTATCAAGAGCGCTTGAGGCAATTCGTCCTCATATCTACACGAAGGGGGGAGACCGAAGCAGTCAAAAACGTATTCCGGCCTCGGAAGTCGCGGTATGCAAAAAATACAAGATCATCAGCATCTTTGGCGTTGGGTTAGACAAAAAATGGTCCAGCAGCTGGTTTTTGAAGGAGTGGGCGGACTTTGTGCATAACTCTCATTGAAAAAACTCTCCGAAGCTTTATACTAAGTCCAGCGTGATTTTCGGTACATCATATAGAAACGGAGGTGTATTTTCATGAATCCAAAGAATTTCCTCTTAGTAGGCGGTATTGTTCTCGTCCTGGTTGCGATTCTCGGGTTTGTCGGTGTCATCGGGCCAACCGCAAGTCGCAGTATTTTCGGTTCGGCGTGGTGGTTTGATAGCGGTGAAAACTGGGCGCACTTGCTCATCGGCATTATCGCGGTAATCTTGTCGTTTGCGGCTCCCCTGTCTCTTCAGAAGCCGGTGGTTATGATTGTGGGTGTTATCGCGCTACTCGTAGGCCTGTATAGTTTGTTCATCGGTTCTGGTTTCCTCGGGGCGCATCTTGAGCGCGTCGCTGATACGATCTTGCATCTCGTATTAGGATTGTGGGCACTTATGTCCGCGAAAGGCAAACCATCCATGATGGGTGGCGGTATGCCCGGTACCATGTAACGTACCTGGTCCAGTTGTACTTTTTCGATTTTTTGCTAAAATGGCATCATGAGTGCCATTTTAGTTTCTGACCGCGCCGAAGAGTATTTTATCAGTCCTTCCAAGGGACGGCGAGATTTTTCGCAAGTCATTGACGATGTCGTGGCCTTTGTGAGGGAAGACGAGGCGAGCCGCTACGCAATCGTCGTTGGCACCGACTCCGAGCAGTGTCGGAGCGCGGCCGAATTCGTCAGCGTGGTCACCGTCCATCGCATCGGCAAGCACGGGCGATATTTCTGGAAGCGCATGCCGCCCATCAAATCCTACGATCACCACGACCGGATGCTCAAGGAAGCAATGTTTTCACTTGACCTTGCCCAACGTGTCGTTGCTGCTTTGCGGGTCCGCATCTCCGAGCATCTCTACAACTTTGAAATCCATCTCGACATCGGCCACAACGGCCCCACCCGGACGATGATCTCCGAGATCGTCGGCATGATCACTGGCAACGGCTTCGTTGCCCGCATCAAGCCGGAATCATATGCCGCCAACAAAGTCGCCGATCGGCATGTCGGGTAACATATGAAGCTCCGGCACGAAATCGCGATTCTGGTCTTTCTCATCACGTCCGCGATCGCCAGTTTCCATCTTGCCAATCCGAGATTTCTTGCCGGATTTTTTGAAGGCGACAAAGCGGTCAGTGATCAGCTTGCAACGCTTCTGGAGCAATATCAAACCAAGCCGCCGCATTTTGATAACAGAGTCAAAGACGCGGATTGCCATGTTGACGGCCCTTTGCCCGATCATGCTTGTTCGCCGGGAGCGATTTTTCCGGAGGCGACGGTAGAGCAAATTTGCGTCAAAGGCTACACGCAAGCCGTCCGAGACGTGCCGGTCAGTTTGAAGAAAAAAGTATACGGGGAATACGGCATTTCCTATCCGCAACGGCGCGGCGCCTATGAAGTTGACCACCTCATTCCGCTTGAGCTTGGCGGTAACAACGACATTGCCAACCTCTTTCCCGAAGCCGCCGAGCCTGCCTCGCCAGCGGGCGGGCCATCACCGGGATTCCGTGAAAAAGATCTCGTCGAGAATTATCTCCACAACGAAGTTTGCGCCAACCAAATCTCTCTTGCCGCCGCCCAGCAGCAAATCGCGAGCGACTGGCTCGCGGTCTACAAGACGCTGACGCCCGATCAGCTCGCCCAACTCAAGCAGGCATTTCGGAGTTTTTAACTCTCATTGACATGATTTCCTGTGGCGCTATACTGGATCAATCATGAGACTAATGAAATCAAAGAAAGAATCACAACTTGATGTCATCGCACGAAACGTGGCAACACTGGTTGGTACGGTAGGTGATATTAAGAAAACGATGGCCACCAAGAAAGACCTTTTTGAAATGGAGACTCGTATTCGCGAAAACATGGCGACCAAAGAAGATATTCGTACGCTTGAAACAAAACTCGTTGAAGATACCGGAGCTATCACTGGTGTCGAACAAAAGCACTACCGTTCCCATGCCCAGCGCATTGCACGGC
>OBEQ012942435.1_pt1 | contig 11565 bp, 6 predicted proteins | sample 1670901 | NCBI WGS metagenome assembly OBEQ01 (sample SAMEA104232315, study PRJEB22302) | groundwater metagenome | biome: forest; feature: aquifer; material: groundwater | place: USA | collected 2011-08-07 | depth 5.4 m | reverse complement strand
TCATACCTACTCTGTAGGCTTACTGATTTTAACTATTCTTGATGTGTTTGTTATTGCCCTAACCTGGCACGAGTATAACGTGGTTAAAAAAAGTCTACTGAGTTTACCACGTTGGAAACCCAAATTGTAAACTGCCTGCAGAACTTGGGTATTCCTTTATTTCAAATCATTTAAGGTCACACATTTAGTCCAGCCTTCAGTGTCACTCCATACGAGTTGATGGCCTGCTTATTTTCTGGGCTTGGAGTGTAGTATAATGAAACAAGATAGAACCTTTACTGTTTGATCAATATCAAAAACTAATACCAACATATGAAGCTCTCCGTCGTCATTCCTGCCTATAACGAAGAAAAAAGAATTCAGGATACTTTGTTAGATCTAATTCATTATCTTAAGCATCAAAAATTTGATTATGAGATTATCGTAGTAGTAAATAATAGTCACGACAAAACTTATGAGATTGCGCAAAAATTTGCTGCCACTCAAGCTAAGCAGGTAATCCCTGTAAACCTGATTGAAGGTGGTAAAGGTAACGCAGTAAAACGCGGCATCTTGGAACATGCAAATGGAGACATTATTATGTTTATGGACGCAGATAATGCCACCCCGATCTCCGAAATAGAAAAATTCTTTCCCTATTTTAACAAAGGGTACGATGTAGTAATTGGTTCCCGATATACAAACCCTAAGTTGGTTAAACATAAACAACCGCTCTACCGAGTCATCTTAAGCCGAATGAGTAATATGCTTATTCAGGTACTGGCAGTGCCTGGAATTAAAGATACCCAACTCGGATTTAAAGCATTTAGCCATAAAGCAGCAAAAGATATTTTCCCCAGGGTATCTATCCTACGGTGGGGGTTTGATATGGAAGTTTTAACCATTGCACTTGCTCACCACTACAAAATTAAAGAAGTTGGTGTATCTTGGACAGAGCATGGCGGTAGCCATGTACCCTTAAAAGCATACATTGAATCATTAATCGATCTTTTTAAAATTAAAATAAATAGCATGAGTGGCTCATATGAACCCACCCACAAATCCATGCCCACCAAAGCATTGATGCGCGATTACGACTACGCGGCACTCGCTGGTTTCTTGACCGGCTTATGCGCAATTCCTACATTATATAACCTTGGTGTACATAGAGGGTTGTATTTAGGAGCTGCCCCAATTATTATTGCGATCCTCTGGGTAACAGGTATCTGGCTTGGCTACCAACTCTCCAAGATAGTTGGTATTATGTTTCAGCTGAGTAAGTTTGTGGCTGTTGGCTTTCTTAACACGGCGATAGACTTTGGCATTTTAAACTTAGCCAGCATTATAACGGGCGTGACCTCAGGACTCTTAATTGGCGGCTTTAATGTGCCTGGGTTTATTGTCGCTGCTATCAACAGCTATGTCTGGAACAAAGCGTGGGTGTTTAGATCAGCAGGTCACAATCGCCAAGCCTTTTTCAAAAACTTCCCGCGTTTTGCCATAGTTACTATTTTAGGATTGCTGATTAACACCGGTATCGTTGTTGCTTTTACCAGCGTCTTGCATCCGCTTGGCAATATAAGCCCCAAAACCTGGCTCAACATAAGTAAAGTCCTTGCGACATGTATTTCTCTCCTCTGGAACTTCTTAGGCTATAAATTCTTGGTCTTTGTTTCTGCTAAAAAGACTGCTTAATACAAATATAAAAAACTCCATTTATAATGGAGTTTTTTTGTCAATGAGTTGGGGAAATACGAATATCAGCATAACTCTGCTTACCGTTTGGTTCTAAGTGCTTGAGATTCTTGTATTTGCTTTTAGACATAACAAAAAATCCACCTTTCGGTGGCTTCCTTTTACTAGAGAGTAGAAATATATATTAGATACTAGTTCGAATACATATTTGTACCCTTTAAATACTGTGTGTAATTATCTGCTTACAGGTTTTTGTGTTTGTGACTGTCAACTCAGAGCCTTCCTAGGCACTCAAAGCTGAACGGTATCTTTTCCTGGTATAATGAGTCCAGAAAGGAATTAACATGTTTAAAAAAACGGCCCAAAGTGTCCGAATTGCAGAAGCAAACGAACAATAAGAAAAGGTAGTGAGCGCAAACGGAAGCGTTATTTTTGTAAGACCTGCAAGAGGTCTTTTTCTATTTATTATGGTCCTAAAAGACCTGTACTTTGGATACCTCACGTGGACGGCGTGCCATTTAGGAAACTTGGGGATGAGTATAAGTTGTCTGGTGCACAAGCGTATGCGCGAGTGATAGCAGAATTAAATACGATTCCAGATAACACTTGGCTTACTAAAGAATATTGTGACCCGAACAAATTTTCTGGAATCCTTGTGCTCGATGGTAAATTTGTAAAAATTGCTGAGCATGGACAAAAGATTCCATTTATTTACGGAATAGATTATATGACACATGACATTCCTGTAGCTCTGCTTGCAACTGGTGAAAGCCATATGGCTTTCACCGAACTATTCAGAATGTTAAGAGAATGTAACTATCCGTTAAAAGTAGTGGTGTGTGATGATCGAGTCACAGTGAAGTCTGCATTAGCCAGGGCATATCCACGGGCAAAGATTCAGCTGTGTCAAAATCATTATTTAGAAAACTTTAGGCGGGCGTTACATGTTCGCACCGAAGCTACTTACCACAGATTTTTTGCTTCACTCCAAAAACGAGTATTCCAAAAAGTTGATATTACTGATTCAACGATTAATCAAGGGCTTAGATATTTACTAGATAGATATGGCGAGCATGATGAATTATGCAGAGCAATTATTATGGAAGTGCACGACCGCAGAGACTTTTTGTTTCAGTACTTAACTATCCCTAATTGTCCCAGGGATACAAATTTAGTAGAGCTATATAACTCTCACTTACAGGGAAGGCTAAAGTCCATGAAAGGGTTTGAATCGTTTAATGCTGCAAAGCGATGGCTGAATGCGTATATCATACGAAGACGCACGAAAAAATTTACTGATTGCGACATTAAGTTTAAAGGTCTTAACGGCTATCCGTCGTTGTTTTTAACAATAAAACAAGGCAAGGAATGGCCTAATATTATTGGAATTAAACCCCCGCAGACTAAAGTACACTAACCCGCATAAAGTTTTGCATTCAGTGACTTTGCTGGTATAATTAACCTAAGAACTTGTTTCTAATTAGCTTTGAATCGACTTTAAAAATCGAGAGAATAATCAATAAACATCGGCAATCTCCAATTTTGATGCCAAAAAAGTTTGAGACCAAAACGTTTGCTGATATTTCTCATATTTACGAGCTAATTTAAATTAATTAAGAACCAGTTCTAATAATCCTCTAAAAAAACTTAATGAGCGCAGAACGTAGCCATTTAATGTTCGACAAAATAGAGCGTGAAGTGGCTGATTCATCGTTAGAAACTAAAGTTGAGGCTAAAGGATCAGCAGAAGCCAGAGCAGAAGAGCTCTTTGCTCTCTGGCAAGATTTTCGTCGTCTCCGTATTCAAGTGCACGTAGATCGGCGCAAGGCTCGTAAAGAGCTTCCCGAAGCACAATTTTCAGAGTTTATTAGTCCCAACCAAACTAAGCTGGACAAAATACGCAAGGCTTTAGCAGAGCGTTGGGGTGACAGTCAAACTCAAGAATTATTTAAAAAGCATGTAGCCAGGGCTGAACAACAATTTTCAGGAGTCAAACCACGATTAAAAGACTACAAAACTATTGACCAGACTCGCAAGCAACATGTTGCTGAACGAGAAAAGTTGTACCAAGAAATTTTTACACACCGTGAACAGGATCCTGACGAATTAACGCAAATCGATCTAGCTGGTCTGTCTGAGCAAATCAAGACCGAAGAAATCAACCTAGCGAATCTGGAAAAACAAAGTCCGGAATTAGCCGCCCGTTTGTCTTTTGACAGAATTGAAAGCTACCGCAAACAGTTATCACAAGACGGATTTATGTGGACTCCATCGCGCGAGCAGTATTTCCGTAAGATTATTGACCACCTAGTAGTAGTCAATCAAAATCGGCCAATGCTGTTATCCGGCGAAACTGGTACGGGAAAGACAAGACTGGCTCGAGCCGTAGCAAAACGACTAACCGGCAGAGGGCCTTACGAAGTTGGCGAGGAAGCCAAAACAGATATTCGGCCGTTGCTTGGTTCTCGTGCTATTGATGCGCAAGGCTCATATATTAATTATGGACAGCTGGGCCAAGCACTGACTGGAAAACAAAGCTCTCGCGATACCAAAGCAGGACCCGGCGGTCTTTTTTACATGGATGAAATGAATGGTTATCCTTCCGATGCGTTGCGTTCTTTAATTAAGCAAGTTTCTGGCAGACGTTCAGGAGAAAAAGTCACCTTTGCTGCATGGGCAGGACAGACCGAAGAGCTGTCTCATGATTTTGGATTCTTGGGTTCTGCAAACTTACCGTCTGAAAAACATCCCGACCGCTCTGATTTGCCTGTTGAAGTTGCCCGTGAACTTACTGAATTAGAAATAGATTACCCGCCGCAAACAAGCGATAGCCCTGAGCTTTATGAAATGATGCTCGCCGCGTTAATGGATCAAAATAATCGTATCAGGTTGGCTCCCGAAGAGCTGGCGCCAGAATACAAAGATGTAGTTGATACGGTTGCTCATAAAAAGCGCAAAGAACTCAAAACAGAGGCAGAAGCTGGTGGCACCTTATGGCGGTTTGCTAATTTAGTTGCTGATACTCAGAAAAGTTATAAAGGCGAAAGTAATTCGCTGACGGCCACCTTGCAAGACGCTTCTTATTTACGCACCGCTGTTTTGGATCCTGGTCTGGTACTTTCGTGGCTCCAAGCATATCGCAAATCAGCATCCAGACAACAGGTTGATTTACAAAGTTTCTTAGGCGAGAAGCTGCAGGCTTGGGCGAGTCAAAAAATCTACCCTGAAGAGGATAGAAATTTGCTGCAAAAGTTTATCACCAAATTTAAGCTCGAGGTTCCTAGTACGAAGACGCACTACCCTCATAAAATTTTATCTCCATCAGAGATTGGAGCCCTATCCCCTCGCGTACCCAGAGAAGCAGAAAGTATTAAAGATGCACCAGCACCCGTGGAAGCAATAGAGTATTTGCCAGACGGCACTAAAGTAGTCTTCGGTGACAGTGGTAGCCAAATTAAAGGCGGCACGCGAATGACCAAAGCAGGTGACCCCAGAAAACAAGTTTGGACATTTAAAGGCTGGGCTACAGACGAACATTATGGTCAAGCAGTGATGAAAGACGACTCAGGCAAGGTCGTACTTGTACCCATGGAAGAATGGGATACCGAGTGGATAGTCGTGCATGGCAGTTTTACCGAACGACATGAAGGTAAGGAAATAAAATTGGATATTCGGGAAACTTGGGAAGCATCTGACAAATTTTATAGAAGCCACAATTTAGCAGAGTTTGCAGCCAACCTGCCCCCAGATGTAAAATTTTCAGCGGAAGGCGAAGCGCGTATCAGAGAAGCTTTAAAGATGGGCTTTGATCGAGCTATTATTTTGCCGCGCGCAGAGCTTCAAGGACAATCAATTGACCAATTAGTCGAGCAACTAGCCGATAAAAAACTTTCAAACCTCCGTGACGATGACCCTAACCAGTATAGCCAAGATGCGTACTTTGAAGATGAAGGCAATCCAAATGATGTCAAAAAAGCAATTCCCCGCAATCGCCCAGCAGGGAAATCGTATATGGTACTTTACCAATCAAAGCCGATTCCTGCGGAAACAAAAAATAAAAATCCAGATCAGCTCGATGCATTGTTTACCCAAAAAAAATGGAATGGTATGACCCTGTCTGAGTATTTGATCCTGCAGCGCAAAGAAGCAGAAGAACGTGGCAATCATAGCTTTGACGAGTACGCAAATGATGCGCAAAAATCGCAGTGGACTTGGTTATTAGACAGCAGAATTCCCCAACCAGGCGGCAGTGATTACGTCGTCCGCGCCTACTGGGATCCGAGGGATCGTCAGGTCGAGGCGTACTGGAACGATCGGTCCAATGCGATTTCGAGGTTGGGTGCGCGTCCCGTGGTCGTTGTAGAAATTCTTTAATCTTTGTACTTTAATAATTTATTTATTATTTGTTTTTATTTTTTAGGGAAGAGTTTGAGAAACCTTCGGTTTCTCAAAGCTCGAAATTTTTTTTCGGCTCATGAAACCACTTAGGTTAGTAATAATCAAAGATTGGTTCGCCGACTCTCAATTTTTTATTAAATTGAGCAAGACTGTACAACGACGTTCTTTGTGGGAATGTTGGTCAGGAGCAACCTGCGGGAAGCTCTGCGCGTTACGGATGGATCAAAGAATACGGGGCGTGTTTCGTCCACGCCAACTGGAATCCGAGGGATCGTCAGGTCAAGGCGAACTGGAACAATCGGTCCAATGCGAATTCGAAGTTGGGTGCGCGTCCCGTGGTCGTTGTAATGATACTAATTATTTACCAGGCTGGCTGCGAATGTATTTAATCCAACCTCGCAGCATTTTATTTATTTCGACCAAGTTTGTCATAAGTTGATAGTACTGAGTATTATTAATAATTTTAGCTTCGCAGGACAAGCGAACTAACAGTTTAGAGAGTTCGCATTTAGCCTCTGCTTTTAGCAAGTGCGTTTCGCGCAGGGGCATAGGCATTGCGTTTGCTTCGAAAATATATTCGAGCATCCCTAGGATTGACTGGTCCAGCACTTGCCCAAGGGTATACCGCTGGGGTTTGGGAAAATGAGTTAGCAAGGGCAAAAGAATTTGATACGTTTTATAAATTTTTATCACTACGGGAGGGTCAAAAGAAGTTTGTGTCATACATTATAAAACCTTTTAAAGAGTTTACTAAAATTGATAATTTATATCCTGCGTGGCTGCGCTTTCGAAGTGGCAAGCGCGAACGCAGCGATGTGATTATATTCGAGCGGAACTTAGAATCTGAATTACTCACGCTTTCCGAAGAGCTTATCAGTGGCACCTACAGCCACGGCACATACCATAACTTTTTTGTACGGGACCCAAAATATCGAGCTATTCATAAGGCCTTGGTTCGGGACAGAATTGTTCATCAGGCACTATTTGATGAACTGTACCCACTGTTTGACCAACGCTTCTTTTTTGATTCTTATTCATCGCGAATTGACAAAGGAACTCAGGCAGCAATTGCTCGTATTTGGCATTTTATTAAACAGGAAAGTAGTAATTTAAATAGAGAGGTATACGTTTTTCATGGCGATGTGGATAACTTTTTTGCAAGCATAAACCATATGACATTACTAAGCCTGATAGCTAAAAAAGTTAAAGACAAAGGCTATATAAAACTATGCAGAACTATTATTAACAGTTTTGATCTTGGCAACAGAACAGGCGTGCCGCTTGGCAATTTAACCTCGCAGGTTTTTGCTAATGTGTATTTGCATGAACTTGATTATTATGTAAAGCAGACCTGTAGCGTTCGTTGCTATATAAGATATAACGATGATTTTTTTATTGTTGCCAGAGATAAAGCTTTTTTAGATACTATTTCACAAAATATTAAAGCATTTCTCAGCCACAATCTTGGTTTATCTTTGCCAGACAACAAAATTTTAATTAGGAAATTAAGTGCAGGTGTGGACATGCTCGGGGTGGTAGCATTTCCTTTTGGTCTGGTACCGCGCAGGAGAGTGAGCAGGGCGGCACTTAGGGTTGCAAGTGAAGCTATGGAAACAGGCTATACTACCACTATAGGCAAGCAGCTTAATTCGTACATTGGGTTATTAGGTCAGTCAAAGAGTTTTTTGCTGCGAGAGAAGTTGCGGTTAAGCATAGGAGTCAAATATTAATTTTATGAACAATCCTGAAAACAGGGGTGGTCCTGAGCAATTTGAGCTTACACAATTTGACGCAAAAGATACTTTGCGTAAGGCACGCAGTGAGTTAATGGCCCAAGCACTGCGTTCCAGGGAAGGTATTGCTGGTCTGAGAGCTTGGCAGTCGCTTTCCAAAAGAAGCAAAGGAGTCCGTGAAGCAAAACACATCTTTGAGCAGCTTTCAGCTTATGACCATTCTGCCCGTAGTCTTCCTGAACACCGCGACGCTCTTCGCGCGGAAATGATGAGCACAAGCGGTGGAAAAGAGTCGCATACTCGAGTCGAGGAATTACTGACTTGTTTTCAAGCGCAGAGCTTAGGGCAGCCTTTGCCAGAAGTAAGGCCAGAAGTTGAAAGAATTTTTACTGATGTTTTAAAGAGCAAATCTACTGAAGGAGAAGTGAGTGTAGCCGAGCTAATGTCGTCGAGTAATATTAGTTTTGGCAGCAAATTTAAGTGGTTTGAATCCAGGCTGGCTTCTGCTGTAGATTTTTTGACCCAGCGTGATTTAGCAGATGCTCGAGCTCAGGCTGAAGTGCCACCACCGCAAGACATTTTGGAACAAAAAGAGCAAAATCCAGATATTAATCTGCCTCCGCCTCAGCAAAATAGCCTGACTCCGAGCATGGATGAAATGGAGCCTTCCCGCGAGAATGAGCCTGGAGCATATTTTAAGGTTTCTCCTTTCTACGGTGGATACTACCGCGGTGATGACTACGATACTTGGAACGGTAAGGCCATGAAATGGGAAAAGTCAGATTATAAAGTTACCAAGTTTAAGGAAGTAGCTATTGAAGGCAAAAGTCGGAGGATAATTTCTGGAACTATTCGAGGAGGCGAGCGAACTGTGTTACCAATAGCGTATGGTTTTGCTCCAGATATCAGTACTTTGAAGACACAGGGCAATGAAACAATTGGAATATACGCAGATGGCCATGGCAGTTATATATTAGATGCTACAGCTTCTCCTGGACTTGTGAGCTTTTCAATAGAGATTGGCAAGAACTTAGAACCAGTGCTTGAGATTGAACCAAAAGCTGGTAAAAAGGCAAGCTTCAAGGTATCTGCCGAAACCGAAGAAAAGCTGCGCGAGGTAGCACAAGGTAATCGCCCTATTATGGAGCAAGCTCGTTTACTCAAAGCATATGTTAAAGCCACACTTCAGTATTCCAATGATTCAAGTTTTAATGCGGTGTATGCGGCAGGTAATCCAGATCAGTATTTTGCAAGAATTGAACAACATAAGCAGGCAGACTGCGATGTAGCTAATAGTTATTTTGTTGCATTACTGCGCCGTGCAGGACTCAAAGCTCGCTTGGTTGAAGGTCATTACGTAAAGGTAAAAGATAAGCAGAATGCGGCGGTCATGTCTTCTGGGACAGGTCATGCCTGGGCTGAAGTTTGGGATGGCAGGAACTGGCAGCGTCTTGATGCCACGCCTCCAGGAGATCCAAATATGGATGACCAAGACATGGATGAGGAAACATCTGATAGTGCCTTTGAAGGCGACTTCGGTGAACAGGATGCAGAAATTTTAAGCGACGAGAAGCTTGAGCAACTTATGCAGGAAGCAGAACAAGCGTTACAGAAGAAAGAGCAAGCTCCGGAGGATCTCGCGGCATTGAGTTTTGCAGAACAAGCAGGCTGTACTCCCGAACAAGCAAGGTTAATTTTAAGGCGCATAACAGAAGCAAGAGAGAAGCGCGATAAGCAAGGTAGAAATATTCGCGCAAGACTTATTTCTGAATGGCAAAAAATTATTCAGGATAATTTAGTAGACCGCAGCCGTTACACTGCCCCGATTCGGATGTCGCGCGGTGAAGATTTGGTCGACCCAGTAGAGGCAGTATTGGATTTACGCGGCGGCGAAGCTGACCCAACAGGTTTTTCTAAATCCGAACGTAAAATTGGGCGAGAACAGATATATGGGGGTTTTGATGCTTTTTTTGTGGCTGATAAAAGCGGATCAATGAGTGATATAGACCCTACCAGTAGCCATCCTAAATGGGAAGACCAGCAAACTTTTATTTTCTTGCTTATGGATTCAATGTATACAGTAGCTCAAGAGTTTAAACGACAAAAAATTAAATTAGCTTCGCCAATGGATCTTCGAGTAGCTTTAGTTACCTTTAGCAACAGCGGAGCTAGAATCGAATTACCCCTTGGTACATCCTGGGGTCCAAAAGAGCAATTGCAAGTGTGGAAGTCATTACAGGAAAATGTTGGAGGCGGCACCCCAGACCACCTCGGTTTACAGACAGTCAAGAAAATGATTGAACAGGATACTATAGATAACCTGCAAGCAAAACAGCGCCTACGGTTAGTGTTAGTTTGTGCAGATGGAGGTAGTGATAATCCTACTATGACAATTACCGCTAAGGAAGCTCTTAAATCTTCTGGAGCAGTTGTTAAAGCTGCGGGTATTGGAGCTGGAGCGAAACAAGTGACCACCACATATACACCTGATGGAACTAACTTGCAAAGTTTTGCTGATGCACCTGATTGGGCTGCTCAGGAAGTGATTCAGCATGCCCAGCAACTTCATCCTCGAAAAATTAAACGCTAAAAATAAAACTACTATGGAAATGTTTCCACAATAGTTCTAATGATTCTTCGGTTTATTTTTACAAGTGTTAAGTGATTGAAGATACCCGAAAGTGGGGAACCCTTTTCAGGTCTACAATCGTTTATTTTTCGTTTCATTTTGTCGCTGAGGGTTTGAATCCGGTAGGTGGGTACAAAAAGGGTCCCCCACCTACCGGCGACATCCTTTCGGATACCGTCTCCTGCAATTGCTCGCAGGCACCTCAGCGACGAGTGGCGGTTGGGAGACCGTCTCTATGTCGCTGAGGATGTGGCCATATCTGAAATAATCATTTCAGGGTTAGGCTATATGGGTAATGTCCACTATATTATAGCGAAATTATGGAAGTAGTTCCAATTAAACCTGATTGCTCTTAATTCCCTTAATTATTAGTCCAATCGCTCAGACTAGTTTGTAAAAAAGCATAGGATGGATCAATTGGTTGCCCGTCTCTCCAGAGTGCAAAGTGTAGGTGTTTGCCAGTTGCCCAGCCTGTGCTGCCTTGGTAGCCAATGGTTTGCCCAACTACAACAGAATCACCGACTTTGAGCGAAGCGAACGATTCTAAATGACAATATTGCGACCGAAGTGAATCTGTGTGTTGAATAATTATTTCATTACCACAGGCAAACTGAATGTCGGCTTTTTGTTTTACTTCATACCAACAAATACCTCCGGCTTCTTCGTCGCAGAATTTCCAGCGTCTGGTGGTGTTGAATAGAGTGTTGGTGTTAATAGCTACAATTACACCATCTGCAAAGGCTTTTACTTCTGTTCTGCGTGGCTCGTGGTCTGCAATATCCCATGCAATATGTTTTAACCCTACCTTTGCTGAGCTATCGAGTATTACGCCTTGAGTCAAACTGCCAAGTGTTGGAAAGCTGTATGGGTGTTTAAACTCGTACCAGGTGTCGCCATAAATGGTTTTGTAACTAAAACTATTAAATTCAGAAAACTCGGCAAGGTTTGGATTAACTCCATTATCCGCAACCCCGCCATTACCTTGTATAACCGCAAAAGCAGTAGCAACAATAAGGTAGAGAAGAAATACAAAAACGCAGACCAATACACACAGCCACTTAAAAAGCTTTTTTAAGCTGTGCCTATTTTGATACGCAGTATAGGCTAATTGGGTAATGTTGATAGCCATAC
>OBEQ012472728.1_pt1 | contig 11565 bp, 10 predicted proteins | sample 1670901 | NCBI WGS metagenome assembly OBEQ01 (sample SAMEA104232315, study PRJEB22302) | groundwater metagenome | biome: forest; feature: aquifer; material: groundwater | place: USA | collected 2011-08-07 | depth 5.4 m | reverse complement strand
CGAATAAGGCGATCGATGAGAATTTCCAAGACTTCGCCCCGTTGAAGGATATGGGTGCCGGTGAGATCAAGCTTGGAGGAGCTACTCCGAAAGACGGACCCGACCCCAGGAGGATCATGCTATTCGTTAAGGATGGCTTCCTCCTCACCGTTTCTTCTCTGGGAATTCTGCTCGCGCTCTTGTTTTTCTTGATACCCGGGAATAGGGCAAAGTTCATCGTGCTGTCCGTGCTGTTCTTCTTATCTCTTGGACTAGTGGTCGGGGCGACACTTTTCGCTCCACACGCCGCAAAAGATGCGTATGCGCGTTACGTCCTGCCACAAGTACCCGCGGAAGCACAAATGTTCTTGCCGTTTGCGGAAAATATCATGCGTTCCGCTCTCAAGACGCTCACTCACACATGGTTCGTGTTCGGACTCGGACTTGTCGTACTCGTGCTCGTGTTCGCCACACTTGCCTTTTATCATGAGCGCGTTTCTTTCGTGGCAAAGATACTCATGACCCTCATCCTCGTCTTGTCCCTCATCGGTGCCGGTTTTTCTCTCTACGACGCAAAAAGCAAAGGTTTGTTCACTTCCCTGAATGAGCCACCCACAAAAGGCTTGCGGTCGGCAAATTAAAAAACCGCATTTCGTTTCCTACTTTGCGGTTTGTGTTGCGGCTACTTGAATTTCGGTGGGAAACAAGAGCGCATGCTCTTCTCTAAGCACCCGGAGAGGCTTGTGCTATCATCTGAAGATGAAATTATATTTGGTGCGGCACGGGGAAACAGACGTGAATCGCATTCTTGGTCATGGAGTTTCCGGACCGATGCACAATGAGCCCGTGACTTTCAAGCCGGGTGATGACACGGATGTTCCTCTGAATGTTTACGGTCGCGCACATGCGTGGGAAGCGGGAACGAAGCTCCCTGACACGATCGACACGATCTATGCTTCTCCCCTCCTCCGCACACGCGAGACAGCGGAGATCATTGCGGAAATGAAAAATATGGATGCTTCGGTCATCGCGTTTCGTGATGAGCTCCGCGAATACCACCAGGGCTCCCTCGAGGGCATGACAACGGAAGAGAAAAAGGAGTCCCTGGGCGGCCAAACGTGGGGCTCAGGCTCTCTCTGTGACTACGACTACACACCGTGGGGCGGTGACTCATGGAAAACGATCCACGATCGATTGCGCTCATTCTTTGATGAATTACACGCGGGGCGCGATGACGACAAAGTGATCGTCTGCGTCACGAGCGGAGGGGTGATACGCATGGCATACAAGATCTTTTTTGGAGACAAGGCCCCAACGATCACAAGGCATATCACAGTGAAAAACGGTTCGGTGCATGAATTTATTTTGTGAAGGACGCGGCGACATCTTTTCATAAGTATTTATGTTCTCTGTCACTTCGGAGGGCGCAGTGCACGGGCGACAGTTTTTCTTAATAAGTCCGGTTTGTCGGCAAAGAATATTGTCGGGGGTATCATCGCATGGAAAATGGCGGGCTTACCGACGCATTAAAAAACAACCCCGTGAGATAATTTATAGCAATCTTCGTAAAACAAAAAAGTGTGTAAATGAAAAAACTCGAGTCATAACAGACTCGAGTTTGTTTATCTCACGGGGCGGTTGAATTGTGCACTGCGTTTCAGCGTGGATGGAACGTGCAAGAGGAGCCACACTCATGCACCGGGACATTGAGGCCCAGGGCCTTTATGCGCTTGCCGATGGGCTCGTAGCCGCGCTTGAGTACTTCCGGGGTAAGTCCGATCCGCTCTTTGATCGCGATATCTTTGGCGAAGTAATTTGCCGGAAGGACAATGCCGCGAGTTTCCTTTTTGAACGCCCAGGTTTGGAGTGTGATCGGGTAATCGGTCGCATGAACGGATCGGCCGCAGAGTATCGGATCGGCAAACGTATTGATGAGTCGGGCCTTGCGGTGAGGAGCGATCATTCCGGCGGTATCGAAGAACAAGTTCGGATATTGTTCCACAAGCCGCCGCATTTTCGGCAACTCCCACAATCCGGCTATATCCATGAACGGGATCGGCCACCCGCCGCAACAGTGCGCGGCGATCACCGTTACACCCGCCTTCAGAAGTATTTCAAGCCGACTCATGTTTGCATACCGTGAGTTCTTGGTGGGAAGAGCGAGCTCAAAGCCCACATGCATGAGGATCGGCATTCCCGACTCGCGGAGGCGTTTCAAGAACGGCAGGTAGCGCGGATCGGCCGGATCAAAGTCCATGACGCTCGGAAGCCACTTCATCAGCACCGCTCCGGATGCGAGGCATTTGTCGAGTTCGTCTTTCCAGTCACGCCGGCGCGGGTTGACCGATGCCCCGAGAAGAAATTTCGGCGACTCGCGACACAGTTCGATCACGGCATCGTTAGAGACGTATTTGATCGTCTCCTCTTTGTCCAATCTTCCGCTTGCGTCGTAGATCCCGTCGAAGGCGAGTGCGACAACGTGGTCGAGAGGAGAGTCTATCACCTGGGAGACAAGTCGCGCGTGATAGAGCGCGTCGATCTCTTCCAGAGGCGGGAGATTGCCGTGGAGTGCATCGTGCCAGCTGATGAGACCGATCCCCGCCAGATACATACGGATCCGTATGCCTCCGGCGAACTTCGGGTGAATGTACCCACCCTTTTTGAACGTAAAGTGGTGGCAATGCATGTCGATGGACTTCATCGAGTTTCCTCTCTGGATGTGTGGAGAACAATTTGGCTGGACGCATAATGCTTAAGTTTTTTTAGTTCGTCAATGAAATCCTATGTAGCCCGAAGTGTCTCATGTCGTATGCTTAATTCGCGAAGGGCGGCCTTGCGTCTTTTGTGATCAGGAATGGTGCGCGCCACGAGAGCCCAGAAGCTTGGTGAGTGATTGAATTCCCTGAGGTGGCAGAGTTCGTGCACAATGACGTAGTCGGCAAGGTCTTCAGGGAGGAGCGCGACGCGGTAACTGAAATTAAGATTCCCCTTCTTGGAGCAGCTGCCCCACCGCGAGCGCTGGTCGCGAATGGCGACCTTGCCCCAGGTGAAGCCATACTGTTGATTGTGCTCTTCAAGTTTCCGATGCACGAAAGCACGCGCGGCCTCCTTATGCTTCACATAACTCGTACGAGACTTTGTCGGGCGCTTTTTCTTCACAACGCGGTAGCGCACGACGGCACGCGGACCAAAAAAGGTGCCCAGAAAAGTACGGAGGCCGGTTGATCTCATGGCGCCCATGATACCATGCTGTTTTTCCTCCGGCGGACACAAAAAGATCCGCCTTTGGGGCGGATCTGCTTTTCATTTTGTCTTTTCGATCGGGCGCATTGCGTCTTTTTCATTGACGCTCGCGGCGACGCAGTCGGTCGGAGGCAAGATATTGGTGTGTAGTTCCCTTTCCGCGGCGGCGCTTCGGAGAATAAGGCGCAATGTCTGCGGCGCTATCCGGGCGAAGACCTCCAGAACTTGTTCTTCGGTGACCATAAGCTCCTTACCGTCTGCGGTCCTGAGTATAAAACGCGACAATTCGGGAACAGAGCGTAACACCTCGACGGCGAAAAGTTTCTCGTTGCGCTCATGAAGGGTATACACATCCATGGTCGCGTACTCCTTACCACGATACGTGTCGATCGTGACCTTCTCGCCATCACAAAAACCGAGAGCCGCATGATGCGTTGCATCAGCAAGGAGGACGTCGGTGAATGAGGGTGCGGGGGCGGATGCGCGTGATGCCGCTGGCGGGGCGGATGCACAGCCGACAAGAGCGGCGGCAACAAGCGCCGCCGTAAAAGAGACTTTCATCATGTCAAAAACTCCTAATCAGTGGTAGGGATGGAAGAGGAAGAAGATGTTTCAACGACCGGATCAGCGCAGGAAAAGTGCGCCATCCCGCCGCGCAGTCGCGCGTTGATGCGTTCCGCATCGATGCTTTGCAGAGAGTGCAACCAATAGTGTGTGAGGGCATGGGCTTCTGTTTCCCATTTTTCTGTCATGGCACAATCGAGCGTGGTCGGTCGTAGATCCGGACGCGCAGTCGCCTGAACGTAATGCACGGTTTCGTGAAAAACTTCCATCTCGACCCAAAGCTCCGGAGAAATCCCGGCGAAAAATTGGGGCTCCGACACACTGACATCCTCGGCCCTGAGAACGTAGATCTTGCGCTTATCGTCGATCCAACCGAAGATACGCTCGGCGCACTGCGGCAATTCCGCATTCGAGAATTCTTTCGGACATATCTGCCGCGCATGCTTTTTGATATATGAGCGGCTAACGAGATAGATATCCGGCCGCACGGAGGGTGGCACATACGTCGCACGGACGTGTTTTCCCGTTTTGAGAATGTAGCTGATCTTTTCGTCGAGTGAGCGATCAAATCTTTCCTTGGCGGCGACCGTTAAGGTGTCACGCCAAAGTATGATCTCCGGATCAGCCACGGGTTCGGAAAGTGCCGCTACCGCCATAACAACGGCAATGTACAACTGAAAAAGCATCTCCGTCTTTCCTGTTAAGGATCTCTTACTTTGTACTACCCTATTGCGCGATATTGTCAAAAAAGACCGCGGTTATACGGCTAGGTCCTACAATTAAGAAAGATACTAGTACCCCATTAACTTAACTTTGCCGCTCTAATGAGCATACCCTCACCCCAGCCCTCTCCCTGAAAGGGAGAGGGGGAAATGCAGGTTGGATCGACCCCCTCTCCCATCACGGGGAGAGGGTTGGGGTGAGGGGTGTCAGAATTAAGTTAACGGAGTACTAGCGAGAAAGAATATCCCAGAGAGAAAGGAAGACCGTCGCGGCGAAGCTGTGGTTGCCGGCGCTCGCGGCTTCTTTGGGCGGCTCTTGGGGAGTCGGCATCGTTCCACCGGTAGTATTCGGAGGAGGCATCATCATTCCTCCGTTCATCGGAGGCTTCATCATGCCATCCCCTGTCGGTGCTGTATTTGTCATTCCCGGAACCGGGAGCTGGCCCGAGGACTGAAGCTCCATTGCACAGGCTTTCATCGCTGTCTGCGCTTCGGCGGTCGGACCGGTCGTTGCAAGTTTCGCGAACGCCTCTTCACCGATCTTTGACTTAAGGCAAGCCTGGAGCTGAACGGGAAGATTCATGGGCGGACGCACGCCTGTATTCGTCGTTCCGCCCTGCGGCATCATCGGCTGTGGCATGCCGGTTTGTGTTCCTGATGTTCCACCAGACGGAATGGGCATTTTCATTCCCGTTCCCGTTTGCGTCCCACCCTGACCCGCCGGCATCGTGCCGTCCATATTCATCATCGGCTTCCCATACTTTTCCACGCAGGATCTCATAATAGCTTGCACTTCCACACTCGGCCTCTCTTTCGTCAGCGTTGCGAATTTCTCTTCTCCGATCGCCTCCTTCACACAGGCGACAACCGCGGGAGGGATCTGGGGGGCGCCGCCCTGCAGTCCACTCTGCATCCCACCCTGGATTCCCTGTTGCATTCCGCCCTGTATGCCATTTTGGATGCCGTTTTGAATGCCTTGCTGTAGGCCGCCCTGTATGCCATTTTGCATACCCTGTTGCATTCCGGTTTGTATTCCCGACTGCATGGTCGTCGGGCGGAATTGCTCAAAGCACGACTTCATCTTCGTCTTTGTGTCGTCAGTCACAGTAAGTGTGCCTGCCTCAAGTGCGGCAGGGTCTGCGCCGAGCGCGGTCTCCAGGCACGAACGCACCTCGGTCGGCGCACCCGCAACCATACGCTTGATCATTTCCGGAGAAGGAGCACCCATACCCTGAGGCTTTCCACCTGTGGCGCCCTGCTGACCATTCGGACCCGGGGCTCCCCCTTGACCCCATGCGCCATTCTTCATCTGCATCGACTGGAAGCAGGTGCGGAATGCATCCGCGGTCTCGGGTGTGGGGGTCGTCTTCCCGGAGCCCAGTTCGGTGTACGCATCGCCGAGCTTTTCCTTAAGACACGTGGTCACCTCGGGAGGAGCTTGCGTGAGCACTTTGGTCGGATCTTTTTCTCCGCCGAATTTCTCGAAACACGTCTTGACCTCAAGTCCCACAGCGGAACCGGGGACAGTCTTTCCCGATTCGATATCCGTGATGCCCTTTTCACCGAGTGCGGTGGTGATACACGCACGCACTTCTTCGGGCGCGTTATCGAGCCCGGCGCGTACGCGGACCCAGCCGTCTTTCATTTGGTCGATGTCACCTTCGGGCATGAGGTTGTGCTCTTTCGCGAATGCAAAGCAGGTCTCGCGGTTGGCCTCATCGTTGCAGAATGCTTTACACTCCTCCGCGGACTTACAACCGCCGGGACCGCCTGTTGTGCGGAATTCCTTTGCACGTGTGGCGTCCTCCTTGCTCAAAAATCCCATCTTCTCGCCGAAAGCGACGCACTCCTCGGTATGCGCCGTGTCCTTGCAATACGCCTGACAGGTGTCCTTCGTCGTGCACGCGCCGGGGGTTTCACCCTTCGCCGCCAACTCAGAGAGGAGCTTCAGTTTGTCCGACGCAAGCTTGGGTTGCAGCTTTCCGTTCGGAGACTTTCCGTCCCTACCGCCGCCTTTTTCTCCCGCGCTACCGTTCGGAGGAGTAATTCCCGCTTTTTGCTGAAACGCGTCACACTCCTCGGCATGTGTAAAGTCGGAACAGTAGGCTTTGCATGTGTCGTGTGACATACAGCCGCCGGGCATCGTCCCGCCACTCTTGAGATAAGTATTCAATTTCTTGCCGTTTGCGGCACCCTCTCCCGAGAGGCCATGTTCGTCCGCGAATGCGACACAGGCGTCCAAGTGCGTCACGTCATCACAATACGCCTTACACTCCTTCGGTGACGTACAGCCGCCGGGACCGCCTTTACCCGAGAGCTCGCCGGCGAATTTCTTTGCTTTTGATGCCTCCTCTTTATTCATGAGTCCGTGCGCTTCGGCAAAGGCCACACACTCGGTCATGTGGGCGCCTTCGTCACAGTAGGCCTTGCAGGCATCTTTATCGGCACAGTTGCCGAGCTCGGCGATCGGGAACGTGATCCCCAAGTTGGCGTTCACCTGTGTGTCTGTCTCTTGTGCGGCATCTTGGGCGAATGTCACCGCGCCGCCGACGAGCATGCCAGAGACGACAAGTGCGACGCTCACGCTTTTTGAAAGATAGTTGGTCATAGTGATCACGACTAGTTAAAGGGATTCTTATAAGCGTCGTTGATCGGGTTGGCGTTCGGGGCGGAGTTATCGGGAAGATCGCCGTCGATGGGGTTCGCGGCTTTCGTATATATCTCTCCGCCGAGGCTCGCCGTGTCGGCGCTCTCTGTCGTCGGCGCAGTGGCTGTGTTCACGGACTCCGGAGCGGGAGTCGCCGTCATGGGGAGGACGAAATAATAAATGGCGGCCACGGCCAAAACGACCAACAAGACAATGCCCAGAATAAGAGCGGTGTTACTCTTTTGGGTTTCCGCCGGAGGAAACTCCGGAGACGTTGTAGGAGGCATAGTAATCGATGTTATCTCTTGTTCCGTCGTCGCTCGGACGCCATGAAAGCTTAAGAAATCTTTCGCGTCGTCTCTCGCTAGACGGAATAAAGGAGCTAGCGTTAATAATATGTGTTCTATTGTACCAGGAATATCCCCTCTCCATGGGGGCACTTTCCACAGGGTAAGTGATACGGCAACCAGATGGGTATCGGGCTCCACCAAAACAGCGCAGAAAAAACCCTTGGAATGTCCAAGGGTCCGCATTGAGCATTAAAACTTGCGGGCCGACACTAAACGAGGTCTTTGCGGAATCGGTGCTTTCATTTTTTGCAATGATGATAGGCGGGGTCGGTTGGTATGTTGACGCGCGTCTGTACAACATCATTGAGGAAGGCGAGAAAATAAGACAGGAAGAAAAGACGTCGACTTAATTCGACACAAAAACAACCGCCACCCCGTGAGATAAACATTCAACCCTGCCACAAAAGCAGGGCTGTTTTTTATTTTATATTTTGAACAGTAGGGAAATATTTCCTATCTCACGGGGCGGTAATTTTATACAAAGAGAGCGCCGCCCTTGGTGAGGGGCGGCTTTGTACGATCGCGGTCGTCACGATCCGAAGGGGCCTTCGCACAGCGACCGCGTGAGCGTCAGCATCTTGCCGTTCTTGTAGAAACGACCGTCTTCACAGACCCCCTGAATACCGGTCTGAGTGACCACCGACATGGCGGCGACGGGACGACTGGACTGGTCATTGCCTTCAGAAAAGACGATGTTCCAGTTTCGCGCGAGCGGGAGCGGCTCCGACGAGCCAAGAAAAAGCGGCGGACGAGCGGGAACGGAAGCATTCATGAGACCTCCAACAAAATGTGAAGAACGGGATACCATCCCAGTTCACTATTAAGAATACATGAAGTGGACATTCTGTCAACCATATCGGGTGATATACGATTATTTGGCTCTATTGACTTGTCTTTTTGCTCTGTCGCGCTAGGCTAATTAGGGAGCTGTTTTTGGCCGGAAGGTTTGGTCATGAGATCTATTTTTGTTTTTGGCGTCACTTTTGTCGCAACACTGTTTCTGCTTTCTCGTCAGCGACCTGCTCGAGGAATTCGACAAGTCGACAGCGACACTGAGCCGCCGCTCTACCCACGCGAAGATCGACCCTTCTTCGTGATTGATCGCGCGGAAGACGTCGACCCGAGAACACGCATCCTCCAGTGACAGCTCATGCGATCTACCCCCCGTTTCGGGGGGTCTTGCTTTGTGGACCCCTTCGGGCATATTGAAAACAGAGGGCAACTCTTGGACATACGTCATGAGCGATGAAAATACACCGGCGAAAAAGATCTTTCCGCCGGCTCCGGAAGTATTACTTCCCTTTTCTGAAGCGGTGCGTCAGCACCAAATGCAGCAAGCGCTGATGGGACTCCGACTTGATCCTGAAGATCGGTTGATGAACATCTTCAAAGACGAGGCGAAGTGGCAAAATACATTCAACGAACTGTGGGGGATGCTTTCCGACTGGGGCATACTCAAGTTCATCGATGTCTTACTGGGGTATTCATCGCGACGCGGTCTCTATTTCGAGATCTCATATTGGGAAAGGAATTTTACCGACGCATGGAAATTGCTGAATGATGACGAACGCCATTTCCTTGCCGGCTGGTTCATGACCATTATTGTGGAAGAGCGAGCGAGAAACACGACACTTGATCGCGTTTCGCCATCAGAGCAGGACATGGCCGGATACGGCGACTTCGATCTCGATGAGATGGAGGGCGCGCCACCCGGAACGCCGCTTCACTAGGAGTGCAGATCCGGAGCAAGAACAGGGCCTCAAGTATCCGACTTGGGGTCTTTCTTTTTGCGCGGAGTTTTTACTTTCTCCCGCGTGATCGTCCCTGCTTGATACTCGTGGAGACCGCGATAGACGCCATTCGTCTTTTTCACGAGCTCGTTATGTGTGCCCGTTTCGACGACCTTCCCGTTTTCAAAGACAAGGATCTTGTCCGCCGCACGGACAGTGGAGAGACGATGCGCAATGATGAACGTCGTCCGGCCTTTCATCAGTTTCTCGAAAGACGCGGTAATGAATTGTTCGGTTCGTGCATCAAGCGCGCTGGTCGGCTCATCGAGGATGAGGATCGCCGGGTCGCGGAGGAATGCGCGCGCGATAGCAACCCGCTGTTTTTGTCCGACAGACAGCTTTAGTCCCCGCTCGCCGACAAGAGTGTCGTAACCCTTCGGAAGACCCGCGATGAAGTCCGCAATGTGTGCCTCCGCCGCCACACGCTCGATATCCGCATCGCTCGCCTCAAATGTGCCGTAGCGAATGTTCTCTCTGATCGTGTCATTAAAGAGCGCGACCTCCTGCGGAACGATGGCGATATGCTTCCGCAGGGCGGTGAGATCCCAGTCGGAGGTCGGAACGCCGTCGATCGTCACAACTCCGGCGGTCGGGAAATAATATCCGGAAATAAGATTGATCGCGGTGGACTTCCCTACCCCAGACGCACCGACAAGTGCAACGACGTCGCCGGGCGACACGGAAAAGTTGATATCCGAAAGTACTTCGGGTTGTTCGGGGCCGTAACTGAAACCGACGCCCGTGAATGACACCGCACCCGTGAAGAAGTCGTGGTTGTGCCCTGTGCCCTCTTTGTAATCCTCGGGTAGGGCGGTGAATATCTTCTCCGCATGGACCGCGGCCGTGAGGCCGTTTTGCATCGTCTGCCAGCTATAACCCAACTGAACGAAGGGACCGAAGAACATCGCCGCATAACCGTTGAGCGCAACGAGTTCACCGACCGTGATCTCTCCGATGCGGATGTAGTGGACGGAGAGGACAAAGACGGCGAGCTGTGTCAAAAAGACGATCATGCGCTGAAAGAAGGAAACATTGCTCCAGATCATGTCGAGATGTTGCCAGGCCCGCACGGCCTTTCCCATCATTGCTTCTTTGGTTTTGTTGATCTCGTGCTCCTCGGCGGCGGCATGCTTGACCGTCTCGACCTGATGGATCGCGGCTGACGCGTCACCCCAACCGTCATTCCACAGTCGATGGGCCTCCTCATCTTTCGCGGCAACAGGGATCAGCATGCGCCACAGGAGTAGGCAGTAAACGAGAACACCGATACCGAGAACACCCGCGAGCATGCCGTTGATGCTCGCGGCGAGAACAACACCGATAAGAACGGACAGAAGCTCCGGAGCGACATTCACCGTCGTGCGCACAATACTCGTGATGCGCCAACCCGCATTCGAGAGACGCTGGAGTACCTCGTCGATGCGTTCGTTCTTGTGAAATGCGAGTGGGAGGCGAATGAGGTGCATGAATCCGCGCGCTTGAATTCCCAGGTGGACAGATGTATCGAGAAAACGCCGCTTGCGATCAAGGACCCAGTCCACACTATTCGCAACAAATTGGACGCACGCCCAAATCCCCAGAAGGATCATCCAGAGGGGCCAGGTGGCGGCTACCGGTGCGGCATCTCCTCCCGTGAGAGCAATGAGTGCGTCGAGAAAGCGGCCAGTCACATACGGAACGACGCCATTCGCAAGCGCCGAAATGAAGCCCAGAATAGATAAGCGGGTGATCTCTTTTTTATAAGGCACAAGATGCCGCGCAACAGCAGTGAGCCCGGCGCCAATATTTATTTTTTCTTTTTCCTCAGTGGACATTGCTTCAATAGGATCTACGCAAAAGGATGAGATTCGCGTTTTTCCGCCCGGATGATCTTGGGAAAGCCGTACGCACTGGTACTGCGATCTTACAGATCCTGTCCACTCATTGGGTCTTTTGAAGACAAAAGCCCTCAATGAGTCTTGCGACGCGCTTCCCGCTTCGCGGGTTCCCTTGGCGCGTCTCACACGACTCGTTCGGGAGAAAAACACGAAGGTCGCCGTTGCCGTCGGTCCTATCTATTGTACACGAGGACAAGAAGAGGGCCCCTATTAAAAGGGGCCATCAAACTATTTTCCGCAGTAGCACCGAATTCCTCCCGGATTATCGAGGATGTCTCTGTGACAGCGCCGCAGGGAGGCATATTGCAGAGTGACGCAGGCGATCTTTCTTTTTACTTCCGGATCATGATCGCGGATATGCATCCACTCGGGAAACGAGGCGGCAACTGATCT
>OBEQ011287101.1_pt1 | contig 11565 bp, 12 predicted proteins | sample 1670901 | NCBI WGS metagenome assembly OBEQ01 (sample SAMEA104232315, study PRJEB22302) | groundwater metagenome | biome: forest; feature: aquifer; material: groundwater | place: USA | collected 2011-08-07 | depth 5.4 m | reverse complement strand
GAGCTGCACCTCTACGTGCCCGATCCGACGGTGGTGCCGGTACGACTCGACGCCAACGAGGCGCCGCCGCTCTTGCCCACGCTCGACGACGCGGAGCGCGCCGCGTAGAACGACGCGTTGCAGGCGATCGAGCGCGCGCGCTATCCCGACGTTCGCGCCAAGAAGGTGCGCGCGCTGCTCGCCGAGCGTTGCGCGGTGCAACCGTCGCAACTGGTCATCGGCTGCGGCTCGGACGAGGTCATCGCCATGTTGCTCGCCACGCGCGTGCAAATTCAAGCTCGAGCCAAAACGCTGCGTCGCAGAAACCGCGCCCGTTTCCGCTTTGGTGTAACCCCCACCATTCGTCTGCCCGAGCGGCATTGCCTAGAGATCGTACTCGCCGCCGCACTGAATGCGCTTGTCCACTTCCGCCGTGACCGGGCAGCCCTGGACGTTGAAAAACCAGTTCTTGCCCGGCCCCAGCGCTGGGATGGGCTCGATCGTGAAGTCGAATGCGCCGGTCGCCCCTGGCCCGGAGCTGGACTGCCCGCAGGCGCTCGACGTGTTCGTGGCGCTCGTGATGTAGAACGTGAACCCGTCCTTGGCGGGCGTGAAGACCACGGTCCCCGCGTACTCGAACGCGACGCTGTTGCTGCACCCCGAAAAACCGCTGACCTCGAGCGTCTTTCGGATGGCGGTGCCGTCCGCGTTGAACGTGAACGCGTCGGAGATCGTGTACGTCGTGCGCTTCCATGTGCCGACGAAATCCGCCGGGACCGATCCAGGGGGTGCAGCGCCGGGGATGGGCGTTCCGCCCGAGGGCGGCGTCATCGCGACGCACGCGTCGAGCTCGTTGATGCAGCTGCTCTTGATGCAGGCCGCGTCCTGGCAGCTGTTCTTGCCGACGCACGTGACGAACGCGATGGCCTTCGACCTCCCGTCGTCGGTGCCGCGGGCGACGCAGTCGTTCTGGCACGCCGTATCGCCGCTGGCGCAATTGACGGCGCACTGCACCACCGCCGGGCAATCGTAGCCCGCTTGCGCGTCCGCGCCGCCGCCGCCATCGAGCGCCCCGCCATCGCCGGCCGCAGCCGGGCCGCTCGACGTCTCCGTGTTCTTGAGGGTGCACGCGAGCGGTAGAAGGCACGCCACCGCGGCCACCGCACCCAGGGTCCAGACCTTCATGACGGGCTCCCTCCGTTCGAACCGGCGCGAAGAGACAATCATTGCACGGCACAATCGCGAAGGCGAGAAGGACATCGAAGCCACATTTCAGCGCCAAAGGGCGGGCGTCATGCGCGTCCCGCGCGAGGGCGCGTTCGGCGGAATCGCCGAATCCTCCCTCCACGGGACGAGGACTCTACACGAAAGCGCCAAACGGGTACCGCGCCGGACCCCCTCCTGCGTGATCCTTACGCCTTTCGCTGGCGCGCGATCTCGGCGACAAGACGCGCTTCCTGTGCTCGCAGCTCAGGTGTGAATTCCTTGCCGAAGTCCTCGGGCGCGAAGACTGGACGAATCTCGATGACCGCCTCTTCCCCTGGCATCGGGTCGGGGCAGCGCCGGACCCATTCGAGCGCCTCCTCCATCGACTTCACCTGCCAGATCCAGAAGCCGGCGATGAGCTCCTTGGTCTCCGTGAAGGGGCCATCGATCACAGTCTTCTTTCCATCGGCGAAGCGGACGCGCTTGCCCTTCGAGGTGGGATGGAGGCCCTCGCCTGCCAGCATCAGCCCGGCCTTCACCAGGTCCTCGTTGAACTTTCCCATCTCGGTGAGCAGTTTTTCGCTGGGCATGACACCCGCCTCGGAGTTCTTGGTCGCCTTGACAATCACCATGACTCGCATTGTTCTCTCTCCTTTCGGGTCGGGGCTTGGCCCCGACTGTCTCCGCTATGAACTGACGACAAACGAGGACGGGCCAGATCGACATGCCTAGGGCCTTTTTTTGAAGCCGAGCTTGTCTCACAAAACTGTGGTCCTTCCACTGCTGAAACTCAGCCCGACCGTTACTGCGCAGGTGCCCGGGCGCATCATCCTTGCATGCAAAAACATGCAAAATCTCGCGCTCGCGTCGCGCGCGAGGGGTCTTCTGCATGAAGATCCCGCGTTCGCGTTGCTCGCGAACGCGATCTCGCATCGCAATGGGCGGATTTCGTCACTCGCCAAGGCGACTTCACATCGGAACATCGCCTTCGCATCGCTTGGATAGCGAAGGGTAGTACAATTGCCCAGCGCGCGACGCATGGCTCAAGCTGGTCGCCTCCATCCTTCGACCGGCGCGTCCTCATCGCGAGCGGTGCCTTCGAGAGGCCGCGGGGCAGTGGGCGCCAGATTGCGAGACATTGAGTCAATGTCTCGCAGTAGAACTAAGCGGCCCTGGTTCTCGTCGTCTGGGGCGGAATGCGTGGGCGCGGACCAACCCTCAAGCGCACGCAAACGCGAGCGCCGCTTTCGTCCGAACCGCTCACCCGATGCCGAGCACTCTCACGGCGGGGAAGTAATGTCGGAGCCTCTCGAGATCGCCGACGTCGGAGGTGTAGACGATGTCACCGCGCTGCGCGGCCGATGCCATCACGATCGCGTCGATCGCCGTCGCGCCTTTCACCGCGGCGAGGGCTTCACCGGCGCCCTTCGCCAGGTTCTCCGAGAGAGGTTCTACGCGGATGCCAGCGACGATGTGCTCTCGGGCGTCACTCCGACCCCGCCACCATTCGGTGATGACGGCCGCCGGCACGGTGATCCGAATTTTTTCTTCCGTGGCTCGCTCTACGAGCCTCCGAGCGCGCTTTCCTCGGCGCTCCAATGCGATGAGAGCTCCCGTGTCGAAGGTGATGCCCCTCTTCACGCAGCATTCTTCGGCGTGGTCTTCTTCTTCTTCTTCGCGGGAGATTCCCCTCGCCATTCTCGGTCGATCCTCTGTCGATCTTCCACCGTCAAAGAGGGGCCCCCAAGCCAATTGACCAGGTCATGCATCCCTTCGAGTAGCTTGGCGTCGGCCGCCAGCTCTGCGATGACGGCGGAGACATTCCCGTCATACAGGCGCTTGGCGCGCTTCTTCAGCGCCTTCAGATCCTCTTGCTTGAGCGAGATACTGATCTTCTCCGTGGTCCCTGCGCGCTTCATTGTGCCCCTATGGTAGCACAACTGTCCGCGCCCTTCGGGACCAAAGCGTTCGCAAGCCTTCCTTTCAACGCGTCGAGATCGCATTGCCCTCGACGCGCCTTCGCTCGCGCCCGCCACAGCGTGGTGCCGGCGAAAATCAAGGCCATCCCGACAAACCACCTCGTCGCGCACTGCGTCGTCGGCGCCATCGTCCGAGGATGCCAGACCCTCTACCTATGCGTTCAGTACGAATGAATCGTCATTCATCGGCGTGCGAACGCGGCCCAAGCGTGCCAAGCTCGCGTCCAATGGTCCACGCGATAGGGAAAGCTCAACATCTGGCCCTGGTGAAGTTACTGCGTCTGTTTGCGGGCATGCGCGGGGATCTGGAGACGCTCGGCGGCACGCGCGTGCCGCTCTTGGTCCGCGACGGCATGGGAAAAACGCGTGCGCCGGCGCTGCTCGTGCACGGATTCGGAGCCGACAAAGAGGGATGGCTCCCGATGGCCGCGTGGATGCGACGCACGCGCGGGCTCTTGATTCCCGATCTTCCGGGGTTCGGGGCAGCAGGGGCCATTCCAAAGGCGCGCGCCACCGCCAAGGCGCAGGCCAAGGCCCTCGTCGAGCTCCTCGATCGTCGCGGCATTCAACGCGCGCACATCGTCGGAAACTCGATGGGCGGCGGCATCGCGCTCCGTCTCGCGACAGACTACCCATCGCGCGTCGCATCGATGACCCTCATGGGCTCCGTCGGCCCGATTCCCGTCAAGAGCGAGGTGTTCCAAGCGCTGGATCGCGGAGAAAATCCGCTCCTCGCAGCGAGCAGCGACGATCTCCCGCGTCTCATGCAGCTCGTGATGACGCGGCCCCCACCCACGCCGCGCGCGATGCTTCGATACCTCGGCGCCCAAAAATTCGCCCAGCGCGACGCGCACGCAGCGCTCTTCGAGGGATGGACGAGCGCGCCGGACGATCACGGCGTGCCGACCGATCTCGCGTCCGTCGGCGTGCCAGCGCTGGTCGTGCACGGCGAGCGCGATCGGGTCATCGACGCCGCGACAGGGCGCGCGCTCGCGGCAGAACTGCCCAACGCACAGCTCGCGCTCCTGTCGAGCATCGGGCACATGCCTCAGATGGAGCTGCCGATCAGCATGGCCCGGCGGCTCGATGCCTTCATGGCTTCGCACGACTGAAGCGCGCGCGTGTCCGCGAGGGGCGTCTTTCGCCAAAGTCTCGAGAAGGCTACCCTCGCCGCCATGCATTCTTTTCCCAAGGGCGCGACGCGTCTGCATGAGCTCGACGGCGTGTGGGCCCGACCGCTTCATGGCGCACGCCTGCGCGCCGCTCGCCTGCAGGGAGAACGTCTGCGACACACGTTCGCCAGCGGGCCGCGTGTGGTCTCGGTGCGAACGTTGCCGCTGACGACGTTCGTCTATCCGACGCGGTATGCCTTCGGCGGCTTCGCCTTCTCGCCCGTGCCTTTCGTCACCATGACGCACAGGTGCACGCTCGTGCAGTTCATGCAAGAGGGCGCCCTCAAGAATTTGCTCTTCAACCCGACCGATATCGCGGCCGCGCGCACGGCGCCGTTTTTTGCCCGCCTGGTCGAGCAGTTCGGCGAGACGTTCACCAAGCTGCTCGCCAAATCGTTCGATCGGCTCGAAGATCAGCTCGGCAAGGTCGGCATCTTGCCTGCGGACATCGACTACGTCGCCTTCGATCATTTCCACGTGCAAGACCTGAGGCCGCTTCTTGGCACGCGCGACGGAGCGTACACGACTCGTTTTCCGAACGCGGTGCTCTTGGCCGTCAAGAACGAATGGGACGACTGGGACGATCTCCATCCGTACCAGCGCGCCTGGTTCGTGCACGACGGAAAGCAGGGCGTCAAAGAAGAGCAGGTGTGCCTTGGCACCGGCGACTACATGCTGGGCGATGGTGTCATGCTGCTCCGGACGCCCGGTCACACGTCGGGGAACCAGACGCTTTTTTTGAATACGGAGCAAGGCGTCTGGGGAATCAGCGAAAACGGTACGTCGACCGACAACTGGTCACCCCTGGACAGCAAGATCGCGGGCCTTGCGTTCACCTGCAAAAAGCAAGACCTCGACATCGTCGTCAACTCGAACACACCCGAGGGTGGGGCCGATCAGTACACGTCGATGGTGCTGGAACGCACGATCGTGGATCGAGTGAAGCGAGCCCCCGCATTCGTGCAGATGTTCCCGTCGAGCGAGGTGACGCCTGCCCTCACCGCGGTTGGTCTTACGCCGACCGTGGTTCACGGTGAGCTCCGGTTCGGCGACGTGTCGCGCGCGGCTCGGTCCGCCGCAGCAGCAGAGTAGCCATGAGCGACCTAAAGCCATCGTTTGCCCGCGATTTTCCCGACGATCCCGAGCTATCGGCCCTCGTCGGCGCGTTCGCCCGAGGAGACTACGTGCGTGTCCGTGCCGAAGCGCCCAAGCTCGCCGAACGCACCGAGGACAAGAGCGTTCGCGACGCCGCCAACCAGCTTCGGGCGCGCACGGAGGCTGACCCGATCGCTAGAGTGCTTCTCCTCTTCACGCTCGTCCTCTTGTTTGTGCTCACCGCCTGGTGGATCGCGCACGATGGGCCATCGTCAATCGTGCCCAGCGCGCCGCAAGCTCCGCGGGTCGAGCGAATCAACTAGCCTCAATCGAACCGTCGAAAGCCATCCATGCCTGCCGATGGCCGCGGCGCGGCGGCGGCTGGCGGCGGCTTCAATCGCGGATTTGCCTTGGTGACGGGCACGAGGGTCAACAAGAGGCGTTGATCGACGTTGGCCACGATGCTTTGGCGAAGCTGCCCGTAGCCGTCGCGATGAATCGCGAGCACCTGCGGCGCCTCCGAACGCGTCAGGCGCAAACCCAAAGGCGTCACGCCTTTGAGCTGGTCACCCACGCTCACCGTCGCACCCGATGGCATTGTGTCGACGTGAAGCGCGACTTCATCCACGGGAGCAGCACTCTTTTTTTCGGAGCTTTGGTTCGGTGCAGGCATCGACGGCGAAAGCGAGACGGTGGGGGGGACATCGCGTGGCGATCGCGTTTGAACGACAAGGACGCTCACTGCGGCTGCCGCGCCCAAGGCGATGAGCCATGGCCAGCGCGCGGCGCTTCGGTTCGAGAGGCGGCTCGGCACCGACGACGCCGTCTGTGTGGCCACTGCCTCCGACTCGACGATGGGTATCTCTACCGAACCGTCCGTCTCGGCGGCTGGAAGGTCGGCGACGTCGGATCCCAGTCGTACCCGGCGCAGCATTTCGGCCTTCTCGGCGATCCGATCAGAAAAGAGCCGTTGCATCAGCGCGGCCAGGCCCTCCTCGTGTGGCTGCGACGACGTTTCGATGGCGCGCAGTGCGACGAGGAGCGCACGACGCATGTCCGCTGCCGTCTGGTAGCGGTCATCGGCCTTGCGCGCGAGCGCGCGGAGGCACACCTCTTCCAGCACCCGCGGGTACCCACGCAGAATGCTCGACGGCGATGCGATCGGCTCGTCGCAGATCGCGCGCAATGTAAGAAGCTGATTCGGCCGGCGAAAGAGCCGGCGTCCCGTCGACAGCTCGTAGAGGACCACTCCCAGCGCGAAGAGGTCGGACCTTCGATCGAGCGGCCGATTCAGGCACTGCTCGGGTGACATGTACTCGAACTTGCCCTTGACCTGGCCGGTCTCTGTACGCGCGCTTCGATCGGCGGCCTTGGCGATGCCGAAGTCGAGAACTTTGACCGTGCCGTCGTAGGTCACGAAGACGTTCTGCGGAGAGACGTCGCGGTGCACGAGTTGCTGTTTCGTTCCGTCAGGGGCTGTCAGCTCGTGTGCTGCGTGCAATCCCGCGCACAACTCGGCCACGATGTGCGCAGAATGGGCGAAGTCCAAGTACTCGGCGCGCAAGGCGAGCCGCCTCATCAAACCGGCGGCGCTCTCCCCCTCCAAGTACTCGAGCACCATGAAGAGCTCGCCCTCCTCTTGGCCGAGGTCGTGCACCGTCACGACGTTGGGGTGACGGATGCCGGCGACGATGCGCGCTTCATCGAGGAACATGGCGCGAAACGAAGGCTCGCACACCAAATGCGGCAAAATACGCTTGAGCACCACCGGGCGCTCGAACCCACTCGGGCCGAGAATGCGCCCGAGGAGGATTTGCGCCATGCCTCCCGCCGCCAGATGTCCGACGACTTCGTAGCGGCCGAGCTTGCGTGGTAAATTCGCAAAGCTCACATGGGTGGCCATGTCTTACAAAGGTAGCGAATGAAGCGCGGGGTCACAAGCGCGCTCGCCCTTGCCTCACTCCTCGCTCTTTCTGACGCACACGCGCAGCCTCGCGAGGCCGCCGGTGGCAGCGCCCCAAGCGAGGCTCTCGATCTGTTCCGCAAGAGCATGATCGCGTACCGCGAGGGTCGTTTCCAGGAGGCCGTGGATCTGCTCCAGAGAGCTTACGCGCGAGAGCCGGAGCCCGTGCTGCTCTACAATCTCGCGCGCGCGTACGAGGGGCTCGGCGACGACGACAAAGCGCTCGACGCGTATGAGCGCTATCTGCGAGAGGAGCCGCATGCGCCGGATGCCATGGCGATCAAGAAGCGGATGGAGACCTTGCGCGCCAGAATCGCCGAGCGTGAAGCGCTCAAGAAGCAGCGGGAAGAGCGGCGACTGGCCGAATCTTCGGCCGCAGAGAAGGTCGATGTGGACAGGCGTGCGCCGGGTAAGAACGCCAGTCCAGTCCCGTGGATCGTTGCCGGCGTCGGCGCGCTCGGTGCGGGCGCGGGAGGTGTATTCGCATTTCTCGCCTCCTCGGCGCACGACGATGCCAGCGCAAATCCAGACGCGGACGGCGCCCAGGCCGACCGGAGAGTGTGGCGCTCGTTGCAAACCGCGAAATGGGTGTCCTTCATTGCCGGTGGTGTCGTGGGAGGAGCAGGGATCGTGTGGGGGATCGTCGATGTCGCGTCGTCGGGCGGGCGCGAAGCGCGGGGCACCGGCGTGCCATCGTTGATGGTGAGGCTCGGGCCGACAAACCTCATCGTTGGCGGAACGTTCTGATGCGCTACGCCATGCTCGTCGCCATTTTGCTGGTCTTGGGCGCAGCGTGGGCATGCGACCTTCCCGAGATCGATTTCACTGGGAAGAAGTGCAAGAGCAGCGACTCGTGCCCTACCCCCTTGCTTTGCGGCTCGGAAGGATGCTGCCACCCGGGACCGTGCAAACTGTCGGTTTCGAATTTGCGCGCGGACTGGCAGACGCCTAACACGATTCGCTGGGTGTGGGAGACATGCGGAGACGTCACGGAGCTCGCCGAATACACGCTGGACGTTACGTCCGATACGCCCGACGCCGGCGGAACCGGGCACTACACGCGAGCAGAAAATCCAGAGCTCGCGAGAGGCACGCTCCCCCACGGCGACGCGCCGATTCCGGTTCTCGCTACGATCACCACGGGCCACACCCCAGGCACGGTCTATCGCGCAGTATTGACGGCCAAAACGGGCAATGGGTGCTCTTCCACGAGCAACCAAGCCGACAAGATCACGGACGTGCCACCGCTCAACGCCAAGCCGATCGTCATTTTCGGCGACGACCGCGCTCCACTGGGATTCGAGCCCGACAACATCGAAATTGTCGACGGCGGCGGCGCCGTCAGTCACCGGCATATTGAGTACCGTCCAGACACCGATCCTCAACTCCAAGGCTCGGGCGACGCCTCAGTGGCCTTTCAGAATCTGCGCGCGGCCGTCTCGATCGACGCGAACCTTACACCCGGCGAGTTCGATGGCGCGTATGTCGAGGTGTATGTTCGCTACGCCAACGGAACGGAGGCCGGCTGGTGGTCCGAAATGTGGCTTCGAACGGTGTTGCCGGACGGCAGCCACTGCGCGATGTCCGATGAATGCCTCTACCGCTTCGAAGCCTACACCATTCCAAACGTGACCGACGGCGGCTACCGGCTCTACCAATTTCCATTGAGAAAGCTCACGAACCGAGCGAACGGAGCGCCCCTCACGCGAGAGGCGCTCGGCCGACACATCGATCAGGTGAACGTGTCTGGCACGACGTTTTCGCGCGGTTCTGGGACAGTCGTGTCACTCGATGGGATCTCGATCCGGTACTGACGTAGAGTATCTGACGTGACCGGCAAGCAAACGAAAGAGGAGAACCGCGTCGATCTCGAGCGCGTGAACGAGTGGGTGGGAGACGTCGAAACCGAGGCCGCGGAAAAGGAGGCGACGACGCCGGAGCAGGACCGCACGATGCTCGTATGTCGCGCAGCCGACGGTGTGACCGTGCTCGATCTGGGCGACGAAGACCAAGTGATCGTCGGACGCGGCGCGGCGGCGACAGTTTCGGTCAACGAGACGAGCGTGTCCCGACGGCACGCGAAGATCATGAAGCGGGCAGGAGCGCTGGTGGTCGTCGATCTCGGGAGTCGCAATGGCACACAGGTGGGCGCTGACGTGCTCAAGTCGGCGGAGCGCGTCCTACGGGGGGGCGACGTCGTGCGCGTCGGCAGCACGGACATCGTGGTCGCGATAGCAACGTCGAGGCGCGCGGCAGCTCTGGGCAAAGAAACCGCCGAAGAAGAGTCCGATGATGTCGTCGTGGCCGATCCCGAGGTGCTACGCATCTACGAGCTCGCCCGCAAGGTCGCGCGCATGGCGACGACGGTGCTCATCTGCGGCGAGACGGGCGCCGGCAAGGAAGTTCTGGCGCAGCGGATACATGCTGCGAGTCCGCGCGCGGGTGCGCCATTTTTGCGGGTCAACTGCGGCGCGGTCCCCGATGCGCTGTTCGAGAGTGAGCTCTTTGGCCATGAGAAGGGCGCGTTCACGGGCGCCGATCGTCGAAAGACCGGCTACTTCGAAGCCGCGCACGGGGGCACGCTGCTCCTCGACGAGATTGGGGAGCTCACACCTAGCGCGCAAGTAAAGCTCTTGACCGTCCTCGAAACGCGGGCGGTAACCCGAGTCGGCGCAACCGAGGCCCCCCCGGTCGACGTGCGCGTCATTTGCGCAACGCACCGCGATCTCGACGCCGACGTCACGGGCGGCCGTTTTCGCGCCGATCTTTACTACCGCATCAGCTCGTTCCCACTGAGGCTGCCGCCGCTGCGCGATCGCCCCGCCGAAATCACAGTGCTTGCACATGCGTTCGCACGCGCGTTCGCACGCGCCGCGGGGGACGCACCGCCCGCATTCTCGAGCGCCGCCGGCAACGTGCTCACCGAGTATGCCTGGCCCGGCAATGTGCGCGAGCTACGCAACGTCGTAGAGCACGCGATGGTTTTGGCAGAGGGGGCCTCCATGCTGCTTCCGGAACACTTCCCAGAACAGCTCCGCCGTCGCACTGGAACTGCGACAGCGACGGCAGGGGCGGCCGGGGGAGGCATCAAGGACGCGGTCGCCGGGGCGGAGCGCAAGGTGATCGAGGATGCGCTCCTTGCCTCTGGCGGCAATCAGACGCAGGCCGCGAAGAAGCTCGGCATCTCGCGCAGGGCGCTGGTGTACAAGCTTGCGCGTTATCGAAGCGAGAAGTGAAGGATCACCGCAGGCGTCACGGCCTCCGCGGAATCCGACGGCGAACCATGCGACTCGCAAGTGCCGCGAGCCCCGCGAGCAAAAACGGGGACGCGCTCCCCGCGGAAACTCGTCCAAACGCGCATGCGCATCCGCTTGGCTCTCTCGACGCGCCGTCCGGAAGCACACTTCCGTCGCAGCACTCCGCCAATGCCCCGCCATCGGCTCCCGCTTCTCGCCCCCCGTCGATCGGCTTGCTCCCCACCTCTGGTGGCTCTGCGTCCTTGCTGCTTGCGCTGCCGGCGTCCCGCGCGCCGCCGGCGTCTGCGTCCGGACCGTCGATCGGTCCAATGCGCGTGGTGGCGAGCGCGAGCTCGTCCCAGTGCCGCCGTTCATCGACGCTCTGGCTGAACGAGCTCCTGTTGATGTCTACTTGGCGGCCAACCTCAAGAATGCCCAAACCGACCCCATTGGCAGCATCTGCACTTGAGCGCAGGCCCAGATCCGTTCTTTCGAGTATCAACGTGGGTGTCGCACCGGCAACCGCCAACCAAATACTAAGTAGATCGTTGCCATATGACCCGTACTCTACCTCGGCCTCGATGTAATACCATGTATTGGATCGAAGGTGATTCGATGCGGGAGAGAATCCTTGTGAGGTGTCGCCCCAAAGGGAGTGAGCCACGCCGCCGCGATCGCCATAGCCGACGCTGACGTTGTAGCCGTCGACATCGCAGTTCGGCCATGGAAATGCGATGATGACAAACGACCACGCGTCGCTCCTGTCGGTTGCATAGCCCTCTGGCTTGAAATACAGGCTCTTTCTCGAAAGACGGGCCAGCGGATCATGCGGCGTGACGGACGGGGACGGGTGGGGTGATGCCGAGGGCAACGAATCGCTTGAGGCCATCGGCGGAGCGAATGGGGTTGACGGTCATGAAGCGTAGTTTGCGTAG
>OBEQ011140943.1_pt1 | contig 11565 bp, 7 predicted proteins | sample 1670901 | NCBI WGS metagenome assembly OBEQ01 (sample SAMEA104232315, study PRJEB22302) | groundwater metagenome | biome: forest; feature: aquifer; material: groundwater | place: USA | collected 2011-08-07 | depth 5.4 m | reverse complement strand
GTGGGCACCGCCCACCAAATTACTTTTACGACACCCTCTCCTGCGTGGGAATGCATACGCCTCAGCAATCTGGAAATGCGGCAAGGAAAAACCATGGATGATTTATTTATCTCAGCACTACAGCTCAATGAACTGATCGACAAAGAAATCGTCATTCTCGACTGCCGCTTTGCACTCAATGATCGCGCGGCAGGTTTACACAGTTACACGGCGGGCCATATTCCCGGTGCGATCTATTGTGATCTGGAAAAAAATCTTTCATCCCCAGTGAGTGAACACGGCGGTCGTCACCCGCTTCCCGATCTCGGTGAGTTGCGTGATTTTTTCGCTCATGCCGGAATTAATTCCACCGCGACCCAGCAATCTTTGGTGGTGGTGTATGATGATTCGAAATTTGCTTTTAGTGCGCGCTGTTGGTGGTTGTTAAACTATTTGGGGCATCAGAATGTTAAACTTCTCAATGGTGGATACCGCGCCTGGTGTGATGCGGGCTTTGCAGTCGAAACCACAATAAATTCACCACAGGCTGGCAGTTTTGATGAACGTTTACCTCCCGAGTTAGCAACCATTGATGTCGAAAAAGTTAAATCGATCAGTACCGCAGACAACGCCAATCTGATTGATTCCCGCGAGGAAAAGCGTTTTCTTGGTATAGAAGAGCCGATCGATCCGGTGGCTGGCCATATTCCCTCGGCGCAGTGTTTTCCCTGGCAGGAGGTGAGTGATGCAAACGGTTTTATTAAAGATCAGCTATTTCATCAAAGCCGATGGCAGGTTCTGCCGGCAGAAAAACCCGTCGTGGTGTACTGCGGCTCTGGCGTTACCGCGTGTGTTAACTTGCTGTCGTTAAATATAGCTGGGATTAAAGACGCAAAACTCTACCCTGGTAGCTGGAGCGATTGGTGTTCTTATGATTTGCCGGTGGCGACTGAATAATAAATCGTAGCTTTTTTTTGCCAACAGGCTCTCCAAACGCACCTAACAAAATAAGTTGTAGGATGGGTGGAACGAAGTGTAACCCATCAAATTCAATAAGCTAGATGATGGGTTACACTTCGTTCCACCCATCCTACAATTTTAGGTAGGTCCATTATTCTCAATATTTGATTTTGCAGACGCAGGCTTAGATTTCCAAGCTGCCCCCCGACAAAACTGTTTCCATCCCCATTTTGCCCAACGCATTAAAGCAAACACCAACCACAGCGACCATAACAGCATAACGCCGCGATAAACTGCGATGGGTAAACTGATGACCCAGCCGCTGGGCAACTCATCGGTGGAATGATCTTGATACCAGCGATAAAAATAATTACTACTGCCATTGCCCTGCACTTGCATGTCGGGGTAACTGAGCAGCGATTGCGGAATAATGGTGAGCAGGGAGAGCACCGCAATCAGCGTTAACAACATCAGGCCAAACTGCATGAGATTAAAACTGCTTTGCTTTTCCGGCAGGGTCAAACGGCCGCGCGCTTCTATGGCAAAAAACCAGATAAATACAAAAATACTGCCCACCATATTTACCGTGCTCATACCGATGATCAGCAACATCCAATGCCACAGTTTGAGTGGAATGGTCAGCGCAAAACGTTTGATAAGATAATTTAACAGTACCGCGACAAATAACATCACCACCAGTACACCCCAATATAACATTGCGGGACCCATTGCCGGCCCGCCAACGAACAAGGGCCAACGATCGTGGGGCAGATTCAATTCCAGATCGATATTATTGGCGGGCGACTCAAGTTTCAACGCAGGGGTTCTGATGCGGCTCGTTATCCCCTGATCAAGCCGCCACTTGAGGATCACTGACTGCAACCCTGGGTGCAAAGGCACTAACACTTCGCCCTCGCTGCTCGGCAAGGTATGCTCGATACCATCGATCTCGAGCTTTTCTAATACCGCAGCAGTTGGCGGGATCAGTTTGTAATCGTGACCAATACTGCTGCGAATCGACAGGTTTACCTCCGCAGTAGACGAACGCTGTCCCGGATTAAACTGCCATTTCAGCTGCTCTATTGTTGTCGTGGCGCCACTCACCGGTTTTGGTTTAGTCGCGGTAATCTTAACGCTTTCGCCTGGCCAGGGTCGCCAACGATAGAGCGTATCCGGCTCGAGCGTTTTGAGGGGTGTGAGACCGGTTGTCTCCACATGCCAACGGGGTGATGCGGCAATCGACCATTCTTCAACGATACTGCTGTCGCCCCGATGCACGAGTGAATGAGCGACTGTGGAATTTTCCGCGTTGGTTTTAATAACCGATTGCCAACTCATTTGATACTGATTTTTTGCTAGCGCTACGGCTACAGTGTTTTTATTTTGGTTTTTAGTGCTGTCTTCATCGACTTCTATGCCGCTCGTCGTCACATGCTCGCCGTCTAAGAGTGGGACTTGCATATGAATCGCGCCCACGGCCGGCGCCAGGCGAGTCACTGTTGTTTCAACGATCCAATCCCTATCCAGGATAAGTTTCCGATTCACCTGGATATGGGAAGCGATGGGGTCAGGAAACAGTGTATTATCCTTTTTTGTATCAAGTTTGCGACTTAACGTAATGCTATTTTTTTGCAAGCGATCGTTGGTGATCCCCGAGATCTCCCAGCCCGGCGCATTGACACGAACGTTGTGCGCCGTCGCGCCGAAATCTAAAATAAATTCCTCGCCATCCAGTTTTCCACCAATCTCGATCTGATGAACTCCCTCATCCAATAATAGATACCATTGTGTATCGTCACGAAATAATTTGTTCGTCAGTTTATCGTCAACGTTTACGTATTCAGGCCACCAGTTATTGGAAAATCGCGGTAAGGGAATCCCGATCTCATTCACGACTGTAACCTTTAAGCGAACCTTAATGTTGCTATCTTGTGTAGTACTGTCCTGAGTGGTTATGTCCACTTGATTCGTGGAATAACAATTGAGCCCACAGCTCGGTTGTTTCAATAAGCGCTGTTCGTACTGGTCGAGCAAGTCCTTCGGTGGAAAAAAATCATCGGCAATAACGTCAGTGGGTAAACTGAAAAATGTCGCCAGCAAAAGCGCAATTCCAGCGGTTGCAGACGTCATGAGCGGACCCTTATTCGAAAAATCCAATACCTTGGTCTGCCAAAGTACTGTTAACAGACGAGCGACCAGGGCACCCATCAACAAAACATGCAGGACGCGCAACACTCGCGTCATTAGTGGCGGCGAAAAATAAATTTCTATTTTCTCGTCTGCCGTTACCGGGCCACTCCAGAACAAATTTGCTTGATGCCACTGCCAGGTGGGCTCGCCGGGTCCGGTTTGAATATTCTCTGCCGTCACATCATATTGATTGGCGCGCGCTGATGATCTTAAGGGTGAACTACCCGGTAAGTCCTCTGCCATCATGCCACCCATGCGATAATCTTGGCGCGCCAGCCCTTCTTCCTTCGCCATGGGCGCACTTGCATCTGCGGCTGATTCCGACTCTGACATCATAGAAGGAGCACTGGGGTAGGCACCTCCATTAGAACCCACCCGATTTATTTCCTGCATGAATTCCAATTGCGGATAAATAGCTTGCCTGACCGCGTCCACAGAAAAGCTTAAAAAAGACAGGACAGCCAGCAAACCAAACGCACAACAGAAGACACCAATCAGCCGACGAAATTTGTTGTGCGGTAAAATTTTTAGAAAGGCGAGGCCAAACAACAACACAATGGCAGAAAAAATTGGGGCGCTCGCATCATGATAAACCAGCGCTAGGAGAAGCACGACTACCACAGACCAGGCAGCGCCCAATAATTTTACCGACACAGCCACGACTAATAAGCAGATAAAGATATCCCACAGATCCCATTGCGATAGCCAAGTATTGGTGGTGCTATCCGGTCCCACCACATGCCAAAGTTTCCAACCTGGCGGCAGAAAAAGTGTGGCGGATAACGAATCGATGTCGTGCTCCCAACCGGTAGCGGAAAACTCTTTGATGTGATCAATTCTACTAATTGCCTCAACCGAAACATCGGGATGTCGAATCTCGACTCCCGTTCGCCCATCGGGAAATTCGGTAATCACCTGTGGTTGGCCATCAACTGTGGCGCGCCCTAAAATCACATCACTGGCATTCGTCAAGCGCCAGCCCCGTGCAAAGGTTCCCTGTAATGCATCTTTTATCGTTGCGCCTTGGCCATCAAAATCGAGCCAGATGGTTTTCGTTAGTTTAAGTGCATTGGCCGGCGGGTTGGCGTCGCCACGATAGAGTTCTTCAATATGCAGTTTTTCGCTGGCACTAATACGATAGGTCGCCAAATGTCGCCATTCATCCGGCACCCACAACTGGCTCGGATCAACCGAATCAGCACCGGTGACTTTCACTCCTCTCAGTTCAGTATTGGGTTCGAACGACCAGACCTCATACTCTGGCCAATCATCACTTTTTCGTTCAAAACCGAAGGAGTCTGCCTTTCCTTGGAGAAGGGTTTGAAAGCGAGAGTTCAACACAACCTGCCACTTGCCGGCGCGCACTTGTATTCTCAACATGCCATCGCGTTCGATTCGGGCGGGTAAGAGTGAATCAAACTGCGTGGGAGTGGCATCGCCAGGCAGCAATTGCCCGATGGTGATCTCGCGCGCTTTACCTGATACAGCCAGTTCCAGCCGCGTTTCTAGAACAATCGGAATACCATCGGTTAATTTGCGAAAAACTTTTAACTCAATATCATTCGCTTTGTTGGCAGCATCCATGAGGTTTTCTTTGTTCTTCAGCCACAACTCGCCATTGTTATCGAGATTGATGGTGTCAACTTGTTTGCCGTCTATGGTGAGTTGAATGAGTCCAACATAAGCAGGTACTTTTAATGACTGAATGGATTCACTCAGGAGAATTTCGCCCGTTAATTCATAGCTGCCTTTTTCCAACCAGATCCCTGGCAGATTGGCATTCGGCGCAGCCTCCCCGTTTTCTCCCTCTGTAGCATATGACACCACGGGGAATTCTTTTAGATCGGCATTGACCAGCAGCGGCCAGTGATTAGCATCACCCGGAACCTGCACCCAAGATTTTGCTCCCACCACTACGGGTTGACGAAACACTATTTTGCTTTTGCCATTCTCGATTCCAATGAGATCGATATGCAGTTGGTTTGCCCACACACACTGATGCTGCAAATTTTGATTAGTACTGCTGCTAAGGAATGGAAGACTAAGATAGGGACAACGTATTTCAGGAGGATGTCCGTCGAGTATCCAATCCTGCCATTTAGCTAGGGACTCAGGGACAGTTGAAGAAAGAACGGGGGCAGAGAAAAAAATTATAAGTGCTAGAACAGAAGATCTAATCATAGTTTGACCAATTGCCCGAATATTTTTGTGTGCGCTTTAATGGCTGAGTGGGGTGGTAGCTTTACATAAAAATGCGTTTAATCACACTTTCAGATTTTGAACAATGAAGGGAGTAATGTTGTTGGCTTAAAAGGAACTTATGTAGGATGGGTGAAGCGAAGCATAACCCATCAAATTCAATTGTCTAAAAAAAGATGGGTTACGCTTCTCTTCACCCATCCTACAGGTGCAACTGATCCGCTAATTCTTCTATAGTCCACATAGCGCCAGACTGATGATCTCTATACACACGCAAATCTTCAACCGGCTCACGCAGCAACCCCACATAGCCGCCAGCGCCTGAAAATATTTTGCCATTGATATGCTGCGCCAGATCACTCGCGAGAAAAGCATAAAGCGGTGCAACAAATTCGGGTGGCGCGGGATTAAGTGCCGACTCTTTTAAGGCAACATCCAACAGCCCGCGCTGGGTTAAGTCCTCAATCAATGCAACATAATCAGGACCAGATGAAAGTCGCGTTTTCGCACCTGGACAAACGACATTACAGCGAATGCCGTACTGCTTTAAATCATTGGCCATAGACCAGGTTAAACTGATCGTGCCGCCTTTGGCCGCGGGATAAGCCGTTCCACCATAACAACCGAGCCAGGCGCGTGAGCCGGTATTGATGATGGCACCTCTGCCCTGCTTCACCATGATGGGCGCCGCAGCGTGGCACGTATTAAACGTACCGGAAAGATGTACGTCTAACACATGTTGAAAGTCTTCAGGTGTCATATCGAGAATATTATTGCCACTCGATTCCTTCACACCGGCGCAGTTTATTAAAATATCAATCGTGCCGAATGATTCCACGCAGGTTTCAATCAGTTGTTTCGCATAAGTATAATTTGCCACGCTGCCCATACTTGCGACAGCACGTCCACCCAATGTTTTTATCTCATCGACCAATTCGTGCAGTGGGCCAGGCGCAGTGCCGCCACCCCCCGAACTATTCACCACAACATTAGCGCCCGCTGCGGCGAGCTGTAGCGCAACCGCGCGCCCAATCCCCATACTGGCGCCAGTGACGACGGCATTTTTGTTTTTTAAACTCTTCAGCGAATTCTGCGACATAAACTACCTGACAAGTTTAGCTATTTGATTGGGTAAACGAAGCATAAAGTTTGGGATCAATTTTTATAAAAATCGCCTTACCCTCAATAAGGATCTTATTGTTGTGATCAACCATCTGAGCAGTCAAAAATGCTTTGCGCCCCTCGACTCTTTCTACCTGGCTAGTCATTTTTAACTGTTGATTTAACGGCACCGGCATAAGGTATTTAAGTTCGAGTGTTCCGGTCATGTAAGGGTCATCTAACTTCGATTGACAAAAGCCAAATATTTCATCCATCACCGCCGCGACATAACCCCCATGCACAAAGCCGGGTGGACCTTCATACGCTGAGGTGAATTTGACATATGCAGCCAGCTCATCATCCTCGTAAAAATATTGCACGCGAGGCGAGACTACATTGCACAAACCACTGATAGGACGAAAGGCATGGGAGTTACCGCTGCCATAATCGAAACCTTCACCCTCTAAAGATTGCTGCGCTACTGTGCGCTGGCGCTTTTCGAAGGTTTTATTTTGCAAATGATCGGCCGCCTGTTGCATCGCGGTATTTATATTGCGAAGGGTTATTTCATCCACCTCATGACTGACCAACAGATCGTTGATCAGTTTGAGTTTATCCGTGATTTGATGTTCTACGCTGCCTTCAAGCAGCGTGTTTATGGCGAAGGGTTTTTTCAGCATGGGTTACATGAAACCTAATTCTTTAAGCTGACGCTCCATCTCGCTCCAATCCCAATGAGCCCTTAACGACGATATCTTGCCTTCAGCATTTAATTCATAAACAACAATCATGTCGACGATGGTGTGTTTGTCTGGAGTAATCTGATTGGTCGCTGTCATAGCCACCGCGCAGACGTTGGGTCCGCTGGCAATGCGTTTGGTCGGCACAATCGTCAATTTGGCCGGACCAATAATCGTATCCCAAAATTTCTCAATTGCGGCTCTGCCGCGATGTCCTTTACCTTCAGGGTCGAAGGGTGATGGTCCGACGGGGTCGCAAACCAACGCATCGGCGGCGTACATCCCCAGCCAACCTTCTTTATTACCTTCCATGGCGTATTGAATCGATTTTTTATGCATCTCAATTGCTGCGTGTGAAGCTGACATAGTTGTAATCCTAAAGTATAATTTTCTGAAGTTGATGATTTATAGTTTGGCAATAATGTTATTAGCGTACCAATGCATTGTACCCATTTTCTCTTCAATCTTATTATCGGCTGTCGCGGGATTGTATAAATCGCGGAAGCCGATAATCAAGTCGGTAACACCGAGATCGGCGAGGCGCCGAACACCATCCAAAGTGTAGGCTTCTTTGGATATAATATGAATCTCAAACGGTTTATCTGCAACGCCCAGCTCGCGTCCTGTTTGCTTTAAATGGCGTTGCAGCTGGTCTATTAACGCTTCAATATCGTCTTTGTCGCCACCGGCGTGCATCCAGCCGTCACCATAAAGTGCCGCGCGTTTAAACGCGGCCTCGCTGTGTCCGCCAATTAAGAAGGGGACGGGTTTGGTTGGCACAGGGCATATTTTTATCGCGGGAATATCGTAATATTTTCCCTGATAGGAAAAATAATCGCCCGTCATCACACCGCGAATGATCTCGATCATCTCATTCATGCGCGGGCCGCGACCCTCCCAGGCTTGGCCGCAGAGCTGAAAATCCTCCGGCCAAGGGCTTAAACCGACACCGAATAAAAAGCGGTTGTTACTGATGGCCGCCAGTGAGGCGACGGTTTTGGCGATCAACACCGGATTGCGCACGGCTAACTTAGTCACGAAGGTGACGAAATTTAATGTGTCGGTCAAACCAGCCAAATAAGCGGCGAGTACAAACGGGTCCATGATCGGGCGGTCTTGAATAAACTCACGAGCGCCGCTTTCAAGATAGGGGTATTGGGTGGCGCTGTCTTTCGGGTAGAAAATACTGTCGGGTAAGGCGAAGGTACTAAAGCCAGATTCTTCTGCGGCTTTAGCTAAGCCACCCAGTTGGTGAATATCACACATGGTTTCAAAATAGGTGAATCTCATACTGCTCTCTCCTGCCTCCGGCGATGGCTATTTTACATATTATTCTCACCTGCGCGAAAATAACAAAAAATCTGTCCTGCAATTTTGTTTACTTTAACATCACTCCATACCAAATTATTACACTAAACTGCGCTGCAGTGTATTTCCAACTGAAATGCGCGTATTTCAGCCTCGAAAAATTCTTCAAACCCTATGAACCCATAATACAAACGCATCACATCAGTTCATCCACTGCTTCTCCGAATTTTTCTTAGTGGTTTCACCCAGATTGACCGGTCCATGCTTCGTTGAAACAATCAGAATGGTCTATATTAATTAAGCGGCCACTAACCACCACGCATAAAAAAGCACGTCACAATAATTAAGCTCAATCAGCAAGAGACAGCGATATGACACAATGCCCCTATACCAATCTTCTCGACCCGGATTTTTATGCCAAAGGCCACCATCACGAAGCGATGGCAGAAGTCAGAAACAAAGGTGGCGCCGTAGTTAAAATTGATGATCCCATTAGCGGTGTACCCTACTGGGCCATCATGCAGCGCGAAGAAGCTGACTTTATGTGTAAAAACCCGCAGATTTTTTCCAGTGAAGCCAGGAGTGCCGTACCACAGGAATTCGATGAAGAGCTGCTCGTGATGCAGCGTTTGATGATCGTCAATATGGACCCGCCCAAACATCAAAAATATCGCCGTATTTCCCGCAATGCGTTCACCCCTAAAGCCGTTGACTCCTACGAAAAAAGTTTTCTCCAATACGCCAAGCAGATCATTGATCAAGTGGCGTCGAAAGGACAATGCGAATTTGTCACTGAAGTCGCCGCAGAGTTGCCGCTGATTGCGATTCTGGAGTTGTGCGGCGTACCCGCCGAAGACCGTCACCAATTTTTTGAGTGGACCAATGCGATGTTTTTCCGCGATGACGATTCCATGAGTGAAGGCAACAATCTGGATGCTGCCACCGCAGCGTCGGCACAGATATTTATGTATGCGGCAGAACTGGCAAAACAACATGCCGAGAAACCGCTAAGCGGTATAGTCGGCGCATTGCTGGATAATGAAGTGGAAGACGAAAAACTCACGGAGGGTGAGTTTCAAATGTTTTTCTTGATGTTGATTGCCGCCGGCAACGAAAGTACTCGTTCAGTGACAACTCACGGCATGCGGCTGTTGATGGAAAATCCTGATCAACTGCAAAGATTGGTTGATCATCCTGAATTGATTCCGAACGCCGTGGAAGAGATGCTGCGTTTTAATCCGGCGTTTACCGGCATGCGCCGCACCGCGATGGAAGACACTGAATTGGGCGGCCAACAGATCAAAAAAGGCGATAAACTCGTGATGTTTTGGCATTCCATCAATCGCGACGAAAAAGTGTTTGACGATCCAATGCCATTTGACATCTCGCGCCAGGAACGCACGCCGGAATTTCATCGCGAACATCGCGCGTTTGGTATCGGCCAACATTTTTGCCTCGGCGCCCATCTCGCCCGGCTGGAACTCAATGTGATGTTTGATGAGATTATCCCGCGACTGCGCAATCCTAAATTGGCGGGCCCCGTGGTTTATATCCGAGATAATTTTGTGAATGGGATTAAAGCCATGCCTATTGTCTTCGATAAAGAAGGTGGCTGACCGCTGGCGGGTTAAAAAGAAAACTCAATTCAAAATATTGTCTTGGCTGGGCTGATAAACCACCCAGCCTTTTTTATGTTTCTTGCAATAATACATTGCACTATCTGCACAATGCCAAAGTTTATCGAGCTGATCTGTGTGATCGGGAAACAGGGCGATCCCCAAACTCGCACTCACCGCCACCTGTGAATTTTTGAAGGTAATCGGCTCGGACAAACACTGAATAATTTTTTCTGCAATGGCGGCAAGATCCTCTTCTTTTTGAATGTGATCCAGCATAATGGTAAATTCATCGCCACCTTGGCGCGCCACTATGTCACTCACTCTTATACAGCTTCTGAGGCGCAAGCCGGTTTCAATCAACACCTTGTCACCCGCTTGGTGGCCGTAGGTATCGTTAATCGGCTTAAAGCCATCAAGATCAATAAAAATAAGCGCCACCTTATCGCCTGGGATACGCCTACTTTTATAAAGCACGGTATTTTCCAAGACGGATTTAAAACGGCTGCGATTAGGTAACATGGTCAATTCATCATGCGTGGCAAAATATTCAAACCGCGCCTGTTCGATGTCACGTTCTCCAGCGAGTCTTTGGGTGGTAGCTTCATAGACTAAAACAATACAGAGCGTTGCCGCATAACCAAATACAAACACAAAAATCCGCGTTTCAAATTCATGGGCCGGATCGACATTTTGCGGAAAGGCATAACCTAAATAGCGCAATGCAACAAATACCGCGAATACTGATAACGAGAGGATAACCCACTGCACAAAACCACGGTGACCTAACAAAATCAAAGATACTGCAGGCGCGATGACGAACAGTGGAGTTATAGAAGACTGTTCAATCCCGCCGGTAAAAAACACGCCACTGGATACAATCAGTAGAATAGTGAACGTCGTTAATTGACAGGTCTGATGAAATTCGCCTGAACGATTAAAATAAAATAATAAGCCGCAGAAACAGACCAGTGAGATAGTCAGAATTACCTCGCCTGTTACCAGCACATTACCAGCAAATGGTGAAAGAAATGCAATATAGATAAGACATATAAACAAGGTAAAAAAATATACCAGCAAGAGGCCAACAAGCACGCGCGCGCGGCCGCGACTATCATAGCCCTGCAATAAATTTTGCGGGATAAAATAATCGATGACGTCTTTTCTGTTCAGCTTACCTGGTGCCATCAACGGGGCCATTGGGGAAATTTTTCGCTCATTAAAGAAAGTATAGGCGAATTCTATCTTTGATAGATAAGAGAAAGCAGAAGAGGATATTTCGATTTGTTATGTGTTGAATAGGTTTATAGCGAGCTTGATAGGATGATGGCCCATTGTTGATCATTCGCTCTAAGAAGGGTATTAACAAGCGCGCGTTGAGAGTCACGTATTTTCTCGTTCCCATGCTCCTGAGGGTGTCGTAAAAGTCTAACGGTGGGCGGTGCCCACCCTACATTTAGAGGCAAATATTG
>OBEQ012369349.1_pt1 | contig 11566 bp, 16 predicted proteins | sample 1670901 | NCBI WGS metagenome assembly OBEQ01 (sample SAMEA104232315, study PRJEB22302) | groundwater metagenome | biome: forest; feature: aquifer; material: groundwater | place: USA | collected 2011-08-07 | depth 5.4 m | reverse complement strand
TTGGGTAACGGAAAACGGTTGGGGTCATTGGCAATGCGCACTTCGCGGCCCAGCGCGCGCGTGATGTCCTGGGGCAAGGGTTTGCCGTTCAGCCAAGTCGAATTGCAGTTCTTCATCAAACCCGTCGCGGGCGAAACTGCGCCGGGCGTGCCGACGCCGACGCTGCCGATTTGGCCAAGCGCCGTTTCCGCATCTGCGACTAGCGCGGCAATCGCGGCCACCGTTGCCGCGTAATCATGTTGCGGCGTGGCGACACGACGACGCAGCAAGGTTTCGCCGCTTTCATCCAGCGCGATCAACTCGATTTTTGTGCCGCCCAGATCGATACCTAAACGAAGGGATGAACTCACAGTGGTAAAATTCTCCGTATTATTTTGTGTCGGAACGTATCATGGCAGGGCATTCAAAGTGGGCCAACATCCAGCATCGCAAAGGGCGCCAAGATGCCAAGCGCGGCAAATCGTTCACCAAGCTTATCAAGGAAATCACCGTGGCCGCCAGAACCGGCGGCGGCGACATGAACTTTAATCCGCGTTTGCGGCTGGCGATCGAAAAAGCCAAGGCGGAAAACATGCCCGGCGACAATATCGACCGCGCAGTGAAGCGCGGTACCGGCGAGCTCGAAGGCGTGAACTACGAAGAAGTGCGCTACGAGGGTTACGGCATCGGCGGCGTTGCGGTGATGGTCGATTGCCTGACCGACAACAAAACCCGCACCGTCGCCGACGTGCGCCACGCGTTCACCAAATACGGCGGCAACATGGGCACCGACGGCTGCGTGGCATTCCAGTTCAAGCACTGCGGCCAGATCGTACTGGCGCCCGGTGCGAGTGAAGATGCAGTGATGGAAGTCGCGCTCGACGCCGGCGCCGACGACATAATCAGCGATGCAGACGGCTCGATCGAAATCATCACGCCGCCCGACCCTAAAGCCTTTGCCGCCGTCAAAGAGGCGTTGGAAAAAGCCGGCTTCAAACCGGTGCTGGCCGAAATCATCATGAAGCCCGAAGTCGAGGCCGAACTCGACGGCGACGATGCAGTGAAAATGCAAAAAATCCTCGACGCGCTGGACGCGTTGGACGACGTACAAGAGGTGTACACCAACGCGGTAATGCCGGAGTAAACTGGAAGTTATCCAATGGGAGTGTATCTTGGACTATCACAGCCGAATTACCATTGAGCCGGGCAAACGGGGTGGCAAGCCTTGCGTTAGAGGGCTGCGCATCACGGTGTACGATGTGCTCGAAATGCTGGCAGCCGGCCAAACTCACGAGCAAATCCTGATTGATTTTCCTGAACTGGAAAACGATGACATTCAGGCCTGTCTGGCTTTTGCCGCCGACAGAGAGCGCCAACTTTTGTCCGTCCAGGGATGAAGTTGTTACTGGACGAAAATTTGTCCAGACGCTTGCTGCCTTTTTTGCTGGAAACTTATCCCGAATCGAGTCAGGTTGCTTTGCTTGGCATGCAGCAAGCTAGCGATCTTGATGTCTGGCGTTATGCTGGAGAGCGTGGCTATGTGCTGGTTACGCACGACGCCGATTTCTATGACCTGAGTCTCACTCGTGGCGCGCCCCCTTTAGTGATTTGGCTGCGCTCAGGCAATGCGGATAAATCGCAAATAATCACGATGTTGCTCGAGCGTCGCGACGAGATTGAAGCTGCCTTTGCATTAGGTATTACGTGTGTGGAGTTGCGGCCTTGAGCCGCATTCTCGGCATTGATCCCGGCCTGCGCCTGACCGGGTTTGGCCTGATCGAAAAATCTGGTCAGAAGCTGACGTACCTCGCCAGCGGTGTGGTCAAGAGCGGTGAAGGCGAATTGCCGCAACGGCTGGGTGTGCTATTTGCCGGCTTGAACGAAGTCATCGCCACCTATCAACCCGACACCTGCGCGGTCGAAATCGTGTTCGTTAACGTCAATCCGCAGTCCACGTTATTGCTCGGCCAGGCGCGCGGCGCGGTGATCTGCGCCGCGGTGTCGTCCAATATCCCGGTTGCGGAATACACTGCGCTGCAAATCAAACAGGCGGTCGTCGGTCACGGCAAGGCCGCCAAGGAACAGGTACAGGAAATGGTCAAACGTTTATTGAATCTTCCCGTTGCCCCCACAGCCGACGCGGCCGATGCGCTCGCCTGCGCGATTGCGCACGCGCACGGTGGCATGGGCCTGGGCGCGCAAGCGACGCATGGCTATCGCGTCAAAGGCGGGCGGCTCGTATGATCGGGCGAATAGAAGGCATTCTCGCCGCCAAACAGCCGCCGCAGGTGCTGGTCGATGTCGGCGGCGTCGGTTATGAAATCGACGTGCCGATGAGCACCTTCTACAATCTGCCCGCCATCGGCGAAAAAATAAGCCTGCTCACGCATCTGGCCATCCGCGAAGACGCGCATCTGCTCTACGGCTTTGGCTCAGCCATCGAGCGCACCGCGTTTCGCGAACTACTCAAAGTCTCCGGCATCGGTGCCAAAACCGCGTTGTCGGTGCTGTCGGGATTGTCGGTCAACGATTTGTCCGTCGCGATCGCCTCGCAGGAAATCGGGCGCATCATCAAAGTCCCTGGCATCGGCAAAAAAACCGCCGAGCGCCTGCTGCTCGAACTCAAAGGCCGCCCGGTGTTTGCCGGCGCAATTGCCGATGTAAGTGGCCCGGCCAGCGTGTCGGATGATGTGCGGCAGGCCTTGCTGGCATTGGGTTACAACGAGCGCGAGACGACCGAGACGATGCGCCGTCTGCCGGCGGATTTGGCAGTGTCGGATGCGATTCGGCAGGCATTGAAACTACTGGGGAAAGCCTGATCGTGGCTAAGATGACCATCTTGAAAACATGGACTGTAGTTATTAGCGCAGTTTTGTTTTTATCTGCATGTGCGGATAGAAACCACGAAATAAATGAGCAAATTCAAACCCAGTTACAAGCCAAACCTATGGGGCCGCTTGACTTGGCGCTTGCCGGACCGTCATCGTGGGAGCGAGTATGTGTATTGGGTCCCTACACTACGAATGAGCATGCTGAAAAAGTCCTCGGATTTAAATGGGATGCGACCGGAAAAACATCTATTGGAAGCAATGACAGCATTAATGTTTTGGTTTTTGCCAAAGGGCATCAAGTTATTGCCTATACAGAGTATCCAAGGAATAAAGAGGATTTTTCTAAAATGACACCGCATTGTCTGACTAGAAACCAAGCTAGTTTGATTCAATCGCGTGACGGTGATTGGGCACCCATCCCCAGCAGCACTCCTTAAACCCTAATAATGTCCGAAAAAATGCAGACTGCCATTCGTAATTTGACATTGGTAGTAGATGAACTGCTGACCCTCTCTCACGTCTTGCAAGGTGATGCTGTACAAAATTATCAAGCCTTGCTCGCAGATTACGAGAATCAAGTTCATCGCCGATCATTCGTACGTTCCTGTTGGGCTTATGTTGAAGCAGTAACCTTTTCAGTTAAGCAATACACATATTCTGTATGTCAAATGGGAACAGTAAACATCTCTCAGGATGATCACGCATTTCTGGGAGATATGTTAGTGGTGGTTGATGTCGAGGGCAATATTCAGATTCAAAGAGATCCGACTAAAACCCTGGCAAACGTTAAGAGAACGTTTAGATTATCTGCAGAAATATTTGGCGTAGATTGGAAACCGAATTTCGGCTGCCAGGGATGGGAGAATCTCCGTAATTCATTGCAAATACGTCATCGGCTAACACATCCCAAATCTGTTGGAGAAGTTATGGTTTCATCAAACGATATTCAGGTTCAGAAAGATGGAATTGATTGGTTTGTGGATTGTTTTGACGAGTATCTAGAAAGCATCTTCAAACATCCTATGGTGCAGGCCCATCCAGAGACACGATCCGCGAACTAATAAAATTAATGTGTTAGTTGTCTTTTGACACCAAAGTCAACCGCAAATCCTCCCCCACCTGCCGCACGTCTTGCAGACTAAACCGCGCCGCATGTTCCAGCGATTCCAGCGGCGGATGCTTGAACACACCGCGGGCGTCGTGCCCCAGCGCCATCGGCGCGATGTAGGCAATCCATTCATCGATTAAACCGGCTTCGAGCAAAGCCCCGCTCAGCGCAGCGCCGGCTTCGACGTGAACTTCGTTAATGCCGCGGCGGGCGAGTTCGCGCATTAACGCGGCGAGGTCGACGCGGCCGTGGGGGTCGGGGAGTTCAATGATTTCCGCTCCGGCTTCGATTAACGCGGCGCGCGTGTCGCGCTGACTTGTGGCGCAGGCAATCAGCGCGGGCAGGATTGCGGCGCTGGGTGGGGTGCGCAATTTGGAATCGACAATCACGCGTAAAGGTTGCCTGCCGATGTCGAAATCGCGCACGGTCATTTGCGGGTTATCGATCAGCAGCGTGCCGCTGCCGGTGAGGATAGCGCAGGCGCGAGCGCGCAGTTTTTGCACGTCGGCGCGCGCGGCTTCGCCGGTGATCCATTGCGACTGACCATTGGCAAGCGCGGTTTTGCCGTCCAGCGTGGACGCGGTTTTGAGACGCACCCACGGGCGATGTCGGGTCATGCGCGAAATGAAGCCCGGGTTCAGCGCGCGGGCGTCAGCTTCCATCAAACCCGTTTCGGCCTGTATGCCAGCCTGCGTCAGTAATTGAATGCCTTGCCCTGCGACCAGCGGATTGGGGTCGGCCATCGCGGCCACCACGCGGGCGACGCCTGCACTGATGAGCGCCTCGACGCACGGTGGCGTCCGGCCATGATGCGAACAGGGTTCGAGTGTGATGTAGACGGTAGCGTCGCGCGCGGCGTCGCCGGCCATTTGCAGCGCGTGGATTTCGGCGTGCGCGGTGCCGGCGCGCTGGTGCCAACCTTCGCCGACGATCTCATTGTTTTTGACGATCACGCAGCCAACGCGCGGGTTGGGGGTAGTGGTATACAGCCCGCGCGCGGCGAGTTGCAAGGCGCGCGCCATGTAGCGATGGTCGTCTGCGGAAAACATCACGCTCAGGGTTTGTCGATGTCTCGAATCACGTCGCGGAAATCGTCCACGTCCTGAAAGCTGCGATACACCGAGGCAAATCGGATGTAGGCGACCTTGTCGAGTTTTTTCAGTTCAGCAATGACTTGCTCGCCGATTTCACGCGCGGAGACTTCGCGCTCGCCGAGTGTGAGCAAGCGCTGATGGATGCGCGCAACGGCGGCGTCGACCAGCTCGGTGGATACCGGACGCTTGTGCAGCGCGCGACCAAAACTTTCGCGCAATTTGGCTTCTGAAAACTCCTGGCGCGTGCCATTGGTTTTAACGACTTGCGGCGGGCGTAGCTCGGCGGTTTCCCAGGTGGTAAAACGCTTATCGCATGCCGCGCAGCGCCGGCGGCGGCGAATTGCATCGCCGGGATCCTGAACGCGTGAGTCGATGACCTGCGTATCCTGAGAGCCGCAGAAAGGGCATTTCATTTTCTGACGACAGACGACAGAGGACAGAAGACAGAATAGTCAGCGGGTATTTGATTCATCGTTGCGGCCTAGGCTTCCACCGTTTGTTGTCTGCGGTCTTCCGCTAGGCCATACACTGGAAACTTCGTCGTCAACGCATTCACTGCCTTGATGGTGCGCGCGATCACGGTTTCATCGGTGGGCGCATCGAGCACGTCGGCAATCAAATGCGCAAGTTGCTCGGATTCGAGTTCCTTGAAGCCGCGCGTGGTGATGGCCGGGGTGCCTATGCGAATGCCGCTGGTAATCATCGGTTTTTGCGGATCCTTGGGAATCGCATTTTTGTTAACCGTGATATGCGCACGACCGAGCAGCGCTTCGGCTTCTTTGCCGGTGAGATTTTTGGCGCGCAGATCGACCAGAAACAGATGCGATTCGGTACGTCCGGAAATAATGCGTAGACCACGCTCGGTCAGCACCTTGCACATCACCAGCGCGTTATCGATGACTTGTTCCTGATAATGCTTGAATTCCTTGGACGCGGCTTCCTTGAAGGCCACGGCCTTGCCGGCGATCACATGCATCAACGGGCCGCCCTGCAGACCCGGAAAAATTGCCGAGTTGATCGCTTTCTCATGCTCGGCGCGCATTAAAATAATGCCACCGCGCGGGCCGCGCAGGGTTTTGTGTGTGGTCGACGTAACCACGTCGGCGTGCGGCACGGGATTGGGATAAACGCCCGCGGCAATCAGCCCGGCGTAGTGCGCCATGTCGACCATGAAAATCGCGCCGACTGCTTTGGCGACTTTGGCAAAGCGCTCGAAGTCGATGTGTAATGCATACGCCGACGCGCCGGCGATGATGAGCTTGGGTTTGTGCTCGTGCGCAAGTTGCTCCATCGCGTCGTAATCGATTTCTTCTTTGCTGTTGAGACCATAAGCCACCACGTTGAACCACTTGCCGCTCATGTTGAGCTTCATGCCGTGGGTGAGATGGCCGCCTTCGGCGAGACTCATGCCCATGATGGTGTCGCCGGGTTGCAAAAACGCCATGAACACCGCCTGATTGGCTTGCGAGCCCGAATTGGCTTGCACGTTGGCGGCCTCGGCACCAAACAACGCCTTCACGCGATCGATCACCAGCTGCTCGGCTATGTCGACGTATTCGCAGCCGCCGTAATAGCGTTTGCCGGGGTAGCCTTCGGCGTATTTGTTGGTGAGTTGTGAGCCTTGGGCCTGCATCACCGCGGGACTGGTGTAGTTTTCCGATGCGATCAGCTCGATATGATCTTCCTGACGCTGCGTTTCTTTTTGGATAGCCGACCACAGTTCGGGGTCGGTGCGGGCAAGGGTGTCTTTGCGATTGAACATGTCAGGGGCATCAAACCAGAGAAATGCGAATTTTATCACGCAGCAATGCCGTCGCTGCCTCGTATAATCAGCAAAAACGGAGGCGATATGCAAAGAAGACAATTCATCGGTGGCGCGGGCTTGGCCGCGGTGCTGCCAGTTTCAGCCGCGCTGGCGGCGGACTTGCCCGCGGTACGCTGGCGGTTGGCGTCGAGCTTTCCGAAAAGTCTCGACACCATTTACGGCGCGGCCGACACGCTGTCCAAGCGTATCGCCGCGCTGACCGGCGGCAAATTCCAGATTCGCGTATTTGCCGGGGGTGAGTTGGTCCCAGGCTTGCAGGTTCTCGATGCGGTAGGCAATGGCACTGCGGAATGCGGGCATTCGGCAGGCTATTACTACGTCGGAAAAAACATGGCGCTGGCGTTTGATACCGCGTTGCCGTTCGGCTTGACCGCGCGCCAGCAGAATGCGTGGATGCTCGCCGGTGGCGGTCTAACTGCAATGCGCAAACTCTACGCGCAATATGGCGTGATGCAGTTTCAGGGCGGCAATACCGGCACGCAAATGGGCGGCTGGTTTCGTCGCGAGATTAAAACGCTTGCCGATCTGAAGGGCCTCAAAATTCGCATTCCGGGCATTGGCGGCAAAATCATGGCGCGGCTCGGTGCGGTGCCGCAGACGCTGCCCGGCGGCGAGATTTATCCGGCGCTCGAGCGCGGCGCGATCGATGCGGCGGAGTGGGTGGGACCGTATGACGACGAGAAACTTGGCTTTTATAAAATCGCGCCGCATTATTATTACCCCGGCTGGTGGGAAGGCGGGCCGCAGTTGTCGTTCTACGTGAATTTAAAACAGTGGCAGGCATTGCCCGAGATATTTCGCCAGGCGTTTGAAGTGGCGACTGCTGAGGCCAATCAGTTGATGTTGGCGCAATACGACGCCAAAAACTCACCCGCGTTGCTGCGCTTAGTGGGGCAGGGCGTCAAGCTGCACCCTTTCCCCAAAGACATCATGCTCGCCGCGCGCCGCGCCGCGTTTGAATTGTATGAAGAAGAAGCGCGCGCGAATCCGCAGTTCAATGAAATCTATCGCCCGTGGAAAGCTTTCCGCGATACCGAGTTTCAGTGGTTCAAGGTTGCCGAGGCCGCGTATTCAAACTTCAATTACTACGTGAAGTAATCAGGGTTCCGCGATTTCGAAATCATGGGTGATGTCGGCGACCTTGCCCAGCATAATGGACGCTGAGCAATATTTTTCCGCCGATAGCTTCACCGCCTGATCAACCCGCTTGGGATCGAGCCCAATGCCTGTGACGATGAAATGGACATGAATTTTGGTGAAGACTTTGGGGTCAGTCTCAGCACGTGTCGCATCGATTTCGGCGACGCAATCGCGCACGTCGAGCCTGGATTTGCGCAGGATATGTACCACGTCGAACGCCGAGCACCCGCCCAGGCCTAACAACAACATTTCCATCGGTCGCGGGCCGAGGTTTTTGCCGCCGGAATCAGGAGGGCCATCCATTACGACCGCGTGGCCGCTTTCAGTCTGGCCGATAAAACTAACGCCTTCGATGAGTTTGACGCGTGCCTTCATGAGGTTTTATCCCTTAAGTGACGTAAGCGATACCAGGCAATGCCTAGCCATTCGTGCAGCGCATAGTGGCTATCACGCAAGCCCGCAGCGTTGGGCAACAGATTGAGGGGAGAATTTATTTTTGTGCCTGCAAAATGGATCCCGGCAGGAATTACTTGCAAACCTTGTTGCTGAAACAAAGGTATCGCGCGCCGCAAATGCGCTGCGTCGGTGACAAGCAGGATTCGTTTGACGCCGGCTTTTTTCAAGATCGGCGCTGAAAAACGCGCATTATCCCAAGTGGTGAGCGCGGCTTCTTCGGTCCAGCGTATCGGCGTTTGCAATTCTTCGCTCGACACTTTACGCATGAGTGCGCCTTCGCTGACGGAACCTCCACCAGGCATGCCGCCCGTCGCCAGGATAGGCAATTTCGTGGCGTGATAAAGGCGCGCGGCATAGCGCAATCGTTCCAAAGAATAGCTATTTAACGTGTCGCCACCATACTCGTGCGCGTGTGTGCGACGCCCTCCTCCTAGTACGACAATGGCATCCGCTGGAGGGATGGATTGCAAATTAAGGGGTTTGGAAACTTCCAGGCTTTTGCGCAATACTCCCCCTATCCAGGGCGTAGACAGAGCAAATAATGCGATAGTAGCCAAAAAAATGAGTGAAAGCGCCATGCTGGGTCGTTTGCGGTGCAGCGCCAAGCCCGCCATGAGTAGCAACACCAGTGAAAAAGGCGGTAGCAACGCGGTAGCGAGGATATTGGTCAGCAACCAGTTCAACATAGTAAATATTGTAAGCCAAGGCAGATGCTAGGCTGATGCGACGTTTGACTTGTAGGGACGCAGACGGGTAAAATGCCCGGCTTTCCAAGACACACCCTCAATAATCCGGGGCTGGATGATGAAAACCTTTTCCGCTAAATCGCATGAGGTCACCCACGATTGGTTCGTGGTTGACGCTGATAACAAAGTGCTCGGGCGCCTCGCATCCGAGATTGCACGTCGCTTGCGCGGCAAACATAAGCCAATATACACACCGCACGTCGATACGGGCGACTATATCGTCGTCGTTAACGCGAGCAAAATGCGCGTGACTGGCAACAAGGCCCTCGACAAGATTTATTACACGCATACCGGCTATCCAGGCGGCATCAACGAAACTAACTTCGGCAAAATGCAGGAGCGCTTCCCCGGCCGCGCGCTGGAAAAAGCGGTCAAAGGCATGTTGCCAAAAGGCCCGCTGGGTTATGCAATGATCAAGAAAATGAAAATCTACGCGGGTGCAGATCATCCGCACGAGGCGCAACAACCGCAGCCTCTCGTCATTAACGGATAAGGTCACACTATGATCGGTAATTACAACTACGGTACAGGGCGTCGCAAATCATCGGTGGCGCGCGTATTCCTCAAGGCAGGCAGTGGCAAGATTGTCGTTAACGACAAGCCAGTGGACGAGTATTTCTCGCGCGAAACCGGCCGCATGATCGTGCGTCAACCGCTGGTGCTGACAGATAATATCGGCAAGTACGACATCATGGTCAACGTCGCCGGCGGCGGCGAATCGGGTCAGGCCGGCGCGGTGCGCCACGGCATTACGCGTGCGCTTATTGATCTCGATGCTGGCATGAAACCCGTGCTGAAGCAGGCGGGTCTGGTGACACGCGATGCGCGCGAAGTCGAACGTAAAAAAGTCGGCTTCCACAAGGCGCGTCGGCGCAAGCAATTCTCCAAGCGTTAAACGCTGGATTTGCAAAAGCCGCCGTGAGGCGGCTTTTTTTATGGCTCTCATTTTCGCGATCGCGTTAAAATCACATCAAACAGGAACGGGAAAACACATGATTAATGTCGGCATCGTAGGCGGGACGGGTTACACAGGCGTGGAGCTACTGCGGCTGCTCGCACGTCATCCCCAGGTCGAGCTGCGCGCAATTACTTCGCGCAAAGAGGCAGGGATGGCGGTGGCCGAAATGTTTCCCAACCTGCGCGGACGTGTCGATCTTAAATTCGTCGAGCCCGAAGCAGCCGGTCTGGAACACTGCGATGTAGTGTTTTTCGCCACGCCGAATGGCATCGCGATGCAGCAGACGCCCGCATTGCTCGACATTGGCGTCAAAGTGATCGATCTGGCAGCCGACTTCCGCATCAAGGATGTGGCGGTATGGGAACAGTGGTACAAAATGGAACACGCCTGCCCGGACCTCTTGGCTGAGGCGGTGTATGGATTGCCCGAGATCAACCGCGCGGCGATTAAAAACGCGCGTTTGATCGCCAATCCGGGGTGTTACCCAACCGCTGTGCAACTTGGTTTTTTGCCCTTACTGGAAGCCGGAGTGGTCGATACCGGGTTCTTGGTCGCCGATGCCAAATCAGGCGTTTCGGGTGCCGGACGCAAAGCCGAAATTGCGACACTGTTTGCCGAAGCATCTGATAACTTCAAAGCCTATGCGGTAAGCGGGCATCGCCATTGGCCCGAGATCAAGCAGGGTTTGGAGCAGTTTGCCGGCAAGCCTGTCGGTTTCACCTTTGTGCCGCATTTACTGCCATTGATTCGCGGCATTCACGCCACGCTGTATGCCAAAGTGAGCACGGATATCGATCTGCAGAGCCTGTTCGAGAAGCGTTATGCAAACGAGCCTTTCGTCGATGTGTTGCCCGCAGGCGCGCATCCGGAGACACGCTCGGTGCGTGGCGCGAATATCTGCCGTATCGCGGTACATCGCCCTCAAGGCAGCGATTCGGTAGTGGTACTATCGGTTATCGACAATCTAGTCAAAGGCGCGGCGGGTCAGGCAATGCAGAACATGAACATTCTGTTCGATTTGCCTGAAGACACCGCTTTGGCCGATATTGGTATGCTGCCGTAAGCGCGGAACCCACAGTGCTCAATAGGGTCTTTACTTGACGGAATACCGAGCTTGCGGATAATTAAATCATTATTAGGAGTTAGATTATGAATGCCGTCACCGAAATGGAAGCACCGCTGATCTTTACGGAGAGCGCAGCGAATAAAGTCAAAAATCTGATCGAAGAGGAAGGCAATCCTGACCTGAAATTACGTGTGTTCGTCTCGGGTGGCGGTTGTTCCGGTTTTCAATACGGCTTCACCTTCGATGAAGCGCAGAACGAAGACGACACTGCAATGGTCAAGAATGGCGTGACACTGCTGGTCGATTCGATGAGTTTCCAATATCTGGTTGGCGCGGAAATCGATTATTCAGAAGGCTTGGAAG
>OBEQ010344023.1_pt1 | contig 11566 bp, 10 predicted proteins | sample 1670901 | NCBI WGS metagenome assembly OBEQ01 (sample SAMEA104232315, study PRJEB22302) | groundwater metagenome | biome: forest; feature: aquifer; material: groundwater | place: USA | collected 2011-08-07 | depth 5.4 m | reverse complement strand
TTGAGGGTCAGTAAATATTCTGGGAAAACTGCCGGAGACAACTGTGATGAGAAACGCCATGATTTGCCAGGGAAAGGAGTGAAAATAATATCTGACCAGAAGAAAAATTATGATTAACAAAAAAGGAGCCAGAATTATTCTTCCGAATAAATAAGAAGAATTCGGATCAAGGTTTAAAATCTTTCCTAACCAACCCAAGACCACATAAAACTCTTGGATAAGAGATCCCTGGTGTATTTCGCTGGTATATTTTTCAACGGCTGTAAACTGGCCCTGGATGCCTTGTCTTATTTTTGAAAGATAAAGATTGTAATCCGGCCAGTAGTAGTTGTGCTCCAAGATAAATTCCCGTCTGGTATCTGCCAGTTTATCTTTTTTTGAAATTTCAAATATGGTGGGATAGAAGGAGAAAATTAAAAATAGTATTACCAGAATGGTAAATACCCAATTTTTATACTTGACCATGGGAATATTATAACGTATTATGATCTCGGTTTATGCACCCATTCCTCTCAATTGTTATCCCTGCCTATAATTCACAAGAAACGATTATTCCTTTGCTGCAATCTATAAAAGATTCAAAGAGAGTCAATTTAAAAGAAATAGAAGTAATTGTGGTGGACGATAAATCAAAGGATGAAACGGGAGAAAAAGTGGAAAAGTTCAAAGTTCATAAAGTTATAAAGTTAAATATTATAAAACTAAAGAAAAACTCCGGTCCGGCACAGGCGCGAAATATAGGAGTAAAGTATGCGAAGGGGAAAGTGGTTCTATTCCTGGATGCTGATGTACTCTTATACAAAAATACATTGTTTGAAATAGTAAGATCCTTTAAAGAAGACCCGGATCTTTTTGCCATGACGGGTGTGTGGGATAAAAAACAAAAAAGTAGGAAGTTTTTTCCCAAATTTAAAGCTCTTAGGGATTGGAGCTACTGGATAAATGAGAGGGATCCCAAAAATTACTATTACCTTTTCTCAACCCGTGTAGCAGCGATTGATAGGGGATTATTTTTGCGTTTAGGAGGATTTGATACAACTTATAAGCATGCGTTAGTTGAAGATATAGAGTTAACGTATCGGATCGCCAGGCGCTATGCTGTGGTTTTCAACCAAAAAGCTATAGTTCATCATGAATTTGAGGATTTTTGGCCAGTTCTCAAGAAGTATTTCTGGAGAAGTTTTTACTGGAGTAAAATTTACAGAGAAAGAAAAAAGTTTGATCCGGTGACGACAACTTCAAAAGAGGCAGTTACGACGATCTCGGCAGGGGGAGTGATATTTCTAAGTTGCTTAAGTCTCTTAAGTTACTTAGGTCACTTAAGTGACTTAGAAAAAATAGCGCTGATAGGACTGGGAGTAACACTTCTTATCCATTTAATAGGAGTACGCAAATTCCTCTGGTTTGTGGCTCGTGAGGAAGGGATTATTTTTGCTGTCAAGTCTTTTTTTGTGGGGATTGCTCTTTATATTGCGATACTTGCGGGAGCAGCGAGTTCAATATTGAACTTTCCAAAGAAAACTAATTGACCGTATTTTCCAATTTTTTCAGATCTTTCACAATATACTGATGGTGTTTGTAGGAGATAAGTCCTTTTCGCCTCATTTCTTCCATTTTGAAACTTGCTGTTTCTCTGGAAGTACCTATCCAAGTGGCAATATCTTTGTGGGTGAGTGGTAGATTGATGCTGTACTGGTCATCTTTCTTCTGCCCGTAAGTTTTAGCAAGATAAGAGAAAAGCGTTTGAAGTTTGGTATCGGCATCATCAAATGCCAGAAACTGCAATCTTTTGATAATCCCGCTTAGGCCGGACAAAATCCTGCTGGTCAGTTCATATAAAACATCAGGATGTGATTTTACAAATTCCCGGGTGTCTTTCAAGGGCGCGCGATAAACTTCCGCATCTTCCAAAGTTTCAAAGAAAAACGAATTCGGAGTATTATTTATAGCCCACATCATCAGGAAAAAAGATCCGGGCCTGAAAATATTTATGGTTAGAACAGCACCTTTATCGGAGATGACGTACTGTTTTATCAGGCCTTTTTTTATGTAGAAAATTCCCGGAGCCGGTTGGTCAGCTCTTAAAATAACTGCACCTTCGGAAAAGGTAAGTTTGGCGTATTTACAGAAAAACAATTCCACCTTTTTCTTTATCTTATCTGACATTTAGGGTATTATAACATTATTTCCAAACTTATCTCTCAGCACGCCGCGCACAATCTCTTCCCGCAGTTGCCGTCGTCTACATATGTGGCAGCATGAGGACAAACCGGGCAGGCAACTTCTACAGTATATCCAATTCCTGTGGAACATCCTGATATAAACCCGTTGTAATAAAGCTGTTTCATTTTGATATCAGAAATTGGTAAGTTATAGACTCTCACGTTATCCATAGTTCCGCTGAAAAAATTTGCTCCCACTTCTGAACCGATTCTGGTGTCTGTGGTCGCACAAACATTCCTCCAGCCCGCAGCCGTCACATCTGATCCGGGTATACTATCCACATAGGTCATGCCTTTGGCGGCAGGATATGCAAAACTATTGTAAACATAAACTGCATGGTGCCAGACACCGTCGTTTACCGGCACATTTCCGGTATTGGTTGCACTTGCACCATCATGAAATTGAAGGTATCCTGTATTTGCTGCGATACGAAACAAACCATCTCCACACACACCGCCTTGATATTCTGAAATGATTGTCTGTTGTGCAATAGATGTAGTTTTCACCCAAGCCTCGATGGTAAATGATCCGCTCAAAGCCCCAAAACCATTGTTGCCCAATGAAAGATAATCAGTGGTTCCATTAAAGCTTCTGGCGTAGCCGAATCTGCCGGAAACTGCTGTTGTACCGCTTGGCGTAGTATCTGGAGTCCTGGCTGGAACTCCGGCAGGTGCAGTATTTAGAAGATAAGCTCCGGTCCCCGACTGCTCATCCAGCTTCCATTCTCCGATTGGCACAGCGGCGTTTGATATATCTTTTCTTCTTCTGTAGGCGGAAGCTAGAGGATTGGTGCTTTGGTAAATAATCGGCATTCCTCCGAAAGAAGGGTTGAAAAGTCCCTGAATTTCCATGGCAGACAGAGCACGGTTGAAGATATAGACGTCGTCGATGGCACCTTGGAATGGCTCAGAAGATTCATTTCCATCAATTCCTAACCATAGGTTTAATCCTCTACCGATTGTTGTTGTAAATGTTCCTGTTGCCTGGAGCGTTCCATTAACATAGATACCTATATTTCCAGTTCCTGAACCCGAACGAACCAAAGCTATATGAGACCATGAATTAAGCGGTACTGTTCCGGATGGGGTTGTTGCAATGCTGCTTCCACGCCAGAAATTTAAAGAACCGATTGAATTATAGAAAAGTTGCCAGTCGGGTGGAGTGCTTACACTTCCGATATAATAATCGCCTATTAGATTTCCGCTTGCAGTAGGATTAATCCATCCTCCAATTGTAAAATCACCAGTGAAGGCCCATTGTGAAGTAGATGGTAATTTAATGAAATTTCCTATAGCAATCTGTCTGGCATTGCCGTATTTTCCTGCAACCACAGTTGTTCCTGTGGCTGTGCCGTTGTTGCTTCCCGTGGCACTGGTGACTTGGGTGCCGGATGTATCATCCATATGGTAGACTGCCACTGCTCCATAGAAACCAATTGGATCAGGGTAGCCTAAAATCCCGGATGAAGGCATATACATATAATTTTTGGTTAGTTTGGCGCTGGAGTTTATGGCAATAGACGCGCCGGGTTGAATGGTGATAGATTGCCCGGGATTCCAGACAATGCTTTGGTTGGCATTTAGTGTAAATGTAGAACCAGCTTTGACCGTCATATTCCCTGCTTCCACACCCTCACGGCTTCCGGTGTAACTGCAGTTTTCATCTATATAGAAATCTCCTCCCGGCTGGCTGGTGCAGGGCCCAGCAACTACACCTGCGGTTAAGAATGTAGTTGTTGCTGAAACGCTGCCAAATATATTTGATCCTCCCGGATCTATTGCGGAAGCCCGCAGGAAATACCGCTTACCAGCAAGAAGCGCTGATTGGACAGTGTATGTGGCGGTTGCACCTGAAGTATATGCTGTACCTGTGACTGCATTCTGCCCGCTCCAGCCTGTTTGTGAAACCGTCTGGTCAAAAGTTTGAAGATTTAGGGTAAAGCCTGTATCTGTGGCAATCTGAATCCTATATCTTATATAATCAAGATCGGGATCAGTTGCTGACAGAGTGATAACAGGTTTCAACGATACGCCCGTTGCTCCGTTTAACGGTGCGGAAAGAGTGGGTACTCCGGGTGCGATATTGCATGCCTGGGTGTTGCATGCTTGCGAAGATACACCTGAACAAGCAGCACCTCCGCAGGAAGCGGCGGGATTAGTACAGGTTCTGGTTTGAGTGCCTCCACCGCAGGAAAGGGAACAGGCGCTCCAGGCGGTCCAACCACCGTTGACAGGAGAACAGCAAGCCTGGGTATTGCATGCCTGACTGCCACAACCATAAGAGGAGCAGGTGCCTACACAAGTACAGTACATAGTCCCCCCTCCACATGAAGCGCTGCAACCACCCCAAGTGCATGAAAATGAATCCACCAAACAATCGCCCACAGAACACCAACCTTCATCATTACACCACCAATGCGTATATCCAGTACACCCGTCATAATTGCAACCGTAGTAGTGCGTTTCACCGGCAAAAACAGAATTGTCTTTGCCGAATAACAAAAACAAAATACCGAAAAATATCGATATGAAAATTGCGATGATCAAATATTTTTTACTCATTTTATCTTTGTTAAATCTTTTGCGATAACTATCTTCTGTCCGACAGAATCCGCCATATCCATAACTTCCTTTTCCGCTAGAACAGACTCCTGATCATAAATATGATAAGTTTTATTACCTCTGTTCCAGATAAACCAGTGAAGCTGTACGAATTTGTTATTTTTTAATTGATCCATATAAAAAGAACATCCCTTTGAAGAACCCGCCGGTCTGAATTCCGATAAATTCTTTTGCCAGAAACCCCCTTCACATCTGATAGGACGCTCTGGCTCATAATTAAAAATGATTTGCTGTTTTTTAGAATTTTCATATGTAACGATGAAATACCAGTCTTTTTCGGGAGGTATCTTTTTTTCGATACTCACACGCTTAAATCCTCGGGGAACTTTTTTAGGAATATTTATTTTAAACAAATTATATGAATTTAACCTCATGGTAACAAGGAAGGAAATAATTAGGGTGACTAAAATTACAAGCAAAATTAAAAATATTTTTTTCATGGCGCTGTATTTATAAGTGGCCCTGTTTTATTAAGCATTATTTTCTTATGGTTTTTCTCCTGGTAATAACTTTTTCGTTTCGCCATTTTTTAGTAACCACCATCTACTAACCAATCACAACTTTTTATCGTATAGTTATAGTCACCGCAAATTTATCCTTGACATCCTCCGCCTCTGCCACTACCCGATAAACATAATTGTGAGTATCGTTACTGGCCGCTACTGCCTCCCAAATTCCATCTTTTACCGTTCCGCTTTTTAGGGTGGCATCGTAAGTTTTCACTTCATAATCTGTGGTCACAGTTACTTTGACTGTATTTACTACAATACTGTTTAGAATTTTTATCGAGATCTTCTGCATCTCCCCTTTTTTCGGGTCAAATGAATCAATCGTTACCCTCTCTATAACCGGTCCTTTGCTTCCGGAACCGCGCGACACGTTATATACCTGTTTCCCTGTAGGAAGCGGCGCGGGGATGGAAAATTTACTATATTTGAAGGGAGTGGGGGTGGGAGTAATTATAGATCTAAGTTTTATAGTATCTAATTGCCGTATCAGCGCGGGTAGAAGTATGATGCCAAGAATAACCAATACCAATACAATGAAAATAGGTCTGGCTTGAGTTAAAAGTAGGGCAGTTTTCCCTTTAAAGCTCATATTTTAAAAATTTGACACGATAAGATAAGTTTACTCATTTTTGAGATCAAAATAGCTATATGGTTAATAAGATACTGAAACAAGATTTACATATTGAAAGTATCTTGTCAGTAAGATATCTAACAATCTATGGAGTGACAGGGGGTTGTGGGAAGGAAATAGTACTTTGAGGCGTGGGAAAGTGTTGGACTGTGCTATCTGTGGGTTGTATATCTAAAGTTTGATTAGTAGAAGTGGCGGAGTTATTTGAGGTTGAAGATGTGGTTTTCTGGGCAGGCCGGGTACCGTCCGGTAACCCGGCAGGAATGAGTTTTTCCAGTTCGTCCATCTCTTTTTTCACTGTATCGGCTTCAGGAGTATTATCATTTAACAACGCAAGCGTTATTTTCAATTCATTATAAGCCCCCTGATATTTTTTCTCTGTCTTGAGCATAATGGCTAGTTGATAATGGGCATTAGCAAGATCAGGTTTAAGCTTTATCGCGCGGCCAAATTCTTCTCCTGCAAGATCAAATTTATTCAAAAGCTTGTATAGATTTCCGAGGGCTAAGTGATTGCTGGGCGAGAGGGGATCGAGCGCTATTTTTTGTCTGTAAGAGACGATAGCCCATTCATCTGCGCCGGTTGCATAATTTAGAAGCGCTGTGTAGGTTTTTGCCAGATTATCCCAGTTAAAAATATTGGTACGGTAGAGAGTTACTCCAGTACGTGCATGATCGATGGATTGGTAGACCAGGCGTGGCAAATATTGTTTGTCTTCATCCGTAAGGTCTTTTTTGGAAGCTAAACTTTGGGCTAGGGCAAGGTTGGTCTGGGAAAAAACTAGATGATAACGGTCCATATTTGGTACCAATTCGATCGCTTTTTTTTGCAGATTGTAGGTTTCGGTGGGTTTGTTATTTAGTATATTATCCAAAGATTGTTTGAAATAAACTTCTGCCAAGTATATTTTTGAGCCAAAATAAATTATCACACAGGTAAGTATGATTGAGAGGATCAATGGAAGATAATGAATAAATGGTATTTTAATACTTATGGAAGAAGATTCTTTTTTGGCGCATATTGCCAGAAGAATTATCGTGAGAGTAAAAAGCGTGACAGATGAAGGAAGAAAAATCTGAAGGATGAGGGAAAAGAGTAGAGTAATAGTAATTGGTAGTTTGAGTAACCCTTCGGTTCCACTCAGGGCAAGCTTAAATGATTTAAGAAGAATAAAAAGATACAAAAGACCATTGATCAATCCTGTTTCTGTGATTAGGTTCAAAAAGAATGAAGAGGACGAGGTAAAAATTACATTCCAGAATGGTGTTGTATTGAAAGCAAGCGGTTTGCCGACTATAAAAGCGGTGATGAAATTAGCTGGTCCAACGCCCAAAAACAGAGTCTTTATATTTTTTAAAATCTCCAAAGCTATTGCCCAGCCGTATGCAAAAGGAAGGATAATGGGTTTTTGTACCGTCAGAATATGATAGGCCAAAAAGATGGCGGTGCCGGATATAAGAAGAAGTGAAAAGGAGTAAAAAATTAGATTGCCATTACTTCCTGCAGTCTCAATACCGAATTTTTCAGACACTCCTGCTTTATATTGATTCCTCTGTTTCTGCCACGCAGTGTCACCTCCTAGAATAAATCGGTCACTGGGTGCATTGAGTACGGTCTTCAAAATTGGTATCTTCGACTGCAATGAAATTATTATGTTAGATATTAAATATACTGCTATAACAGAAAGAAACATTGCTGTAGCAAGCATATTCCCAGCCGGGGTGAAAGAAGTATTGGGGAAAATACCCAGAAAGGAGAAAATTGTGTAAACAGAAATAATCAAAGCGTCAAAGATAAAGATGGTGCCTATTTGGGAAAGACTTATGTAATCTAGTGCAAAAACAAATACAAGCAATAAATAAAGAATAAAACCGGATAAATAAGTGGTTGTGGCAAGAGGAGTCGTGAATGCGACAGTGAGATTGGGTGAGACGAAAAGTGTCGAGATAAGAGCAATTGCCGCTAACAAAAATAACGGAAATCCGAAAGTATTTTTGACCAGATAAATTTTCTTTTCGTTGGCAATTTTAAGGCTGAAAAAAAACAAAAGGACTAGGTTGGTGACGATCACCAACACCATTTTGTTATATTCATATGATTCGGAAGTGATAGGCAGATAAAAAAGAGGGAAGAGGAATAAAATTATAGTGGTAACGGCGCTGATGAGTGAGTTGATCATGGATTAAGAATTTATGCATTCTCGATACCGAATTTCACAGACACTACCCACTTTATATTAGGTTCCAATTCCACCTGCCACGCAGTGTCACCACTTAGAATAAATCGGTAATCACTGCATTGAGTTCGGTCTTTTGAAATTGGTATCTTCGACTGCTTTATATTTTATATGATGATCTTTATGTCGTTGAGTATAACATAATTGTTAGCATTGCTCTGGAGGATTAAACGCATCTTTACATTGCCAGCCGAGAGGCGGAACGATGCTTTGGTACCAGCATTTTGCGTTTGCGCCACAAAATACTCCCGGAGGGTTGACAATTTCACCACACCAGTGAGTGGAACAACATTGATTGTGTGCACATGCGCCCGGTCCGGATGGCGGAATCGGATTGAAAGTGGGTGTGGGTGTACCTGGCGGTGGGGTGACTGTGGGAGTAGTATTAGGAGCACGAGTAGGATCCAGTCCCGGATCAAAACCAGCTGGAATCCCGGCTAGAAGTACCACGTTGGGACTGGAAACGAAATAGTTGTAAGCACGTTTTCCATCCGGTCCTATAGGCCCGCAACCGTCTTGACAGCCAACACGAATTATTTCCAGATCAGACTTGTTTTCTAGCTTAGCATAGATCACAAAAAACTTTTTCGTACCTTGGTTTACCTGATAGTAGTAATCACGGTTCGGTGATAGGGGATCTAAGGGTAGTTGGGCAACGTATGGGGTAAACGGCGATCCCCAGGCAGCTCCTTTTATATTTCCATCCGTCGGATCATTGGCGGTGGGATAGTCTTCTTTATCATTATAATAATCTTCCACAAACCGCAACATCTTATTCAGATCCTGTTTTCTTTTGCTGTCGCGGGCTTTCTGAAATGAACTTTGAATACTACCGCCAAAGATGACAGTTGCCAAAATAGCAATAACTGCAATAACTATTAGTAGTTCCACCAGTGTAAAACCGGTAATTTTAAATTTTTTCCTCATTTTATTAAAGCTGTGCTTTCCGACCAAAAACCGATCTTATGAAAAGAGTAATTTTACTCAATATCGATATCGACTTACTGGGTGATCTGGAAAGATATTTTAAAGTTCCCGGCGATCTGTCACAGCGGTTCTTTGAACCTTTGGTTGTTTCACCTAAAAATATACAAATTGGATCAAAACAACAGGTTGTTTTTTGGACAAAACACCAGTTGGGTATGCACGGAGTGGGCTTGGGAGGAGGGGGAGTGACAAATGGTTGTTCTTCCTTAGGCGGGTCCGGTTCAGGGTCTGGAGCATCTTGTGGAGGTGGCGGAGGAACATATTTGAAAGCAAAAACTAAATGGGAATTAGCCCAAAAACTATTGCCTACAAAGATGAATGATAAAACAAGAATAATTATGAATAATTTTTTCATGGCGTATCCAAAATTCCTCCCCATTCTACTAAAGTATTTCCGGATCTTTCGGGAGGTGTATTCATAATTTGGGGTGAAATTTCTATTGGATTGGTAAGAGGTTTAAAATATGTCCGAATACGTATATCTGTATCAATCGGCATATCTATTTGGAGTGGTTCAAGTGTTTCAATTTGATTTTTGGAAAGAAAATAAACCAGGAAATAATTTTCTTTCTGACTCAAAAGTCTGGGTAACCAATAATCCAAATAATCATCTATCTCTTTAGTGTTTAATCCTGATTCTGACAATCTACTTTTCAAAAATGAATTGAGATTTGCTTTTTGCACCACAAAACCAGATTCTACTTTTGGGATTTTATCTATTTGTGCCTCGTAATATAAGTATGGGTAAGTGGTTGTAGGTTGTAGGTTGTCGGTTGTAGGTTTTAGGATGGTGCCATCGGGTTTGGCGATGATTTGCCAACCCTGTTTTTCATCGTATGGAGGATCGGACACCGTCAAGTACCCCGCCGGATGGAGTTTGACTGTCACTTATGTCTCTTTTTGCGGATAAAGATAGATCGCGGGTTTACTTTCCTGTGCCCATTTCTTTATCCAGTCGGAAGTGGGGATAAAAGTTCCCAGTTTTAAAGATTTCTGACTGCCGGATTTCAATTCTATATTTCTTAACACGAAGTACGAAAACTTTATGACTTGAGGGGGATTATTTTTCAGTCCATTCAATACAGAAGAAACAATATTGGGTTTTACCAAATAAATAAGATCATTACTTTCAGGATCCAATAAATTTTTATAGACTTCGTATTGTCCGGTTAAGTCTGCAGGGTTATTCACATTATCAAGTTTTGAGAAGTTTATGATCTGGGTATTTCTGGCTGTAAAAGATCCGTCACTGCTACCCGGATTCTTTTCCATTTTCCAGTAGTTATCAGAAGATTCGGGGTACTTAAAGTTGTCACCCGATTGTATTCCTTTTACGCGGGATTGTTTCGGCAAAGTGCATTTCAGGCTATCAGGGATAGTTGCTCCTTTTCTAAAATAAATGGAGAAAAAAGATTTATTGGCCGGAAGTTCAGGTAATTTATCATTTCCGTGTCCTGGGGTAAAATTTGCATTTTCATCGAGTTGTGCATTTCCTTTATCATCTAAGTCCTGAAGATAAAAGAGAAAATCGCAATGGTAAGTTCCGCGGTAAGGAAGCGTCACTGGAGGTTTGTCAGTTTTGCATTCGCCTTTCAGACACTCTCCATCCAGACAGACTACATCTGAAGGATTACACGTATTGCACCAATCTCCGCAGAAAGTTCGATACAGGTGGTTTCTATATCGGTCATTTACAATCAAATCATTAGTAAAATCTGTTTGTTTCACCAGCTGGCGGTCAGAGATATCCAGATTTTCTTCAAAATTATTCGGAAAAACTACATGATCGGCGCGAATGTTGGTTGCTACCAATACATAATCCGCAAGTTCGGGGCCATCACACTGACCCGCGTTTTGACAAAGTGGTATTTCGTATCCGCGAGTGATATTTTTTCTAGTTGGTTTTTTAATATTTTTTAGAATTTTCGGGACGCGGGCAAGTCCCGGATCAATACCATTTTCAGCAATTGATTGGTCCAGACAAACTGAGGCGGGGGTAGGAATAGGGGTTTGGTTGGGGATGGGAGGGTTTTTGGGCTGGCTTGCCGCGCTTCCAATTCCTAATATCGCTGAAAGTATTAAAGCGATAAAATATGGCATAGGTAGTTTTTATCATAATATAATGATAGGTGGATTGACAACTGCATATAAATAAATTTATGATTGTTAATATGAAAAAAATAAATACCAAATACTTTATCATTGGCGGATCAATACTCGTAATAATTTTACTGGCAATTTTATCTCGGCAGGGAAAAATGGGAAATATTAATTCTCTCGGGGGTAATAGTCAAGTACGTGTGGTGGTTTTGACAGAGGATGGATATAAACCTGAGAAAATTACGATTAAAAAGGGTGA
>OBEQ012687617.1_pt1 | contig 11568 bp, 7 predicted proteins | sample 1670901 | NCBI WGS metagenome assembly OBEQ01 (sample SAMEA104232315, study PRJEB22302) | groundwater metagenome | biome: forest; feature: aquifer; material: groundwater | place: USA | collected 2011-08-07 | depth 5.4 m | reverse complement strand
CACGCAGCCGAGCGCGACATAGCCGTCGAAGCGTCCGGCGGCCTTGGCCGCAAACCCGATCGCGCCGGTCGGCGGCCCGCCCAGCTCTTCCACGAGGTGGTCGTACCGGCCGCCAGCGGCGACGGAGTCCTGCGAGCCGATGCCCTGCGCTTTCACTTCGAAGACCGTCCGCGTGTAATAGTCCAACCCGCGCGCAAACACTTTGGTGTCATCGAACGGGATGTCGATCTGCCGCAGCGCCTCGCGCACCTGGTCAAAGTGCGCCTGGCACTCCGCGCACAGCAGAAACGGCGATCGGATGTGGTCGGAGCCCGGGACACGATAGAACGACCACGCGAGCTCGTGGCAGCGAGGGTTTTTGCAGTCCAACACGCGAAACACGTTCTTGTCGAAGCGGCTCTCGCACTCGTTGCACAGCTCCGCGCGGTGGGGCGCCAGCCGTTGGCGCAGCTGCTCCGCGGATCGCGCCTGGTCGTCCCGGCAGCCCATGCTCGAAATCCACAGGGACCAATCCGTCAGCCCGCAGGCGGTCAGCGTGTTGACGCACAGCGCGACGACTTCCGCTTCGATCCACGGGCTGCGCGAGCCGATCGCCTCGGCGCCGAACTGGTGGAATTGGCGGAACCGGCCGGCTTGCGGCCGCTCCGCGCGGAACATCGGGCCGAGGTAAAAGACCTTCGCCTGGCCCTGGGTTTTGTGGAGATTGTGCTCGAGATAGGCGCGGACGATCGCGCTGGTGCCTTCCGGCCGCAGGACGATCATGCGATCGCCCCGGTCCTTGAAGACGAACATCTCCTTCTGCACGATGTCGGTCGTTTCGCCGATCGACCGCAGAAAGAGCGCGGACTCTTCGAGAATGGGGGTGCGGAGTTCCTGATAGCCGTAGCGCGCGGCGCAGTCACGGGCGGTCCGCTCCAAGGCGGTCCATCGTGTCAGTGCCGGGCCGAGCAGGTCGACCGTTCCCCGAAGCGCTTGGAAGGTCATACGCGGTGGCGCATTGTATCACGGCGACGAGGCCGCCGCCAACACAGGGTCGATGAGCAGTGACCAGGAGATGCCAGGAAGACGATCACACCAACGGGGGGGAGCGGAACGACGGTTATTTGATATGCAGGCGCATGAGTAAGCCTGGCTTGAACACGACCACCCGTCTGGATGGCACAGGGACTTCTTGACCGGTTTTTGGATTTCGACCTCGGCGTGGCGCGCGCTGCTTGACTTTGAAGACCCCGAAGTTCCTGAGTTCAATGGTCTTGCCGGTCTTGAGGCTTTCGATGATGTGGTGGAAGGCCTGTTGCAGGACTCGCTTCACGTCAACCTGCGCGAGCCCTGTTTCTTCCGAAATCGCGATGATGATCTCTTTCTTCGTGAGCGCCATGCGGAGGCCTACGATAACACAGGAACCGTGGTGTTGTCAATCACTTAGAAGAGTCGAACTGTCGGACACCGAGATGGACGAGGCGCTCCTGTCACTGGATCACACTGCCGCTCAGTCGCGCGTTTTTGTTGCCCGTTGAGCCGGTTTGCCGGTTGAGCCCGTTTGTGGAAGAAACGATGCCTCGACGACAAGGATAATCCACGGTACAAGCGTGGTAGGCGAATCAGCGGGCTTGACGGACACAACGGGCCAACCGGCCCAACTCTTCGCGAGCCGGGGCTACTCCTCGCCATCCCTGGCGGATTTCTGGCGCTTCGCGAAGCGAGACCGTTGGCCACCTGCAGCCTCCGACTGCCCAGGCATCCGCGGCTCGCGGCGCAGCACCACCGACTCGCGTCCAAGCAGCCGGCCCAGCTCATCGAGCAGCTCCGGCCTGGGCTCGATCTTAAACCCTTCGGCCAGCTTCAATCGTATCGGTTCCCCGTCCGGCCCCTTGACGGCGAGAAAGACCGGTGTCCCTCCGGGAAACCGGCTCAGCAGTCCGCGCAGCCGCTCGAGAAACTCGCGCTGGGTCGTCGCGGGCGAGAGCTCCAGATCCACCGACTTGGCCATCCGCCCGATCCCCTGCTCAAACGGCACGATCTGCTGGGCGATCAGCCGCGGCTCGTCGTTGCGGCTGCCCATCCGTCCTTCGACGAAGACGACGGTGGACGGCTTCAGGTACGGAGCCAGCTGCGCGAACACGCCAGGAAACACGAGCACCTCAACCTCTCCGTCGAGATCCTCCAGCATGCATACCGCCATCTGCTCGTTGGTCTTCTTGGTCGTCGTGACTTTGACACTAGCGAGCAACCCGCCGACCGTAATCAGCGCGTCAGGCTGGCACTGCGGCAGTTGCTTGGACGTGGTCGTGGCCAAATCCCGCAGGATCTTCTCGAAGCGCGTGAGCGGATGCCCCGAGACGTAGAATCCCAGCAGCTCTTTTTCGAACGTCAGCCGCTGAGTCTCGGGCCAATCGCGCGTCTTGGCCGGCGCCACGGGGACGGCCGAGGGCCCGGCGGTCGCCTCGAAGAACCTCATCTGTCCGCGGCTGCGATCGCGCTGCCGCACCGCCGCTTCTTCCAGCGCTTGATCAAGCCGCGCGAGCATCATGGCGCGCGCCATACCGAGACTGTCGCACGCCCCGGCCTTAATCAAGCTCTCCAACACTTTGCGATTGACCAGCCGCAAGTCGAGGTTTTCGCAGAGCGATTCGATGGTCGGAAACCGGCCGCACGCGGTCCGCGCCGCCACGATCGATTCGATCGCCGCCATACCGACGTTCTTGATAATCCCCAGCCCGCAGCGCATCGCCTTCTCGTTGACGACGGTAAATGTCGCCTGGCTCTCGTTGACATCCGGCGGCAGCACCGTGATCCCCATCCGCTTGGCTTCATCGAGATACAGCACGAGCTTGTCGGTGTTGCCCATTTCACTGGTGAGCAGCGCCGCGATAAACTCAACCGTGTAGTGCGTCTTCAAATATGCCGTGCGATACGAGACGAGCGCGTACGCCGCTGAATGTGACTTATTAAAACCATAACCCGCGAAGTATTCGATCAAATCGAAAACCCTCGTCGCGGTCTTTTCAGGGATCTGATTCGTCAGGCAGCCTTCGACGAACGCTTTGCGCTGCGCCTCCATGACTTCGGCGATTTTCTTGCCCATGGCGCGGCGCAACAAGTCGGCTTGCGCCAGCGAGAAGCCGGCCAGGTCGCTGGCGATGCGCATGACCTGCTCCTGATACACGATCACGCCATAGGTGGCCTTGAGCGCGGCTTCGAGCTTCGGGTGCTCGTACCTGATCGGGATCTGGCCGTGCTTGCGCTTGATGAACTCGTCCAACATCCCAGAGCCGATCGGGCCGGGACGGTAGAGTGCCAGCACAGCGATCAAGTCCTCGAACTGCGACGCTTTGATCTTGCGCAACAGGTCGCGCATCCCGCCGCTTTCCAGCTGAAACACGCCCATGGTCTCAGCCCGCGCCAGCAGCTCATACGTGGCGACGTCGTCGGGCGCCAGCGAATCGAGATCGAGATCAACGCCGCGGGTCTGCTTGATGAGCTTGATCGCGTCGGCGAGGACCGTGAGCGTGCGCAACCCGAGCAGATCGATCTTGAGCAGCCCGAGGTGCTCGAGCGCGGTCATGTCGAAGCCCGAGGTGATCTGGCCGTCCGAGGTCTTGAACAGCGGCATGTACTCGACGAGCGGCTTGTCCGCGATCGTGATCCCGGCGGCGTGCGTGGACGCGTGGCGCGTCAGGCCTTCGAGCACCTTCGCGGTGTCGATGAGCGCTTTGATCTGTTCGTTCGTGTCGTACAGTTCTTTCAGCTCCGGCACGTCGACCAGCGCGCGCTCGAGCGTGATGTCGAGCTCGTTCGGGATCAGCTTCGCGAGCCGGTCGACCTCGGCGTACGTCATCTTCATCACGCGGCCCACATCGCGCACCACGGCTTTGGCCTGCATCGTCCCGAACGTGATGATCTGCGCGACGTTCGTTTTGCCGTATTTCTGCACGACGTATTCGATCACCTCCGGCCGGCGCTCGTAGCAAAAGTCGATGTCGATATCAGGCATCGTGACGCGCTGCGGGTTGAGGAACCGCTCGAAGAGCAGATCGTAGCGCAGCGGGTCGATGTCCGTGATGCCGAGGCAGTAGCTCACCAAGCTGCCGGCCGCCGAGCCGCGGCCCGGCCCGACCGGGATCTTGCGCTGCTTCGCGAAATGGACGAAGTCCCACACGATAAGAAAGTAGCTCGTGTAGCCCGCTTGCTGGATCACGCCCAGCTCGTGCTCGAGCCGCTGCATCAGCGCCTCCGTTACGCCACCGTAGCGGCGGCGGAGCCCCTCGAGGCAGAGCTCACGGACATATTGTTCCTGCGTCTTGCCGGCGGGCGGCTCAAACCACGGCAGCCGCGTCTTGGCGAGATTGAGCTCGAGGTTGGACCGCTCGGCGATTTCGAGCGTGCTCGCGATCGCCTCGGGCGCGTCGGCGAACAGCGCCTTCATTTGGTCCGCCGACTTGAGATAAAACTCCGGCACTTCGTAGCGCAGCCGGTGCGTATCATCGAGCGTCGTCTGGGTCTGGATCGCCATCAACGCGTCGTGCGCCTGCGCGTGGGCGGCGTCGAGATAGTGCACGTCGTTCGTCGCGACGGTCTTCGCTCCTGCATCCTTGGCCAGGCGCTGGAGCAGCGGCCGCACCTTCCCTTCCTTCTCCAGTCCATGATGCTGCAGCTCGACGTACACGTTTTCCGGCCCGAGGATCTGGCGGTAGTCGTCGAGCTCGCGCCGCGCCATGTCGAATTGCTCCTGCCCGAGGTGCACGTTGAGGACCCCCTTCAAGCAGCTGGTCAGCGCCACCAATCCCTCGCGACGCTGCGCGAGCACCTCCTTATCGATGCGCGGCTTGTAGTAGAAGCCGTCAAGATACGCGGTCGACACGAGCTGGATGAGATTGCCGTAGCCGGCGGCGTCGGTCGCGAGCAAGACGAGGTGCGCGTTCGAGTCCCGAATCCCTGTTCCGCCGCGATCGGTCCGGCTCTTCGGCGCGACGTACGCCTCAACGCCGATGATCGGCTTGATGCCGGCCTTCTTGCACGTCTCGTAGAATTCGACGGCCCCGAACAAGTTGCCGTGATCGGTCATCGCCAGCGCGGGAAACTGCAGCTCCGTGGAGCGCTTCACCAATTCGGAGATGCGGCAGGCGCCGTCAAGCAGCGAGTAATTCGTGTGGACGTGCAGATGCACGAAGTCGGCAGGCATCAGGCGATCGCAGAGGGTCGGCGGTCACGTCGAGGAATAGCCATCGATGCTCCTAGTCTACGACGGTCGGCCGGTTCGATAAAGAGGAAAAACGCGAAACGCGGCGACGGATCAACCGTCGAGCGGCTCGCCGGGTAGCGGCCGCTGCGCCGCGACGAGCAGATAGCCGGGAATGCGGATCGTGGACTCGCCGATCTGCGCTTCGGACAGGAATCGGGCGACGCATGCTTCGGACACCGCCGCGCGGTCGAAGCTGACGACCAGCGAATCGAGGGCGTGGCACGCGAGCGTGCGCAGGCCGTGGCGCCGGTAGCACGCGGCGAGCTGCTCGGGAGTCTGCCAATTGTGATAGTCGCCCTCGGTGTTCGGGCCTTCGGCATGGGTCAGCATCCATTCGGCGAGATCGAGCCGGCCGGCCCGCACCGCCATGGTGACATAGTAGAGCTGCGGGCGATGTGAAACGAACAGCAACCCGCCCGGTGCCACGGACTCCGCCAGCAGGCCGAGTAGGGCGTCATGGTCGCGACACAGGTAGAGGACTTCGGCGCAGATCGCCGCGTCGACGCTCGCCGGCCGGATCCATCGGCGCAGCGACGCGAGGTCGCCGCGATACAACTGGATCGACAGGCCGCGCTCCTTGGCGTGGCGCCGCGCCCGACGCAGCGCAAAGGCCGACGTATCGATGCCGATCATACGATGGCCGTCTTCGGCGAGCGGGATCAGGAGTCGCCCCGCTTGGCAGCCGCCGTCGAGGATCGCGACCCGTTTTTCACCGAAGCGCTGGGTGAGGTGCTGCCGGATCTCGGCGAGATAGTCGCGGGCCGAGGCTTTCGCCCTCGGGTCGTCGTGCATGTCGCAAAACGACGGGTCGTGGTCGAGGAACACTCGCAGCGCCTTGCGCAGTAGTCGTGCCATGCTTAGTCGTCCGACAGAGGAGGTTGGAGGTTGGATGTTAGAAGTTGGAAATGAGAGCCTGGTGAGACACGTCCAACTTCCAACTTCTTACTTCTAACGTCTCGCCGGTTGTTGGCGGTCATTCCCATTCAATCGTTGCCGGAGGTTTTGAACTGATGTCGTACACCACGCGGTTCACGCCTTTGACTTCGTTGATGATGCGGTTCGAGATCCGCTCAAGCAGCTCAGGTGGCAGCCGCGCCCAGTCCGCGGTCATCGCGTCCTGGCTGGTGACCGCGCGCACGGCGATGACATGCTCGTAGGTGCGCTCATCGCCCATCACCCCGACGGTTTTCACCGGCAACAGCACGGCGAACGCTTGCCACAAGCGCCGATACTCACCGGCGCGCTGAATCTCATCGATCACGCGCGCGTCGGCCTCGCGCAGGATCGCCAGCCGCTCCTCGGTCACTTCCCCGAGAATGCGCACCGCGAGCCCCGGGCCAGGAAACGGGTGTCGCCACAACAGCTCGTCGGATAGCCCAAGCAGCGCACCGAGCTGCCGCACTTCGTCCTTGAACAGCTCGCGCAGCGGCTCGATCAATTCCAGCGCCATGACCTTCGGGAGTCCACCGACGTTGTGGTGCGTTTTGATCGTGGCCGACGGCCCGCCCCATACCGACACGCTCTCGATCACATCCGGGTAAAGCGTCCCCTGCCCGAGAAATCGGACGCCGGGGATCGATGTGGCTTCCTGCTCGAAGACGCGGATAAACTCTTCGCCGATGATCTTGCGCTTGTGCTCCGGGTCGGTGACGCCGGCCAGGCGCTGGAGAAACCGCGCGCGCGCGTCGACGACCCGCAGATCCATGTGCAGATGGCGGCCGAACATCTCTTCGACCTGCGCTCGCTCATCGCGCCGCAGCAGGCCGTTGTCGACAAAGATGCACGTCAGCTGTTTGCCGATCGCGCGGTGGATAAGCGCCGCCGCCACCGACGAGTCGACGCCGCCGCTCAGCCCCATCACCACGTAGCTGCTCCCCACCTTCAACCGAATCTTCGCGGTCGCCTCATCGATGAACGACTGCATGGTCCAGTCGCCGCGGCAGCCGCAGACATTGAAGAGGAAGTTCTTGAGGATCGTCTGGCCTTCCTCGGTGTGCGCGACTTCGGGGTGAAATTGTAATCCGTAGAGCTTCCGCTTGGGATCGGCAATGGCGGCCACGCCGGTGTTGGCCGTTGTGGCGGTCACGTCGAAGCCCACCGGCGGCGTGCTCACCGAATCGCCGTGGCTCATCCAAGAGACCGAGTCGGTCTTGACCGCGCTGAGCAGGCCTTCGGGCCGCACCACGTGCACCGGCGCCTTGCCATACTCCCGCCGCGTCGCAGGCTCAACGGTGCCGCCGAGCTGCTTCGCCATCGCTTGCATGCCGTAACAGATGCCGAGCGTCGGAATGCCGAGCTCGAAGATTTGCGCGGGCGGCAACGGCGCGCCAGGTTGATACACGCTCGCCGGGCCGCCGGAGAGGATCACGCCGCGAGGTTGCTCGGTCCTGAGCCACTCGGCGGTTAGCTGCGAGGGCGGCACGATCCGGCAGAACACGTGCTGCTCGCGGATGCGGCGCGCGATGAGCTGGGTGTATTGTGAGCCGTAATCCACGATGAAAATGAGATCAGAGGACGCCATGTTTGGGATGAGTGTTTGGTAGCCGGCAGTTCGTGATTGATCCGGCGGTGTTTGCGTCTTCGAGCCAACTCGTTCGGTCCACGAAGCGCTCGTCACGTCACGAATCCTGCTGACGTCAACCCTTCCGAGCCATCCCGACGCGTTGGACCTGCTGCAGCAGCTTGCCTTCGGTCTGGATCGCCGGGGCGATGATGATTTCGGTGAGCTGGAATTCCTTGAGCGTCTTGGCGCCGACCGTGCCCATGCAGGTGATGATCGCACCCATGAAGTTCTGCGAGCCGTCGTCGGTCCGCGCCGGGCCGAACAAGATTTCTTCGAGGGTTCCAGTCGTGCCGACGTACACGCGCGTGCCGCGAGGCAGACTGCTGTGCGGATACGCCATGCCCCAGTGATAGCCTTTGCCCGGCGCTTCTTTTGACCGCGCGAACACTGAGCCGACCATGATCGCGTCCGCGCCAGAGGCGAAACACTTGCAGATATCGCCGCCCGTGCGCATCCCGCCGTCCGAGATGATCGGGATGTACTGGCCGGTCTTGCGATAGAAGAAGTCTCTGGCCGACGCCACATCCACCGTCGCCGTCACCTGCGGCACCCCGACGCCTAACACGCCGCGGGTCGTGCACGCCGCGCCGGGACCGACGCCGACCAGCAGCGCCGCTGGGCGCGCGTCCATCAGCTCCAGCGCCTGATCGTACGTCACACAGTTGCCCACGATGACTGGGATCTTCATCTGCTTGATGAATTTGGCGAAGTCGAGCGGCTGGTACGCCTTGGCGACATGGCGGGCGGTCGTCACCGTGGACTGGACCACGAACATATCCGCGCCCGCTTCTTGGGCGATCGCGCCGAACTTCTCGGCGTGCTGCGGGATGGTACTGACCGCGCACGGCGCGCCCGCCTGCTTGATGGCTTGGACGCGCTTGGCGATGAGCGGCTCTTTGATGGGCTCTTGGTAGATTTTCTGGACGACCGCGGTGGATTCTTCGTAGGGGGCTTCGACGAGCTTCGCGATCACCGAGCTGGGATCGTCATAACGCGTTTGGACGCCATCGAGATTCAGCACGGCTAATCCGCCGAGCTTGCCCATCGCGATCGCGAAATTGACGTCAACCACGCCGTCCATCGCGGCTGCGATGACCGGCACGCGAAACTTCATGCCGCCGATCTCGGTGCTCGCGTCGACCACCGTCGGATCGATCGTGACCGTGCCGGGCACCAGCGCGATCTCGTCGAAGCCGAAACAGCGGCGCACGCGCCGGCCAATCCCAATCCACTCAGCCATGCTGGACTCCCTGATGTCGGTGCGCTGCGAATGAATGGATTATCCTAAAGGACGCTCCATGGGGTGTCAATTCGGCACCGCGCTGGCCTGCACCACACAACACCATCAGCTTGAAATGGACGACCTGCTTCGTCCCGTCAATGACCTCGGAACTCAACGGAAAAACCTGCACTTTCGTAACGCCCTCCACGGCCCGAATAGCTTGTGCAAAGCGCTCGAGCCGAGCCTGCTCTTGGCCATCGACGACCCTCATGATCCCCCTCATCGTGATCTCTCGTTGATCGGCGTCGACATATTGCACAAACAGCTCCGGCGGCGCAGCCAAGAGGATCGCCTGCTCGATCCGCGCGACATCCGTGTCCACAACGAAGGGTGAAAAGTCAGCGCCCTGATATCTCGCGGGGACTTCTAGGCCCTGCTTCCACGCCGCCGCCGCGCCCTCGATCCCCACGGCCCGCCCGGGCGGCAGCTTGGCGGCGATGTCGGCTCGAAGTGTTTCGCGCTCGTTGTTTCCTTGCGCCTTCGCTACGGAAAGCCAGAAATAGGCCCGCTCGTTGTCGCGAGGCACCATGTAGCCCTTGGCGAGGATCTCGCCGAGATACGATTGAATATGCGGATATCCCGCCTCCGCGCTCCTGACGTACCACCGCGCGGCTTCCACGGGATCGCGCTGCTTGATATCCTCGCATTGGTAGACATAGCCGCCGCACGTCATGTAATACGTCGCCACCGGGGCATAGGCGCGAGTGTCGCCCTGATCCGCGGCCCTGCGATACCAGCGATACGCCTCCGACGGATTCGCCGGCACACGGCGGCCAATTTCATAGTCCTGGGCGAGTTCGAACTGGGCGTTCGCATCGCCATGCTCGGCGCGACGTTTCAATTCATCGACAGCCTGATGGACGCGGTGGAGAATCTCTTGCTTGATCGCCATCCGACGCTCCTGAGGCACATGTGTGGCGGCCTCGTCGAGCATCGTGCGCAACTGCGCATCTTCGCCGTCGACGGACCTCAGCAGCCAGTAATACGCTTGTTCGTAGTCTCGCGAGACCTCGGGGCTGCCTTCGTAGTACGTGTAGCCGAGCATGTACTGCGCTCGGCCATTTCCTTGCTCCGCTGCCTTGCGATACCAGTCCACGGATTTCGCATAGTCGAAGCCATCGCGATACATCTCACCCAACTGAAATTGCGCTTCTGAATCGCCAGCCTCTGCGGCAGCTTGGTAACGCTGAAGCCCGTCAGCATAATTCTTGCGTGCCACAGCCAGGCTCGCTTCCTCGGCCTTCTTCAGACCTTCGAGAAATTGTTCGGGCGTCACGTGTTCGCCAGCTCGCAGGAAAATCTCCTCGGCCTGACGATAGACCTCGGTTTTCTGCGCCTCGCGGTCGTATTCGGCCCCCAGCATCACCGCCTGCGCCCAGTGCCAGGCCTGGTAGTCATCCTTCGGCACGCCGTCGCCTTGCTCGAACATCTTGGCGAGCCGCAGCTGGGCACTCGCATCGCCCCTTTCGGCGAGAGACTGCAGCTCTTGGAGCGACTTCTGCTGTTCCTCCGCGCTCCCCATAGCAGTGAAGGACCCGGCGGCTGTGAGGAAGGCGCTAACTACGGTCGTCACGAACACCGAGCTATACAGCCGCTTCGCGATCATTGGATCGTCTCCTCCAGCGTCAAGCGTGTCGCCCAAAACACACGCGCCCCTGCGGCGTGAGCCACAGGGGCGCGGTGTCGAGACACGTCGGGCTCAGTCCGTGACGATCGCCAGGATGTCGTCTTCGCTCAGGAACACGTACTCTTTGTCGTCGACCTTGATCTCCGAGCCGGAGTACTTGCCGAACAGGATCCGGTCGCCCGCCTTCACCGCCAGCGCAACGACTTTGCCGTTCTTCAGCACCTTGCCGGACCCGACCGCGATGACCTTGCCCTCTTGCGGCTTCTCCTGTGCGCTGTCCGGCAGGTAGAGCCCGCTCTTGGTTTTCTCGGTCGTGCCGAGCCGCTGAACGATCACGCGGTCCCCGATCGGCTTGAGCTTCAGGCTGCTCGATGATGCGGTGGCTGTGGCCATGGATTAATCTCCTTACATCATCCCTTCGCCGAACCCGCCCGGACCGCCGCCGTGACCATGGCCGCCGCCCCCACCCGCCCCAGCTTCCTTCTTCTCGGGCAGCTCGGTGATCAGCGCTTCGGTCGTGATCAGCAACCCGGCGATGCTGGCCGCGTTCTGCAGGGCCGTGCGCACCACCTTGGTCGGGTCAATGACGCCGGCATCCACCATGTCCACGTACTCGAGGGTGGCGGCATTAAAGCCGGTGTTCGTGGCTTTCGACTTGATCGTCTGCACCACGATGGAGCCTTCCTGGCCGGCGTTGCTCGCGATCATGCGGGCCGGCTCCTCGATGGCGCGGGCCACGATGTCGACCCCGGTTTTCTCATCATCGTCATCGAGCTTGAGCTTCTGCAGAACGCCGATGCAGCGGATCAGTGCCACCCCGCCGCCGGGCACGATGCCCTCTTGGCGGGCCGCCT
>OBEQ011730795.1_pt1 | contig 11569 bp, 15 predicted proteins | sample 1670901 | NCBI WGS metagenome assembly OBEQ01 (sample SAMEA104232315, study PRJEB22302) | groundwater metagenome | biome: forest; feature: aquifer; material: groundwater | place: USA | collected 2011-08-07 | depth 5.4 m | reverse complement strand
TGAAAAAATCTAAATGCCCCGGGTGCAAACCATCAAACGCCCCAAATGTCATCACGACACGCATTGGAATATAAATCTTAAATCCTAATTTCTAAATTCTAAACAAATTATAATTTCTAATTTTCTAAATTAAAAATTTGGTCATTTGATTTATTTAGGATTTAGTGCTTAGAAATTAGAATTTAGAAGGAACCTTCTAGTATATGCTTTTCGGGCTTTTCATCAATAGAGGTAATCTCACGAGTAATCCAAATTTCATTCATTTTTGAATAATTCTTATCTTTATCGTTAAAAACTAAACTCCATGAACCGCCCGAGCCATCCATTGTTCCTGCGAGTTTGATTTGGCTGCCACCCATTATCCAAACCTGATATTTATCCCCTTTTGGATCGGGCAATTTGGCATCAACTGATAAGCTGAAGGAGCCATCACCATATTTTCGACTGGCTGTTGCGGAACCACTTTGCTCGCTAACGTTTTTAAATGTGGCGTTTTCTATAGTTAAATTAGTGCCGCCTGACGATGTCTTAACGCCGGAAAGGGAAACTGGGGTTAAGCCCTTGGGAGCATCTTTTAACTCGATACTGCTGCCACCTACACTGGAAGAGCTAGTGCGGGATTTAATAAAAAACAACGCTATAATGACTACAGCTAAAATTAGCAGGATTCGCAGTGTTGTTTTTGAAATTGAGATTTTCGGACTGGAATAATTTTGGTTTGCCAAATCACGCATGAGAACTTATTTAGCTTACCATATAATTTTAGCAGAAGACAGGGGTTTTGCTAAAGCTCTTCTGCGACGATTTCGCCTCACGAATTTGGCATTTTCTAAAACCAATCCATAGACAACTGGCACCAAAAGCACAAGCGCGAAAATGTACCAATTGCGAAAATCGGAAAGGTAAAACATAAAATTAAAATAGTAAAATCCGGCAATTTCGGCAAGACCAAAAAGAATCAATATTAAAAACCAGACAAGCGCCGAGACAAGGGCAAAAATCAGAATATTGTCCCGATCTTCCAATTTCTTTCGACCTCTTTTTTTCGTAAATGGATCGTAAATTTTGAAATAGTAAATGGTTGTTAAGACAATGATTACTGCCGTCGCCAAATAAAACCAAGGAATAATCACAACACCAGCAATTAAAAAAGTTGCGATCCACAAAAGGACACTGTACCAGACAGTTCTTATATTAATTTTGATTTTAAAGGTCGAAATATTTTTAGAACTTTGTAATTTCATATTAAATTGTAAAATTTTTATGTCGGAGTTTAGCCTATTGTATCAACCAATATTGGCGCAAGTGCTGATCTGAAACTCTTCTTTTAATTTGACATCTTTTTACGACTTTTTTTGAAAAGAGTCAATAGAGCAAAAGTGGATCAAAAAGGACTGAGGGTTTTTGGGAAAATTTTTAGAGGTTATTTAGATCTTGATCAACTTGGTTAAGATCTGTGTCTAGATTATCAAGATTAGTTGTGTTGATATCCTGATCGATTGCGCCGACTTCATCCGAGTTGCTTTGCTTGCCAAGCGCTGTCAGCACACTGTCCTGCTTAACCTGGGCTACCGGCGTTGGTGCTGTTTTTGATGTTAGGTTTAGCTTTTTTGCTGCCAGCACAGAAACAACTCCAAGTATTACAACGACTGCAATAACTATCAGCGCTATCTGCGAAAACCCTTTATTTTGCTCCACTTGTTGCCTCCTTTGATACAGCTTTAAGTTCCCGATGGGTGTCAACTAGTGCTTTGTGGTAAGCCTTTAGGGCATCTTTGGCGCTGCGAATTGCACTCTCTGCAGTATGAACGGCGTCTCGCACATTCGATGAAGACGGGTCAATTGCATTAATCTTTGTCTTGGCATCGTTAATGGCTGCGGCCGCTGCGGCACCTTTGGCTTCTGCGTCTGTCAGTTTTGCTTCAGCCGACGCTGTATTTAATCCTTTGGCTTTTAACTTATCGATTCGGGAAGCGATCCGATTGGCGATTTTATCAAGTCGTACCAGCGCCGCATCAAATCTTTTTAAAATCCTCGAAAATATATTTTTTATTCTCTTGACAACTTTCGCGCGAACTTCTGCTTCACGGGAAGCGGTCTTTTCTTTAACTCCCTGGCGTGTATCCTGAAGATTTCCGCGCTTGTCTTGCTGATTTATGCGAAAATCCTGTCTCTTTTCGCGCAGTTTCTCGAGTCTTTGCTCGACATTTTCAAAACGTTGGCCAATATCGGCGGCGTAAATTAAACTGGGAGTAAATACCAAAAGGGAAACAACAAAGACAAAAATCGCAAGAAGAAATGGCAGTACTTTCTCTTTTCGCATGAAGTATTTTTATACTAGCAAGCCCAAAGCTTTAAGTCAAATTCACAATCAGGGCCTGTTAAAACTCATCTTGGTTCAGTTGACATTGTAATTGCAGTCTGTTTGCCGTCCGATGCCGTGTTGATGATTACCTCGCCATTGTAAGTGTTATTTTTAATTTCATAGACATAACTTGTTTGCGACTTTTGTCTCAGCGTTGTCTGCCAGCCAAGTTGTGAAAGTGCCGGCCCATAAAAATTTACGACTTTGGTCAGTGCATCTTGTGAGACAAATGAACCGCCGTAGCCGGCTTTTGAACCGTAAGTTTCAATGACTTGGGCTTTTGGATAAAGCGGCAGCGGCGGGAAGCCTTTAACAACCTCGCCTTTGACAAATTCCCCTTTTTCGCTTGGAGCTTTAATATTACCAATAGTCGGCAAACATCCTGAAAGAATTAAAGACGCTAAAGCAATAAAAATGAAAAATCTCATTTGGAAAAAATCTCCTGGGCCATTTTGGCGATATCCGCACTATCGATATCAACAACGTTACTTTTCTCAACAGATGGCGGCGGACGATCTCCTTTTGCTGCTAAAACAAACCTTAATTTGACCGGCGTGGAAATGATATCGCCCATAATATCATCGAGCATCTTAACAATTCGGGGCTCTTCCAACTTTTCCTTATGGAAACGGTAAAACACCTCAAGGGTTAAATCACTGCCATCAAAAACTATTGGGCGGGAAGAGCGAAGCAGGGCGACAACGTGGGCGTTTATAGATTTTACGCGTCCTAAAAACTTTTCCCAATTGGCAGTTATAACCTTGAGCGATTTGGGATTTGCCTTTGCGGCAACTTTAACATTTTGCCCATTTGAACTTTGGGTGGTCGCTTTTTGTGGCCCTGATTTTGCTGCGCTTTCCGTTTTATTTTGCCTTTTTAGGTTCTTCGACTTATCTGACTTATCTGACTTCTTTTCGTCCAGAGGACGATCAGCCTTTGGCTCTGATACCTCTGATACCTGTTTGCCCCTTGAAGTCCCGCCTTGCGGGACGAAGTGTGGTGATACCTGTGATACTTCTCGTACTTTTTGTACCTCTCGCACATTTCCTGCTTCTCGTACTTCTTCCTGAGGAATAAACTTGCAAACTGCCAAAACAAGAGGAATTTGCGGTAAAGGATAGAGCTTCATTTCACTTTCCGCAACTAAAATAAGTTTCATCAAATTCTGCAAATTTTGGCTGCTGAATTTGCCTGTCAGCTTTTGCGTTCTTTCAATTTGATCCTGGCTGTAATCGGCAACGGCATCTAAAATTCCAATTTTTAAAAACAACAATTTTTCCAAAAATAAGACTGCCTGTTTCGCAAAATAAGAAATATCTGCGCCCTCATTGGAAATCTTTTCAAGTGCTAAAATAGCTTCTTTGAGTTTTTTGTCTGCCAAATTCTCGACGAACGTGTACATTTGATTCCAGCCGCCTACCCTGCCGATTTTTCCGACATCCTCAACAGTTATCTTCTTTTGGGACGAAAGCTGGTCAAAGATAGAAACCGCATCGCGATAAGAGCCATCCGCGATTTCGGCAATTGCAGCAGCCGCGCCGTTTTCTATTTTGACACCTTCGGCTTTAGCAATTTTTTCAACAACTTTAACGAGGTCTTTGCCGCCTGCCCGCGCAAAGTGGAATTTTTGCATACGCGAAACGATTGTTTGCGGCAATTTGCCAAATTCTGTCGTGCATAAAATAAAGATCGCATGAGCTGGAGGCTCCTCAAGTGTTTTCAAAAGTGCATTAAAGGCTTCGCTGGTGAGCATGTGTGCTTCATCAATAATGTAAACCTTGAATCGGCCATTGATGGGTGAGAGCTTTATTTTTTCGCGAAGATCTCTGATCTCGTCTATTCCCCGATTTGACGCTGCATCAATTTCGATTAAGTCCAAATGTGATCCATTTGTGATTGCTAAACACGATGCGCATTTGTTGCAGGGCTCACCATATTTGCTAATCGTAGACCGTGTATCGACTATCGCATTTTTGTTTTTTCGATTAACAATTGACGATGAACGATAAACTTCACAGTTTACTGCTTTGGCAAAAATTCTGGCAGTTGAAGTTTTGCCAGTACCTTTTGGTCCGTAAAACAAATAGGCATGGGAAAATTTGCCGCTTTCAAGCTGAGCAAGCAAATTTTGGGCAATTGCTTCCTGTCCAACCAGATCTGAAAACTTTTGTGGCCGGTAGATTCTGTATAGAACTGTCATTTTATATAAAGCTTAACGCTTAACGTCAGACGACTAAAGCATTATAATTTTTTCAGCGTTAGACGTTAGTCTTTAGCCAAATTGCAATAATTATTCGTGATCGAGCCCTAAAAGATGCTCAACTCCGTGACACACCAGATCGTAAACTTCTTCATCAACCATAATATCATCTTTGCTTGCTTCACCTAAAACTTGCGGCCAGCAAAGCACAACATCGCCCAGCCTCAAAATGTCGTCGGGCGGATTAACAAAGCCCTGGCCGTTTTCTGGCCGCTGCCCAAGGTCTTCAAAGGGGAAAGTTAAAATTTGATGGTTTTTGTTGTCTTGTAAGTATTTTTTTGAAAGCTCCTTCATTTTGCGGGCCCCCATAACAGAAACCGAAACTTGGGCATCCAGATTTTCAAATTTATGTTTTTTGAAGGTATCGGCAACCGCTTTTCGAATCATTTTTCGATTTACAGGATAACGACTGTCTGTGTGAATTAGCACGGTGATCATGGATTTCGTAGTATGGGCCGGACTATGATGACAGTTTACTTTTTACAATCTGAGAAACAATGTTTCCGTCTGCCTTTCCCTTAACTTTGGCCATAACTTCTCCCATGACACGGCCCATGTCAGAAGCTGTTGATGCCCCAACTTTCCCAACAACCTCGTCGACAATTTTGGCAATTTCCTCCTCCGACATTTGCTGGGGCAAGTACTTGGCAAGCACTTCGAATTCCGCTTTTTCCTTGCTTACCAGATCGTCCCTTTGGGCTTTTTGGTAAGCATCTATTGATTCCCGGCGCTTCTTGGCGCTTTTTTGGATTTGGTCCAAGACCTCATCATCTGACAATTCGCCACCTTTGGCAATTTGCGCATTTTTAACATCGGCAATAAGAAGCCTGAGGGTAGAAACTGTTACTTCATCTCTACTTTTTTGGGCATCGACTAGATCTTGACTGATTTTTTCGAGCAATTTAGCCATTTTTGCTTCTGATATATTTTTTTCTGGCGATCTGGATCTTTTGCTGTTTGCGAAGAGAGGGTTTCAAATAGTGCTCCCTCTTTTTAATTTCCGTTAAAATTCCCTCAGATTGCACCTTTTTGTTAAACTTGCGGATTAACGAATCGACAGATTCACCTGGCTGGGCAATTACTTTAGTTGCCAATTAAAACACCCCCAATCATAATTTAAAATTTAAAATTCTTAGAGTTTCGTCCATTGAATTTTTCCTCCTGCTAAAAGATGCATGTGCAAATGCGGCACGTGCTGATAGCGGCCGGCATTAAAAGTTAATCGATAAGCATCGAGTTTTTTGTCGTTTGCCAAATTGGTTGCGACTTTGAAAAGCGCAGCAAGATCCTTTCCATCTTGATCTGTGATAGCAGCTGTCGATTCTATGTGCTTTTTGGGCACAACCAGTATGTGAACATCGGCAACCGGGTTAATATCGTTGAAAGCAACGACCATGTCATCTTTATAAATAAAATTCGTTTTCATTTCACCTCTGATAATTTTGCAAAAAAGACAATCTTTGGCAATCATGTAATTTACTCTCAGTCCTGCTTCTTTGATGAGCCACTTTGTCTTCTTGATCACTTAAGATCCTTGTAGTATCTCAATCACTTCCTCCATCGTCATTTTTGTCGGGCGCATATTTGGATTTCTGGTTGAGCCGTTTCTAAGCAAAACATTTGATGCATGCAAAAACCATTGTCCAACATTGTCGCGTTTAACAATTTCCTTGTAAGCTTTTGTAAAATCAACCTTGTGCTTGTTTGAACCGGTGATTCGGACGTAACCCTGATCCGGATCTTTGCGTACAACAAGCGCGTAGCCATTTTTGATACCAACGTCCATCACCGCATCATTTTTAGTATACACCCCGACTCCTTTGCCCCATCTAGTCTTAAATTTTTGTCCCCGCGCGACTTCTTTTTCGGCAAGAATTTTGGACTGCAAAAGTTTATAAACTGCTTCCAGGGCATCAATAGTCCAGTCGATTGCTTTATAAAAATCCCCCCGGTAATTCATTTTGACCCCGGAGAGTATATTGTGAAGCGCAAATTCCCAACGGTCGCTTGCAGGTTCAGGCCAATTGTAAGAATCCCATCCGTGGTCAAGCTCAACAAGTACCTGGATTAGCCGCGCGAGCGCTTCATCTTTTTCGTCTATATATCCTTCTTTTATTAGATACTCGTAGACAAGTTTCGCGGCACACGTAAATTCGTTACTATGGTGGTGATCAAAGCGGCCGCCGCCGACATCAACATGGACAACGTCCGGGTCAGAATCAACGGGTTGATTGTTGTAAGTATTGTTGCCAGCCGGCACAAATTCCACGCGGGCGTTGGCAAATTCTGGATGAAACTTTTTTAGAAGCCAAATAGCCGGGATTCCATCAAGATCCGGCGATATGTGGGTGACAATGATTTTCTGGGCCAATTCAAATTACACATCCTTTCAATATGGCTAACGATGAACCACAAGCGATATACGATAAACGTCTATCGACTTACCATTTTATCCCTTTAACAAAATTTTGGCAAGATTTATGCGGCGATACTTTTTTTAACAAGCTCCAGCGTTTTTGCCTGGAAAATGGATATCATTAAATAATTGCGCAGGTCCTGCTTTTGGCTTTCGGACAGCTTGGAAGTATCGACACCTTTGTAGGCATTTTCAATTTCTTCTTCGCCAACTTCAACTTTTTCGCTTTTGCCGATTTCGTCCATCATCAAAGTTATCTTGACGTTTTTCTCTGCCTGAGGCCTGAGTTTTGCCTTAAGTCCATCCAAAGTTGTATTTTCTTCTTTTAGAAGGTCTTCGAGTTTTTTTCCTTGCGATTCCAAATTTTGGGTAATTCGCAAAATTATTCTGTTTATCTCATCATCAATTAAAATGTCTGGCACATCTACGTCGCCGATTTTTAAAAGCTCGTCAAAAAGTTCCTGCTCCAGTTTTGCTTCTACCTGATCAATCATTATCTTTTCAAGATCGCGTTTAACAAGCTCTTTTAGATGCGCAACATCGCGCGCGCCAATCGCCTTGGCAAACTCATCATCAATTTTATCTTGTGATACATTTGATAGTTGTGATACTTTTTCCCCCTCTTCTTTTAAAAATATTTTGTTGCCATGAGCGTCGTAAATAAATTTCCCTGATTTTTGATCATCACCAGCCCCGCCGCTATCTGACTTCTGACCTCCGACATCCGACTTCCGGGCTTGCCATGCTTCATAAACATTTTTAATCGATTCATCAATATCAGCTGCTGTAACTTCTTTTGCGGCGACCTTTTTGACTTTTATCTTTTTCCAATCACCGATTTTGGCTTTTGGTTTATCGGTTAAAACAGCTGTGAATTTAAAAGAAAAACCTTTGGAGAGAGTTTCAACAGCAATGCTTGGATTACCAAGTGGCACAATGTTTTCCTTTTTGAAAATGTCTGCTAAGTTCTTGGATGCCAGATGCGAGGCGGTTTCGTTTAAGATTTTACTAATGCCGACTTTCCCTTCCAAAACATCAGTAGGAACATTACCAGGTCGAAAACCGGCTACTTTCATATCTTTGCCAAGCGCCTTCAAAAACTCGCCATAACTTTGCTCAAAAGCGGCTTTTGGAACTTCGACTTTGACTTCAACTTTGCCTTTCTCGCCGCGATTAACTGTGTATTGCATATAAGTAAAAATTATACCGGAAACCCTTTAACTTTGCTTAAGCCTAATTAACTTTCCAGAATTTAGCAAAAACGAAGCATGGCCTGCCACTAAGCTTGGGATCGAGGGATTTGGAATCAATAATTCCCAACCTTTTAATATATTTGTTTCAAAATTAGGTAGAGATATTCTATCGCCACCGGCATGGCGCATCGTTCTGAGATTAAGTACAGCATATCCAAGCGAAAATGCCATACCGGTCATTAATAATACTTCTGATATCATTCTCACATCATCAAGTTTACTTGTACCATTAGTTAGACTTTCTACAAAATACCTAATTCCGTCAGCAGAAACAGCTAGTAATACACCTTCTGCAATCAATTGCATTTTTGATTTTTTAAATAGATAAAAGAAAACCTCTTTTTTCTCATCTAAAAAAGCTTGATAGAATTTGTCCATTGCCTCTTTTGCCAATTTTTTTACAAATTTTTCATCACTAACTTCAGGTCCGGTTTTGCCTCGACCAGCCTTATAATGTTTTTTCATCCATTCCTCAACTTTGTCATCAATCTGTTGGTCGTGGATATATAAAACCCAGTGATCAGGATCTCTTATCAAGTCAGAAAATTCAGAGTTGCCTGTATTCTTCAGCTCACGCTGATTATGTACTTTTGCCGTCGAAACTGCCAAGGCTTCATCGCCCTCGAATTGTCGTACTTCGCGACCATAACCTTTTGTAACAACAAAATCTCGCCTTAGTGCTGTTCGCCTCATGACAGAAGATGCTGCTGACTCGTTTAATTCGAGTTTTTGGCCCATGATTCCGCTCGAATCAATATACGGATCAATAGAAAAGTTTCTAGAACCTTCTCGCTCCATAGCCGCTAATGATAGATTTTCTGGCTAGCTTAAGTCAAGAATTGAGATATAACCGTTTCAAGGGGCATTACTTCGGATTTCTTCTCGCTGCGCTTTTTAACTTCAACTTTCCCTTTATCACCGCGATTTAGTGTGTACTGCATGTTAAGTTGATATTTTAACAGGCACGTAGTAGAATTTCACTCCGTAATAGTCAAGCGTAACATGAACCCTGAACGTTTGATGATAGAAATTTTGATAGCTGCCCACAGCGTTAGTCCATATCAGGCCTTCTCTATCACCCAAGACACATTTCACCGTCGGGTTTCGATGGATAAAATTGTTGCAATTGATCCTGAAACCCGCATACCCATTACTTTGGCCGATACTCTTGTGGACAGAAGCGCTTCTACAGAGGAAGTTGCAATGGAGAAATTGAGAGAAGAGGAAATCCGGAATCTACTGAACACATCAAATTTAACGGACTTAGAAAGAGAAGTCTTCGACCTAAGATTCTTCGGTTTGAAGCCAATTGAGATAAAAAGAGCCCTTAATTTTCCAAATCGCCAACAAGTTACAAATATTCTGAATAGGGTTAAACAAAAGATACTCGCCAATCCCAACTTGGGTAAAGTTCTTGGCTCGGAAGCTAGCTAATTTGACAAAATAAACATTAATCATTTAATATCTTTATAGCAAGCGCGAGGAGCGCCTGCTTTTTTTAGGGATGGCAGACACAGAAAGAACAATTGGCACAGGCGGAGAGTTGCGGGGTTTGCAACCGCCTGATCAAGGGACAAATGTGCATGTGCCACATTTTGCAGACGCAATTAATTTGCCACTAGACGAAAGCACATCATCGCTCTTGCAATACATTGAAAGCCAAAGACCTAATAGATCTAAAATTGTTCAGATAAAGCCCAGCCGCAGATCAAAAAGTAACTGGTAAAATCAAATCTTATTAAGGTCAACTAACGCCTCCTCAACGCTCAAAATTCTAGCCTTTTCTTCCTCTCTTTCCTTAACTTCAACTTTCCCCTTTCCAACTTTTTTGGAAATGACTAAACGAACCGGAACGCCGATTAAATCGGCGTCTGCGAATTTTTCGCCGGCCGTAGCATTTTCGCGGTCGTCCCACAAAACTTCGATGCCAGCCTTCGTCAACTTTTCATAAGTTTCTTTGGCCCAGGCTTCAGTGCCAGGATCCTCAATATGCACCAGATGGGCATCAAAAGGTGCGACTGATTTAGGCCAAATTATACCGGCATCGTCATGATGGACTTCGACAATTGCTCCCATCGCGCGCGTGATGCCGATTCCGTAACAACCCATCAAAACCGGCTGCTCGCGGCCGCTTTTATCCGTGTAATTTAGCCCGAATGCCTTCGAGTACTTATCCTTAAGCGGAAAAATATTGCCGACTTCAATTGTCTTGACCCGCTTTAGCGGTCCGTGACCCAAATCGCATTCTTTGCCTTCCTTAACGGTGGCAATCTCCACATTTTCGGCATAGTCACCGCCAGGACAATAAATAATCTCATCTTCACCGCTTTCACAAATCACCTGAAATTCGTGCGAATCTTTAGAAAATGTCCCGCCCGCAGCATAAGTTAATATTGTGCTAAGTCCCATTCTTTCGAAAGTTTTTTTATAGACTGTTTTCATTTTTTCATAATAATCCTGCATGTCTTTTTCATCAGCGTGAAACGAATACAAATCTTTCATCAAAAACTCGCGGCCACGAAGTAAGCCGGATTTTGCCCGCGGTTCGTCGCGAAACTTGGTTTGAATCTGGTAAACATATTTGGGCAGGTCGTGATACGAGGTCACAAACTTTGTCATCAGTGGGACAATGATTTCCTCATGGCTTGGCCCAAGCACAAATTCACCGGACTGTGCTTTCACTTTATAAAGCACATCAAAAGTTTTCCATCTGCCGGTTTTTTCCCAATTAGCTTTGGATTGTAAAACTGGCATCGTCACTTCCTGCCCGCCGGCAGCATTCATCTCTTCGCGGACAATCTGGGCCACTTTTACCAGGACTCTTTGGCCAAGCGGCAAGAAAGTGTAAATGCCCGCGGCGACTTTGTCGACAAAACTACCTTTCACCAAAAGCTTGGCATTGGTCGATGTCTCATCGCGCGGATCGTAACGTCTCGTTTTTGTGAATAGTTCTGAAAACCTCATGGTTAAAACAGCTTGCCACCTGTTGGCACTTTTTTATCAGGAACTACAAGCACACATTCATTATCAACATCCGGTACCCCAAGTGTCAAAACTTCGGAAACAAAAGGGCCGATTTGCCTTGTAGGAAAATTAACAACACCCAAAACCAATTTTCCTATCAAATCGTCTTTATTGTAATTCTTGACGATTTGAACCGACGATTTTTTATTGCCAATTTCTTTGCCAAAATCGATGGTCAATTTGTAAGCCGGTTTTTTGGCTTCTGGAAAATCTTCAATAGACAAAATTTTGCCGACACGAATATCAAGCTT
>OBEQ012439369.1_pt1 | contig 11571 bp, 9 predicted proteins | sample 1670901 | NCBI WGS metagenome assembly OBEQ01 (sample SAMEA104232315, study PRJEB22302) | groundwater metagenome | biome: forest; feature: aquifer; material: groundwater | place: USA | collected 2011-08-07 | depth 5.4 m | reverse complement strand
GTCAGCATCGATTGCTTCAGCTGCCACTCCGCGGCGCCGGAAAAGAACGGACAACCTCCCAAGGCGGCGGACCCCACCGGCCTGAAGGAAAAGATGCGCACATCCGCCGTCATGGGCACAGTTAACAGGAATCCGCCATGAGCCTGAACCGCAGGGAATTCATCGGCATCGGTGGCGCCGCCGTGGCCGGAATGGCGCTGGCACCGGGCTTGCGTCTCGTTGAACTAGCGCGCGCCCGCTCTCCCGAAGAGGCCGCCACCCGCCTGCAGCGCTGGGGCCTGCTCGTGGATATCGGCAAGTGTCACGACTGCAACGCCTGCGTTACCGCCTGCCGCACGGAAAACGGGTGGGACGGGCATAACCGTCCCGCCACCGATGCCCAGTGGATTCGCAAAGTCGAACTCAAGGACAAACTGACCGGCTACGTCGAGACGCTGCCGGTCATGTGTCAGCACTGCGCGGAACCGCCGTGCGTGGATGTCTGCCCCACCGGCGCCTCGTTCAAGCGCATTGACGGCATTGTGCTGGTGGACAAGCATATCTGCATCGGCTGCCGTTACTGCATGATGGCCTGCCCGTACAAGGCGCGTTCCTTCGTGCACGAGGAAACCACCAACCAGAAACCACATGCCCCGCGCGGCAAGGGCACGGTCGAGTCCTGCACGCTGTGCGTGCACCGCGTGGATGCCGGAAGAATCCCGGCCTGTGTCGAGGCCTGCAACAAGGACGGCAACAAGGCCATGGTCTTCGGTGACCTCAAGGATCCGAACAGCGAGATTAATAAACAGCTCGCGTCCGCACCTACCACCCAACTGCGCCCGGACCTGAATCTGAACACCGGCGTGCGTTACCGGGGGATCTGACGCATGGCACATGTAAATTACGGAACGATCGAACCACGCAGCCTCGGTTTCTATGCCGTGTTGGGCATACTCGGCGCGATTACCCTCGCGGGACTGAGCGCTGCCCTGTACATGGAGCACCACGGTCACTGGATCACGGGCATGTCCAACCAGGTCATCTGGGGTGTGCCGCATGTTTTCGCCGTGTTCCTGATCGTGGCGGCCTCGGGCGCGCTCAACGTCGCCTCGATTGCCTCGGTCTTCGGCCGCCAGCTTTACAAGCCGCTGGCGCGCCTCTCGGGCCTGCTGGCGATCACCCTGCTGGCCGGCGGCCTGGCGATACTGGTGCTGGACCTCGGACGGCCGGACCGTCTGATCGAAGCCATGACCTATTACAACTTCAAATCCATTTTCGCGTGGAATATCTACCTCTATATGGGCTTCTTCGGCATCGTCATCGTTTATCTGTGGATGATGATGGAGCGGCGCATGAACGATTACACCAAGCCGGTCGGCATGCTGGCGTTTATCTGGCGCCTGACGCTCACCACCGGTACCGGTTCCATCTTCGGTTTCCTGGTGGCGCGCGAGGCTTATAACTCGGCGATCATCGCACCCATGTTCATCATCATGTCCTTCGAGTTCGGACTGGCGATTTTCCTGGTGGTGCTGATGGCCGGCATGCGCTGGACGGGCCGGGAGTTCGGTGATGTCGTGTTCAACCGACTGCGCTTCCTGCTTGGCGTGTTCGTCGCCGCGGTGATGTATTTCGTTACCGTCTATCACCTCACGAACCTGTACATCACGCAACGCCACGGGATCGAGGGCTTTATCCTGCTGGACGGCGGTATCTATACGAAGATGTTCTGGCTGGGCCAGGTAATCGTGGGCGGCGTTATCCCGCTGATCATATTGTTCTCCAAGCTGGGCAAGTCACGGACACTGACGGCGCTCGCTGCCATTCTTGTCGTGCTCGGCGGCATTGCCCAGATCTACGTCATCATTATCGGCGGCCAGGCGTACCCGATGCCGCTCTATCCTGGAAAAGATATCGTCAGCAGCAGTTTCTTCGACGGCATGGTGACCGTGTATTCACCGAGCCTGCCGGAGGTGGTCCTCGGTATCGGTGGTATAGGACTGGCGCTCGTCATGGCGGCCTTTGCCATGAGAGTGCTCCCCTTCCTCCCGCAAAGCCTGTCGGATGCTGACGCCGACCCGCATCACAAGGTTGAAGCGGCCAAACAGGCTGCCTGAAAAATAGACAGGATTAACACGATTTACAGGATTAATTTCAAAACTTTTTGATTTTGTCCTGTTAATCCTGTAAATCCTGTCTATCGCATTATTTCCAGGAGTGGCTGCATGAACAGGCTGCTCATTTCCGCCGCCCACAAATCCTCGGGCAAAACCACGCTGTGCATCGGCTTGTGCGCCGCCCTGCGTGCTCGCGGCCACGTCGTCCAGCCATTCAAGAAAGGCCCCGATTTCATCGATCCCATGTGGCTGTCCCTGGCCGCCGGGCGCGACTGTCACAATCTCGATTTCTATCTCATGGGGCGCGACGAAATCCTGCGCGCCTTCGCCGCGCGTTCTCACGGCGCGGATATCTCCCTGATCGAAGGCAACAAGGGCTTGTACGACGGCCTGAGCCTCGACGGCAGCAACAGCAACGCGGCGCTAGCCACCCTGCTCGAAACCCCGGTGGTACTGGTCATCGATGCGCGCGGGATGACCCGTGGCATCGCCCCGCTAATCCTGGGATACCAGGCCTTCGATCCCCAAATCCGCATCGCCGGCGTCATCCTCAATCAGCTGGGCGGATCCCGGCACGAGGCGAAGCTACGCGCCGTCATCGAGCACTACACCGACGTACCGGTGCTGGGAGCGGTGCATCGCGATGACCGATTCGCCATCGTCGAACGTCACCTGGGCCTCACGCCCAGCAACGAAGCCAACGCCGCCAGGGAAAAAATTAACACGATCGCTGCGCTAGTGGCTTCATCCGTTGATCTCGATCGCCTGATCGCCATTGCCTCTCTAGCGCCAGCGCTTGTGCTGCCCGCCGCCCCCTCCCCCTCATTCCCTCTCCCGCAAGGGGGAGAGGGAAGCGAGCCGAGCGCGCTGCGCGCGAATTCGATAAGAATTGGTATTCCCCGCGACGCCGCCTTTGCCTTCTACTACCCGGGCGATTTCGAGGCGCTTCGCGCCGCGGGCGCCGAGCTGGTCATGATCGACACGTTGAAAGACGCCAAGCTACCCGAAGTGGACGCGCTGTTCATCGGCGGCGGATTTCCCGAGGTATTCATGGAACAACTGGAGGCCAATGCCTCTCTGCGGCATGAAATTCGTCAGGCAATTGAAAACGGCCTCCCGGCCTATGCCGAGTGCGGAGGCCTCATGTATCTGGCGCGCAGCATTTCCTGGCGCGGCAAGCGCTGCGAAATGGCGGGGGGGATCCCCGGCGACGTCGTGATGCACGACCGCCCCATGGGACGAGGTTACGTGCAACTGCGGGAAACCGGCAGGAACCCGTGGCCGTTATCGGGGTCGGCGGATGTCCGCGCGCACGAATTTCATTATTCCAGTCTGGAGAATCTCGCGCCCGGCACGGTTTACGCCTACGACGTGATGCGCGGCAACGGGGTGGACGGCCAGCATGACGGCATCGTCCACAAGAACCTGCTGGCCTGTTATGCGCACCTGCGCGATCTGGAGGACAATCACTGGACCAGACGGTTCGTCCAGTTTGTGCGCCAGCAGCGGCGAACGAGCGGGAAGCATCCGGCTGCCCGCTAGCACGATGGTTCAGGATTTTTTTAAAGGCTCACAGTTTCTACACGAGGAATTATTCATGATCACCATTACCCCCGAGGCCGCCGCGCAAATACGCCAATCGGCGGAAGTCTCCAGCTCCCAGGGCATGCATCTGCGCATCGCCGTGCGCCGTGAAGACGACGGCACGTTTGTCTATGGAATGGGCTTCGATGAAATGGGCGATGACGACGCGTTGCTCGCTTCCGAAGGCATTAATGTCGTCGTCTCCAACACCAGCAAGGATTTTCTTATCGGTGCCACGCTCGATTTCGTCGAGATCGGTCCCGGGGAGCGCCAATTCATTTTCATCAACCCCAACGATCCGGCGCATGCCGCGGCGTCAAAATCCGAAGAAGGCTCGCCAAAAAATGAATGATCCTGACCTCGGCGACAGCTGAAGCCTGTCTCAGCACATCAGAGATACCCATTGGAAATAGAGGGTATAAAAAAGAACACAAAAATGTACCCCGGGCACCGTAGCAACATGGTGTGCCGGATCAGCAACGAAGATCGTAGTATGATAGCCGGATATCGAGGTGGTAAATCGTCAGCCGGACTTCGGGCCATGGGTGCAAACCGGCGACCCAAACCGGCTTGATGCATGCCGCCTCATTAATCTACCCTGTTAATGTCCAAAGGATTTCTGCCGCTCACGAGTGCGGCAAAAACATGAGCGCTTCACCGGAACAGACCGACCCCCGCCAATCGCGACTGGCGACCTGGATTTCGCCTGCCGACGGCTGGCGGCTAAAATCCTACCGGTTGTTCCTGAATCGCCTGACGCTCCCCTTGATCTTGCTGGCGGCTGTCTTCGCCGCTATTGGAGCGGCTTCGTTTACCGTCATGAATCATCCCCAGCATGCTGACAAGCTTTACCCTGCCCTGGCATTGCTGTTGCTCGCCGGCATGGCGCTTATCTGGCTGATCATCGCGCGCGTGCGGCACAATCTGGTGGAACCGCTCGCCCATCTGCGCAGCTGGTCCGCACGCATGAGTGACGGCAATCTTTCGGCGCGCCTCCCGGTGCCGCCGCGTGGCGAGTTTCGCGAACTGGCGATCGACATCAACCGGTTGAGCGACGAGCTGAAGTCTCTGACTATCGACATGGACGCGCGCGTGCGTGCCCAAACCGTGCGCCTGGCACGTAAAACCCAGTCGCTGGACATCCTTTACGACGTGGCCTCGAGTCTCAGCCAGCACGGCGATCTCGACAAGTTGCTCGAAAGCTTCCTCGACACTTTTATCGAACTGGTGGACGCGCGCGCTGCCACGGTGCGGGTATTGACCGACGACGGCCAGACACGTCTCGTCGCCAGCCGCGGACTGGACGCGAACGTGGTGGAAAAAGACCGCATGATGGACACCGGCCTGTGTCAATGCGGCTGGGCCGCGACCGAGGGTGGCATTAGAATTCAACATGGCACTCAATCCTGCGCAAAGCTCCTCGGCCTCCCCATGCTCAAGCACGACTGCCAGGAATTCGTCGTCGTGCCGGTGATCTATCAGGAACGCATTCTTGGAGTGTATAACCTGTTCCTCGACCGGCCGATATCCGCCATGGGCGAAGACATCCATGACCTGCTAAGCAGCGTGGGCAAGCACCTGGGGCTGGCGCTGGAAAAGGCGCGGCTCGACAGTCAGGCGCGCCACATCGCCATCATGGAAGAGCGCAACATTATCGGGAACGAACTGCACGATTCACTGGCGCAGGCGCTGGTGGGAATGCGCCTGCAAGTTAAAATGCTGGGCGAATCGCTGCACACGAAAGACTTGCGCACTTCGCAACACGAAGTACAGAGTCTGAAGACTTCCGTTGAAGAGGCGCACGACAGTCTGCGCGAACTGTTAGCCAATTACCGTTTGAAGATCGATGAGCGCGGACTGGTGCCCGCCGTGGCCGGCATGGTGGATCGCTTCAGCGAAGAAACCGGAATCAACGTCTTCTTTCACAATGAGTGCCGGGATCTCAGCCTGACGCCGCTCCAGGAGAGCCAGATTTTTCATATCGTCAAGGAAGCGTTGTCGAATATCGGCAAGCACAGCAACGCGCGCAATGCGCGCATTCTTCTTCACGGCGAGGACAAAGGTGTCTATTCATTGCTGATCGAGGACGACGGCGAAGGCATGTCCCCTGTCTCGGCAGCGCGGCCTGGTGAGCACATCGGACTCTCGGTCATGCGCGAACGTGCTGAACGTCTACCCGGCGAACTCACCATTGAAAGCGAACCCGGCGAAGGCACGCGTATCGTGCTAACATTTCCCGTCACCCCGGCCAGAGCGGTCGAGACAAAATAACAAAACAGGGCTTGAGATTGCGTGTACTGCTGATCGATGACCATGCTCTGGTCCGCAAGGGACTGGAGGAATTGCTGCGCAGCCGTGGCGTTGAGGTCGTGGCGTCGGCTGGCAACGGCGAGGAAGGCATTAAACAGGCTCTCGCCCTGTCGCCGGACGTTATTTTGCTGGACATCAAAATGCCGGTCATGAACGGCATTGAAACGCTGGAAAGATTGCGCGCCAGTAACGTCACGGTGCCGATTCTGATGCTGACCATGAGCCGGGATGACGCTGACCTGCGTGCCGCACTGCGCGGTGGCGCCGCCGGTTATCTGCTCAAGGACATGAATCCCGAGGATCTGGTACCGGCGCTCGATGCCGCGCTGCGCGGCGACAACGTCGTGGCCAAGGAAATGGTGGGATCGCTTACGCGCATCGTTCAGGGCCAGACCAGTGAAACACCGCGCCGTTCCGCCGCCCCCCTTTCCGAGCTCACCCCGCGCGAAATGGAAATTTTAAGCCACGTCGCCGAAGGACAAAGCAACAAGATGATAGCGCGTGCGCTCACTATCACGGATGGAACCGTCAAGCTCCACGTCAAGGCCATCCTGCGCAAGCTGGGTGTGCATTCGCGCGTGGAAGCCGCGGTCATCGCGGTCGAACAGGGTTTGGGCCGAAAAAAAATACAGAACAACGACACCTAGGGAATCTCTGTTAAAAACTGTTCGTGGCGTGCTTGCCGAAGCATGAACGGGCGCAGGCATAACGGCATATTTAATCGGGGCCTGTCTGATTCTCTGCGCTGGGTTCGAACCACTTGAGCCGACCGTGCAACTCCACCACATCACCGACGATGATCAGGGTAGGCGCCTTGACATGCGCCTGGTCGACGATCGATGGCAGGGTTTCCAGGTCGCCGGTCAAGACCCGCTGATTACGCGTCGTGCCCTGCTGCACCAGCGCCGCCAGCGTGGACGACGGCATGCCGTGCCGTATCAGTTCGCGGCAGATCGTATCGATGCCGTGCAAACCCATGTAGAAAACGATGGTCTGGTCCGGCTGTACCAGCGCCTTCCAGTTGAGATTAACCGTCCCGTCCTGAAGATGCCCGGTGACGAACACCACGGACTGGGCGTAGTCACGATGCGTCAGCGGTATGCCAGCATAGGCGGCGCAGCCCGCCGCCGCGGTAATGCCCGGCACCACCTGAAACGGTATGCCCTCGGCGGCCAAGGTGTCGATCTCCTCGCCTCCGCGCCCGAAGATGAACGGGTCACCGCCCTTGAGTCGCACGACCTGCTTGCCTTCCTTGGCCAGGCGCACCAGGAGATGATTGATGTCTTCCTGGGGAATGGCATGGTTGTCGCGCTCCTTGCCGGCATAAATGCGCTCGGCGTCGCGCCGTATCAAATTCAACACCGCCGGCGAAACCAGGCGGTCGTAAACCACGACATCGGCCTGTTGCATCAGGTGCAGCGCACGGAAGGTGAGCAAATCCGGGTCACCCGGGCCGCCACCCACCAGATACACTTCCCCGACCGGCGCCTGGCTGCCGTCGACGGCATCGATTCTCTGCTGCAAGGCCTTCTCCGCCGCGGCATCCTGTCCGGAATAAATAAGCTCGGCGACCGGCCCTTGCAGCACTTCTTCCCAGAACTGGCGGCGACGCGTCGATTGCGTAAAACGCTGTTTCACCCTGTCGCGGAATTTGGCCACCAGTTTCGCCAATCGGCCGTAACCGGCGGGGATCAGGGTTTCGAGGCGCGCGCGTATGAGGCGCGCCAGTACCGGTGACGATCCCCCGGTCGACACCGCCACGATCACCGGTGAACGATCAATAATGGACGGCATGATGAACGTGCACAGATCCGGCTGGTCCACGACGTTCACTGGAATATTGCGCGCCTTGGCGGCCTCCGAAACCTGACGATTGACCGACTTGTCGTCCGTCGCCGCGATGACCAGCGCGCAACCGTCCAGCATCTCAGGGCGAAATTTCTGTGCGACGTACCTGACCTTGCCGTCCGCCGCCCAGCGACGGATGGTCTCGCCCACGGTGGGTGCATATATCGTAATCTGCGCGCCGGCCTCCAGCAGTAATGTGACTTTTCGTGACGCCACTTCCCCGCCTCCGATAACCGCGCAGGAACGCTTCTTCAGATCGAGAAAAATGGGGAGGAAATTCATGGCGGAATTATACCCCGGATTGGCGTTTCAACAGCGGGCCGAATGTATTTCTTCGGTGATATCCATGAAGCAATGGATGGATTACTGAGAGGATAAATCATGAAGTGAAGTTGGCGGAGGGGGTGAGATTCGAACTCACGAGGGGCGTAAGCCCCTGCCAGTTTTCAAGACTGGTGCCTTAAACCACTCGGCCACCCCTCCCATGTTTAACTGTACTAGATCTACCGCCATCCGAAACGGTTGAGAATATTTTTATTTTTCTCCAAAACTTCCCACAAACTCAATGCCCGCATAACCACCGGTTTTGAGGCCCTTGGTTTTATTGGCTCCCAGTTTGAAATTGGCGGTTACACCGCTTCCAACGCTCCATTCATCCAGCACTAATCCTACTTTGGTGGCGCGGTAATCGGGATCGCCCTGGAAAATGATCTCTACCCCTTGCCAAAAAGTGGCCGTGGACGATTTGTGCAGGAACTTGGCGCGCGTCCAGTAACTGTCCGGCCCGAGCGCCAGTTGTGCCGCCCCCGCAAAACGCCAGTTTGGGGCGAAGCGACGATCCATCTCACCGAGCAATTGCAGGGCTCTCTGGCCGCCACGCACTTCCGCATTGGGCCGGTCCGGCTTGAGGGTGGTATTCCGGTAACCCACTCCGGCATATCCAGCCCAGAATCCCTCGGCATTGCTGTGTTGATAACCGAACAATGCCGACACGCCTGGCGCCTGGGCGCGAACTTCCTCACCGCCCGAGTCAAAACGATATTCCAGCCAATCCAGCCAATAGCGCTGGACCCAGCCCTGGCCAAGCGCTGTGTTCGGTGCCAGCGGCGCAATGACGCCGGCAAATGCATAGGTATTGCGATTTGCCCCCCACTCTACCCCCGTCAGACCGAGCCACTCGCTCGCGTCAGCGGATATTGGCGTAACCAGACCAGCCAACATCCTCAGAACACCGGCGATCAATATCGGTGACCAGACTTTTGACCGGCGATGATTTTTAGTGCCGGGATACATCATCAGGGCCTTGAGGCTGCAACATGATTTTAGCCACATATATTTCTGCAATCGTTGTTTGCAGTTTTTGCAGTTCGACAAGTTCCCCTTGCACACGGTTTTGCGGCATGTTTCCGAAAATATAAATTTCAAGGCGCGAACCTTTCCGGACAGACTCAAACATAATCAGCCTGGCAGGTTTCTGAGCCCAGTCAGTACGGGAAAGTACACCGAATTTATCCTGCTGTTCGCCCTTCCCGGTCTGGTGATATATAACCGGCAGCCATTCTTCTGACGAAATTTTCGAGATTTTTGCCGTTGTGCCGCGTGCAAACAAACTCACGACCCAGGCGACAGGAGTGGTGACACCTTCCTGCAGATCAAGGATGCGCCACTGTAGATCCGAGCCATAGAGAAAGTTTTCAAGCTGAATGGCGTCATGCGCTGACTTCCACTGAAAGGCTAGACCGTACTCCAGTTTCCGTCTCGATGTACGCGGTCCGGTTTCTTTCATCGCATCCCGGCTATCCCCTGAAGGCACAACCGGCTCAAGATGGCGACTGGTGCTGGCGGTAAATGGCATCCGGCCACTGGGCAGGAATATCTCTCCGCTGACAGTGCCCTTGGCGGCGACCGGATTTTCAGATATGAACCGGCATCCGTCAGCCGAGATATCCTCCACCAGGCCAAGCACCTTGTCACTCTCCGATTTTCCTATGAAGGCCGGCAAGGGGATCGGGAACCGGTATTCACGACGACGATGCTTCCGCAACAGCGTGAAGCGCACCACCGATCCGGCGAGACCAAGATTAATTCCGGACCAAATGATATTGGCCCAGAATGCGCCGGGCGTCAGATAATGCTGCGACAACCACAGCCATGTTCCCACGGCAATCGCCGAAATACTGAGTACCAGCACGAGCAGCTGTGGAATAACGGTTCGGGGTTTATCCTGTTCCAGGCTGACTTTTTGTGTGACGGAAAACTTCAAATGCGGCCCGAAACCTCCGATGGTGGCGCGCGCGAAAGTGGCGAAACGGGCCATGTTGTATTGTTCCGTCAACACGGTGCCGCCATAACCGCGTCCGGCTTCTTCGTAAGCCCAGAAACACAGCAGGTAAAAAGGAATGAAGCGCATGAGAAACTCGGGGCCGAGCGCGTTGATGGGCATCACGCCCGTCAGCAGCACCACGGCGGGTGCCACGTAGAAAACCGTTTTTTGCCAGCCGTCGAAATAGGTTAATACCGAAGCCAGATAATTCAACCGCTGCGGCAGGGTCAGTCCGCGCGCGAACAATATGCCTTCCTTGCGCCACACCTGCATCGCACCCTGGCCCCAGCGCAGTCTTTGCAGCAGGAAGGCGCGCACCGAATCCGGCGCCAGCCCGAAAGCCAGGCTCTCCGGATAATAAACGGCCTGATAGCCTTTCTTGTGAAGCCGGATTGACGTGTGCAGGTCCTCGGTAACCGTCCCGGTGGCAAAACCGCCAATGCTGTCCAGCGCGCTGCGTCGAAGCACGGCACAGCTGCCGCAGAAATAAGCGGCGTTCCAGCGATCCTTCCCGCGCTGTATCACGCGGAAAAACAAGGATTGTTCGGTCCAGATATAACTCAACCGCTTGTGACGGCGGTGCTGGTACGAATCGAGGTTGTAGAAATCCTGTGGCGTTTGCACGAACGCCACTTTCTCGTTCTGGAAGAAGCCCAGTGTCTTGTTGAGAAAGTCCTTGTGCGGCACATGATCGGCATCGAATACCGCGACGAAATCCGCATGACTCTGCGCCAGGGCATGATTCAGGTTGCCGGCCTTGGCGTCGGTATTTTCGGTTCGCGCCAGATATCGGCAGTCCAGCTCCTTGGCCAGGGCCGCCATCTCAGGCCTGTTGCCGTCATCCAGCAGCCAGGTTTGATGCGGATATTCCATGCGCGTGGCAGCCAGCAGCGTATGGCGCAAAAGATTGACGCTCTCGTTATACGTGGGAACGAACACATCGACCGTAAAGCCCTTGGGGGGCGGCGTCGCGACAGGCGAGGTCAGACGGCTGACCATGAATATGTGCAAGATTGCCGTCAGGTAACCGAAGACCTCGGCGCCCCAGATCAGCCATGAAAAAAACGGAGACGCCGGGTTGAAGGTGCCCAGACGCCATATCAGGTAATAAGGCGCATAGAGAAGGAACGAAACGACGACCAGCGCCCGTAACCGCGTTACTGTGTGTTTAGCCACTTTTGTTATGTCTCTTGGACAGAGACTCTCCCCCGTATTTGTGGTTGATTATAACAAAACACGCCTGATAAACGGCGTTAAGGGGATACTTCGATCGTTTCCAAGCCTCCCAGGTAAGGATACAGAGCGCGCGGAACCCTTATCCGGCCCTTATCGTCCTGATAATTCTCCATAATCGCCACCAGGGTGCGCCCCACGGCCAAGGCCGAGCCGTTGAGCGTGTGTACCAGTTCC
>OBEQ012837225.1_pt1 | contig 11574 bp, 13 predicted proteins | sample 1670901 | NCBI WGS metagenome assembly OBEQ01 (sample SAMEA104232315, study PRJEB22302) | groundwater metagenome | biome: forest; feature: aquifer; material: groundwater | place: USA | collected 2011-08-07 | depth 5.4 m | reverse complement strand
CGGATGGGCAAAACCAAAAAAGCATACACCGCTAAAAAGACAGGCAATATGCCGGACCAGCCGATCGCTACTCAATAATATTGGAGCGGAATTGAAAGATATGCCAAGAACAGTACTTTTCGATCCTCCTGGCGTGTCGGTACGATGGAAAGAAATTCTTTCAGCGCTAAAAAACTGAGAAAGGCGAAGAAGATGACAGCGGCATTCGTGCTTAACAATAAAACGGCAAACAGTAATCCGATCATCCACCACCAGGACTGTATGCGTTGCCGTAATTCAGTGTAGTCTTTGGCAGGATTTTTTAACTGTAGGCTGAATTGAGTGATGCTGGCTATGATCAATAAGCTCAGCACACACAACATGGTGTAAAACGAATAAACCGGGATATCAAACACGGCGACTGGTCTCCAGATACTGATAAGCAGATTCTACTCGGCGCCATACCGTTACCCAAGAGCCAATGCAGATAAGCATTAAAGCGATAAGAAATATATAACCCTGCGGCCACCATTGTGGCTCAGCGACCGCCGCAAATAAACAAGCGACGGTCATTAACGCCATGCGATGCTGCTTGGCCATAGGACCGCTAAAATTGGTCGGTGCACCAACTGCAGTTGCCAGGTTGCGAACATACGCCGTCATGACCGCCAGTAATCCCGCCAGCCAGCCAATATCGCTCCCCCAATCGACTGCTGAAATAGCATATCCCGCCGAAACAAGAATCAATGGATCGGCAATACGGTCGGGAATATCATTAAAAAGTTCGCCTGCGGGCGTGCTCTTGCCACCTTCGACGGCAACCATTCCATCAAACAAATTGCAAAGCAAACGGCATTGAATAAAAAATGCGGCTAACACTGGTAGCAGCCAACCACTGAGCAATGGGAGAAGTAAGAGACAAGCACCCGCTAATGCGGCGAACACGATACTGATTAGGGAGATTTGGTTCGGTGTAATCTCCCTGTGACTCAAAGTTCGGGCGATCCAGTTTGCAAGGCGGGTATCACGAATTTTTAGCGGTCGCCTCGCTTCCACTTCTCCCATAATAAATTTCCTTTTATTGCTCTCATTAAATTCTGTTTGAACTGATTGTCTATATTGATGGGGATTTTGTAAAGCGATCGGTTTTTAAGAAAACCAGAATTTCGTTAATGACGAAGGCATCCTGCATTATAAAGGTATGCCCGCGATGCACGATCAAAAAATCTGTCATCTCGTCGAGTTTGGCACTATTGACTGAGACTTTGCCATCATCATCACCGTCAATAATAGGCGAAAACCAAGGATCCGAGGAATTATCTCCGGTAATAATGCCAACAGTCGATTCGATGGGAAGTAACTGGTTTGGCAAGCTGGTTAGCGAAGTACCCAGTTCTTGGGCAGCGGGTCCTAAAAGCCACTGAAAAACGAACATATCTTGCAGATGATCAACAACTTCACTGCCTTTATTGGGTGGACTCAACATCGCGATATTACCGAGCTCATGGATCTGATGGTTCTGCAAATAGCTCCTCACCAGAATGCCCCCCATAGAATGCGTCACAAAATGGATACGTCTAGCCTTCAATTGACGACAATAACTCAATCCATTGTCAATATGACTCACAGAAAGTTTTTCAATCGTGTCAGAGGTCGATGGGTAGGATTGATTCCATACTTGATAACCATCACTCGTTAATGCGCTTTCGATAGCCCGCATAGACCACTTGGTGCGCCCCAAACCATGCAGCAGAATAACGCATTCTGCTTCTGGGTCATTTAGCGCTGCCGCTTGGCGCAAGGCATCTGCCATGGCGTAATTGCCTGAAACAAGACACACGCATAAGGCTGTCAGTAATACGTAAATGAATTTCACAAAAGGTTTTCCAATAAGGTATTCGCCGGTTTATGCATTATGTAAGATTGTTGGGTAAGGGTATAGCGCGATGCATGAAGTAGCAATTGATGCGACCTGTAGGATCGTGTCGACGTAAAAAAGGATTCAACAGTCGAAATACCCGTACTCACCGGTGTGCCGGTCGATTGTTCCTGCCTTGTGGGATAATATCATCACCGATAGTTTTACAAACTTTCAGATAATGATAAGTATTGGGATAGAGAATCACGAATAAAAAACATTAAATTGTTAGCTTGATCGAAGGTATTTTAATCAGTAGCTTAGGATTTAAAAAGCCATCGAAATGCTACCTTCCTATCGACCGATTTTTGAGAGGATTTCCTATTAAACCTACTACCGTAGTTATATCCTATTTACGCGAGCGGTGTGCTATATTGCCGTTAAAATATAACAGGTCTCTCCAATATAATTATGGCCTGTTTATGCCCAACTAGTATTACCTTAGTGGTACATGCTATGCCTAAAGTAAATAGTGCAGAACAAAGGGAGATCGCACCGTTGTTCTTAAATACAGTGAAGTCAGGCTATTTGTACACTGTACAGCACATCAAACCGTTATGTTTCTAAGTATCGCTTGCTCACATATAGTTTTTCAGTCGGTTAAAATATATGAAACAAAATGATTTCTCATTATGGAAGCCTAGATTTACTGATCTTTTAAAGATTAATGTTGTTGGGATGTTATTTGGCCTATTTCCGCTCAGCATAGCAGCTGGAGTTTATTCCTATATTATTACTCAAAAACTTGAGCAACAAATAAATTATACATTAATCGAAGCCTTGGTTATTTACGTTGGATTGGGTTTAACATTTACACTGATACTGGCTTTAGTAGCTTCAATATCCGTTTTTATTGGTTGTAATATATTTTTATTTATTTTTAATAAAAAAACATAACGAGTCAAAAACACTGGATTCGCTTCTATATTTGCCTGCTGAGTATTTGCGACTTTAGCTCACATAAGAATACGAGTATGGAAGAAAAGGAAAGTCTATTTTCAAAATTACTAAAGAGTTTTTCTAAACAAGAAGGTTTGGAAGAGCTTTTGCAAATGTGTGAGCACTGGAACGGTTATAAGCGAGAGAATGCTGTCAGACGGCTTGGAATGTTAGGCAATCCACTTGCAATTCCAAAGCTCATTGCTCGCGCGAATGATTGGGTACCCCAGGTTCGCTCTGCTGCAACGGATGCGATAAATAAACTTGCTACGCCTAAAAATGCAGAGGCGTTTGTCTATAGTTTGCCTAAGTTATATCACCTCAAAGATTGTGGTAGAGATAATCACGATAAATTAATTACATCAATTGAGAAATTTCTCTTATCAAATGAAATATCGAATCATGTATTGGAAGGTCTTCATAACGAGAGCCCATTAGTAGCTCGTGCGTGCGTCTCATTGATCATAGAAAATGGTCTTATGGATCAGGCAGAATTAGTTGAAATTAGTTTGTCTCATCCAGACGTGATAGTTAGAGTAAAGGTGTCTCATTTGCTAAGAGGGTTAAAAGGTGATGACCAGGCATTAGCATTGAGAGTCGCTATCAAGGATCAGTTCATGCCTATAAGACGCGAAGCGTTTCAAATTTTGATAAAGACAGGTATCTCTGACGCATTGACAGAAAAGTTCTTATTTGATCGTCACTCTGCGATCAGAGAAATTGCTATAAAAAGCTTAGAGAATAAAGGTTCAAACGTAAGAATGATTTATCAGAAAAATCTTTCATCAAAAAGTCCCTTCACTATTAGCTGTGCTTTATGGGGGCTGGGGGAATTAAACTGTACTGATGATGTTTCTGATATACAAAGTTTCTTATCAAGTTTCTATCCAGGTATACGTAAGCAGGCATTAAATACGTTGACTAGATTAGTAGGTGCCGACGCCACAGATGCGATTGTAAATAGCCTCTCAGACAAATCCCCTGCCGTTTGCAAAGAGGCAGCTAGATTGGCAAATAGGCAGCGTATCGCTTTTACTGCCATAAATTTACTGGAAATAATTAGTAACACGGTTTATATCCATACATTGACTTCCTGTCTTGGTATTTCAAAACGGTTAAATAAGTGGGAAAGATTAATTTTTCTTATAAGCTTATTCGATGAAAACTATTTGAATAAGGTAATTGAAAAAGAGCAAATAACGCTAGCAATTAAGCAATGGGATTTAGATTTCAATAGAAGTGCAAGCCAACCGACAAAAGCACAATTAGATGTGCTTGGGAAGAAAATTAAAGAATTTGATGAAATGCTTGGCTCGTATGAATATCGGAGTGTTGTATTCACATTACAGTCTTATGGGGTGGAATTTTGAAAAGCGCTAACATACGACAACAGTCGGACGATTTTTACGTTCTTTCACTCCTCCTAAACAGCTGCGGGGCAGCTCGTTTGCTCAGCAAAATCTTGGGACGTGCGTATTATCATGAGCAACGGAAGTATTTTTAACAGGATTTATATAAATTGAAAAATGGCGATTTTGGGTGTTTATTTTTGCAATACTCCCATCCTAAAGCAAAGATCTACTTAAGTCTGAATAAAGTAACATAAGGCGATTATCAGATATCTTCTTTTTTATTTTGTATAAAACGTTCTCTGATTTCTGGTGTGGGGACCATACAGCTGTCGCGTTTACCAAATAAACGGTATCGATGAGTGGCCAACAGCGTATAGAGTCGATCTCTCACGGGAAGCGGTAAATACTTAAACAGGCGAAAATATTTCCAGCCGCCCGATAACTCTTTACAGATTTCAAGTGCAGCCTCAGTTTTGATAAACGTCGTGCCGTTCTTGATGAGTAAGAAGGTATTTTTACCGACTAAATCAACCTGGTATTTTTCAATAAGGTGTTTGCCCGTATCACTTTGCATTGGGGTGAACATAAAGCTACGATTCTTATCGCGCTGAATAATGAAATTCACCGCGCCATTACAAAAATTACATACGCCGTCAAATATTATAATGTTCTGTGGTTCCATCACTATTACCTTAAAATCTAACATCAAATCTATTTTGCATAAACCGAGCGTCGGCGTAATTCGTGTCAGTTTTGAGAGGGGACCTGTTTCTTGACATAGCTATTTTACTAATATACAGTTATTTCTGTAAAGACAGAAATAAAAGAAATTACCAATAAAGAAAAGGCGCGACATGAATATTACACCCATTATGGACAAGTATATTTTACATTGGGGAGAAATGGGCACCAACTGGGGCGTCAATCGAACGGTTTCCCAAATTCATGCATTACTCTATCTATCACCAGAGCCGCTGCATGCCGAGGAAATAGCTGACGTGTTGGCTGTGGCGAGATCAAATGTCAGCAATAGCTTAAAGGAGCTGCAAAGTTGGGGATTGGTAAAAGTTATCCATCTGAAAGGGGATAGGCGGGACCATTTTATTGCGTTAGGTGAAACCTGGGATATTTTTATGACGATCATTGAGGAGAGAAAACGTCGTGAGATCAACCCCACGTTATCAATGCTAAGAGATTGCGTGCTTGAGATGGAGGGTGACGCAGAGACGCCAAAAGATGTTAAAAAGCGCATTCAAAATATGCTGACATTTGTCACAACGCTGACCGACTGGTTTGATCAAGTTAAACAGTTACCCAAAACGACACTGGTGACGTTAATGAAAATGGGCGCGAAAGTAGTGAAGCTACTGCCTAAAGCGAAAGAATAATAAGGTTCTTTTAGGCATCTAATACCGAACTTGTTTAATCTAAAAGACGTGTTAGGTACCGTTGCAGGAGGGGCGCATGCAACAACAGTATAAGATTCTCGTTCTTGGTGGCTATGGCAATTTTGGGCAATACATTTCACGGAGTCTGGCAGCAAATGCCCGAATACATCTTTACATCGCGGGCAGATCCGTTCCAAAAGCGGATGTACTAAAACGTTCTTTGCAAACTACAGTAGGCGAGCATGCGGCTGTATCGACGGTTGAACTCGATATCAACAACGCTAACTTCGCCAATAAGCTGCGAGAACTTGCACCTGATCTTCTTATCAATGCAACCGGTCCTTTTCAACAGCAGGATTACCAGGTCGCCCAAGCTTGTATCAACAACGGCATTCATTATATTGATCTGGCAGACAGCAGGGAATTTGTTGCGGGCATTAAAATATTGGATGCTGACGCGATTAAAAATAACGTCTGTGTGATCAGTGGTGCCAGTAGCGTACCAGGTCTATCCTCCGCAGTGATTCACCATTACGCCGCCGAATTCTCTCAGGTGGATTCGGTAGGCTATGGTATTTCGCCGGGCAACCAAACTGATCGAGGTGTTGCGACGGTTGAAGCTATATTGAGTTATACCGGTAGGCATTTTCAGACATGGGTCGATGGAAAGTACACCACCGTTTTTGGCTGGCAGAATTGTCGCCGTTATGATTTTGGTAAACCCCTCGGCCGCCGTTGGATGGCGAATTGCAATATTCCCGACTTGTCACTTTTCCCTGAGTATTTTCCCACAATTAAAAACGTGAATTTTCAGGCGGGACTGGAATTGACAGTGCTACATTTAGCGATGTGGATAATGTCCTGGCTGAGCCGAATTCGTCTCGTCAAGAGCTGGGCTGTTTATGCTAAACCGATAACTCAATTGAGTCGGCTGTTTCAACGCTTTGGCACCGATGATGGTGGTATGTTCGTGCGGCTCACGGGACATCGCGATAAAAAGCCGTATGCCGTCAGCTGGCAATTGGTCGCATTAGATGGTTATGGACCCCGCATCCCTGCTGTAGCGGCGATTATTCTAGCAACTAAATTTGCCGCTGGAATATTGCCCGTTTGTGGTGCTAGGCCCTGTATTGGTCTGTTTTCATTACCTGAATTTTTCGACGTCGTAAAAGAGTGGCCTATCGTCGAACAAATCCAACGAAATGACGGGAGCAATGGATCAGAGAAATGTATTCTGCAAGCACCCGTTTAATACCACAAAGGGAGAACAGCGCATGACTGGCATTCCGCCGAGAATGAGTGAAAAGATTCTCATTCATCAGTGCCAACAAAAAAGTTATCGCCACCTGTTGGGTGATGATGCTTGGTTCAAATTAAACCCCTCCATTCGCCAGCGTTTCGGCAGTCATCACCAAGAAGCTGTCGTTTATGGAGGTATCATGGAGAAAGTAGAATCTTCCTTGGTTGGAAAAATAATTGCTCATCTGTGTCGCATGATAGGAAGTCCACTCGCACCCTACACGGAAGATAATGTACCGATGACAGTGCATGTTTACTACAATGAATTGTTGGATGGTCTTACTTGGAATCGAACTTATCATTATCAGCATCACCCGGTTGCAGTGGCGAAGTCAACAAAATGCATCAATCCAAAAACCGGCTTGATGGAGCTTGTGGAGCGGGGCTGCGGTATGGATCTCACCTTGAGCGAAGAGAGCGGGGCATTACATTTTCATAGTACTGATTACTTTTGCAGGGTATTGGGTAAGAAATTAAGAATTCCAGGATTATTCACACCGGGCAAAACACATGTCATTCAAGAAGCAATTGATGAAATCAACTTTAGATTTACCTTGAAAATTGTGCATCCCTTTTTCGGTAGGACGTTCTTTCAAACCGGCATTTTTCATGAAATCAGTGAATTTGAATCGTTAATAGGAATGGAGCAAGGGATACAATGAACAAGCCGGTCCTTCAGCGTGCGTTAGGTGAGTCTTGGGGTCAGCTGCCTGCTGTTCTTAAAAAACATTTTACCTTAAATTCTTATAGCGACGATAATTTTATTGTCAGGGGTGAAATGCTCGAGGTTTATCATTCACTGTTTGCCAAGCTCTTTATCCCGGTAGGGATATTGCTCGGCGCAGTCGTTCCCTATATCGGCCAAAAGATACCGATAAAAGTGAGTTACTCAACCTCGACGTTAGATGATGCTTTGTATATGGATCGTTGTTTTTCGTTTAAGCAGAAAAATCCTTTCCACTTTAAAACGCGAACTGAATTTGTAAAACCCAATGAGGTTATATAATTTGTGAAATACGGTGTCGGCGTTCGGCTGGCAGTTACATTAGACGCAGAGGTATTACAGTTTAGGAGCAAGAGTTTTGTCTGGCGTATAGCAGGCCGCGAATTTAACATCCCTAGTTATTGTGCGATGGGCAATATAGCGGTTGACGAGTACCCAGATGGTGATGACCGCTTTGCCATGACGATGAAAATCGTTCATCCGTTATTTGGAGAGCTATTTCGTTATCAGGGTCGTTTCGCTGCAAGTTGATCCGTTGTATTAACGGGATCACCTTTTTCTCTCCACATTACCTATCTAAATTTATTCAACACCGCCGAGCGAAGTAAATCACTTTGGCGGTTGCACCACAGCATTGGAAGCAATGCAGCGTTCTATCAATTTCGGATCTTCAATTGCGGCAAAACCAAATCCATTCCATTGATACACCTGGCTGCGTGTGAGATGCGTAGTGGGGTCTGGGTCGATAAATGAGTCGCCACGATGTAGCGCACACAAGAAATCGTGCGCACCTTGTGGCAAGGTTGTGATGTTTAACAACGGCCACGCCAGCGCCGATCCGCGCCATTTCGCAATCAACCCATGTGGTCCGATCGCGTAGACGTAGGGTCTTGGCGCGGTTTCTTTATCAATTGCCGAATATTGACTTTGTAAGGTCAGCAAATATTCTTCCTGTCGTTTCGTCTCTAAGCGTGCCGACGTTATCCCTAGGAGACGAGGCGCAGGTAATGTGATGGGGCTGTTGTTTTCTTTTTTTAGGGAGAGTTGCATGACGTTGATGCTGATCGCTCGCCTGTTAGTGACAACGGAGACGCGAGTTGTGTCGACATGGACGCTGTCGTGTGCTTTCACAGGGCAGGTTTCCCAAAATACTTTCGACGTTTTTTCAAGAGTCATCGAACGTGGAAAAGAAGACGACGGCGGAATTTCGGTTCTGTGAAAGGCACAGTCCAAGCCGGCACTGCTGGGCAAACAGGAGAGGAGTCGGCCCTGTTTAGTTAATGGATACTTTTGATCAAACACATGATTACCCAATGAGTACACGACAGGGCGGCCGTCAACACACTCCGCTTCTTGAATAACATGGGGATGATGACCCACAATCATATCCGCCCCTTGCGCAATGAGCCATTGGGCGAATTCACGCTGTTCTGATGAAGGCCAGTAGTCGACGTCAGCGTCGTACCATTCACTATACAACCCATTGCCTACCGGTCATTTATGATCAATGCGTAGTACTGGCAGGCATTCCTCAATTAGGGGTTGTGCCCATTCCTACGATTATGCTGTGCAGCGCATAATCGTAGGAATGGGCACAACCCCCCAATCACGGCAATCTGGAAGCACTGATTGGCCTACAATTTTTCTACCTCACCCAGCAAAAAAACTTTAGCCTCTATCTCATTTATGACGAACTAGTTCATACTTTCAATTTTGGCCGAATCATCCCTCTGTATGTGGCCGCGATAGACCTTTGGTCGCATCAACTTACTCTATACATTGGACAAGCTCATTACAGCGAACCAGAAGAAAGTACTTAGTTCCAGCGAAAAGCGTCGATCCAGTGACTTAAACCTCTGCCAGAAAGATAATAAAAAGGTGAACCAGTATGGATACAAAAACGATAAGTAAATCTATACGTCGAACACTGACGCACGCGCCAGCACAATTAGCAGTTGGTGCGTCTACAGCATTTTCTAATTGGAAAAAAATAAAGCGGGGAGCAATGAGTTTACCAATAGGCGCAGCGCTGTTATTGGCAGCATCTGGTGCGAATGCATTGCAGGGTGTAAAGACGCTTGCCTGTGTTGCAATTCAATGGGAAGGCGGCGGTGAATTGTCTGCGGCAAAATGCAAGAATGTAGCCGAGAATGTTGCAGATTATTATAACCGGAACTCCCGCGGTCTATTAAAGCTAAAACCACTGGGTTTTGCCGTTGACGTTCCGTTGGCAAAAACCAGCGGCAATCTTGGAAGAGCAGAAGCAATAGTTAAGCGAGAAGTAAAAGCTGATTATTACATCGTGCCTGCTTTGTTCAAAAAAGGTGGCAATCATGCTGGCAATAAAATTGCGCATGTAGTGCAACTTACCGGTTGGGTTGTCATTCACGAAGTGGGGCATCTTTTAGGTCTTGGTCATTCAGGTCAATACACTTACAACAAAAACGGTGTTCCACACTTGGAAAATTATGGCGATGCAGACTCTCCGATGGGCAACAATGGTTCCAATTTTCTCAACGGCCCGCAGTATTACAAGCTAGGCTGGCTGCCTGATGATGAAGTTGCCAAATATGATCCTTCAGTGAGAATCTACGAACTCAAGAAGGTCAGCAATTTTAAGGGCGATGGATTGACAGCGGTAATTATTCCGCGGCCAACAGGAAGACCAGCAGTTGTATCCTACCCCATCAGTTGTGATGCCTGTGTTGCGTTGTACCTGACAAACGGTGGCTCGCAAAAGGTAGGCGTGACAAAAGCAGAATGGAAGGATAATAATTTTACTGGCATCAGATTAAGAGTATTGGACTCTGGCGCTGGAACAGTGAAGGTAGAAATAACGGAGGAACCAAAAGATGGGGCTATGGACGAACTCTCAGGTGAGGAAGCGCTAACAGAGTTTGATGATTAAATAAAAAATGCGTATTGATAATATTGTGTGGTGTGGGGGGAGTCGGCGAGAAACCGGCTCTTCCCGATTTACGTCTATCTTGTAGCTACATCCCCTGTGATACCTCAAAACCCCCAGCAGTGAGCCGGCTGTTCATTCATCATGTGCAGAAAAGGCCATCCATCTTTTGACTTAAGCGATAGGATTGACTTTTAATCTAAAGTTGTTGGCTCTCCTTTGTTGCTTAAACTAAAGTTGGATCATATGTTTCAATCCTGAGTATCTTCAGGGACGTAAAATATTTGACTCAAAAAACAAATATATCTGTCGTTCAAGTCAAAACTATTAGCCTCGCTGTTGATAAGATTGCTCTCAGGTTTATATCTTTGGCATAGGCGAGGACATGAAGATAAATCGACGATCGTATGAAAGACTCGATAATCTCACTGAAACTCAAATTAAAGAGTTGAGGAAGTTGAATACACAGGAGAGCCCGACAGAATATTCTCAAGCGCTCCCCATCTTTTTTCGTCACAGCAGCCCCTGTTTGGTTGCTGTAATGGCTTGTCTGGCCATTCTTTACAGGGTCTGGCTGGGAAATTTTCATGTTATAGATCTAGTCATTCCTTCAATTATCATTGCGTCTTGGGGAGTCGTTGAGTGGCTAATTCATGTATTTGTTTTGCACTTAAAACCGATTGAGATCAAGCATCATAAATTTGAATCATCGCTCGCGAGAAAACATCGTTATCATCATCGCTATCCTTGGGATGTAGAAACTATCTTTATCCCTATAGAAGGAATATTTATCGGGGTTGTGCTGATAATTGGCTTACCCGTTATGATTGCGCCGACCATTGAAACAGCCGCGACCTCGATAGCGACTCTACTGACGATGGGTCTTTGGTATGAATGGGCGCATTACCTTGCTCACACACGTATCACACCAAATTTTTGGCCGTTAAAAGAAGCTATTACTAATCACCGTTGTCACCATTATAAGAATGAAAACTTTTGGATGGGTGTGAGTTTTATTTGGGGTGATCGACTCTTAAATACTGCGCCATTGGTAAAGTCTGTGCCCCGAT
>OBEQ012520808.1_pt1 | contig 11574 bp, 10 predicted proteins | sample 1670901 | NCBI WGS metagenome assembly OBEQ01 (sample SAMEA104232315, study PRJEB22302) | groundwater metagenome | biome: forest; feature: aquifer; material: groundwater | place: USA | collected 2011-08-07 | depth 5.4 m | reverse complement strand
CCTCGCGAGGACCTTCAAGCACAACATGCTGATCTCTGCGATATATCTTGTACATGACTCTTTACTCCTTTTTAAAGGGCAGACTTCTCATAAATATATTATATACTTCACTAAATAAAAAGTCAATATCCCCGTAATGGTTCAATAGTTTGGGTGTTATCTCCCTTGTCTCCTTACAATCGCAGAGAGCGTGCGTAGTGTTATAAGGAGATCGAGAATGAGGGTGCGGTTTTTGATGTAGTAGAGATCATATTGGAGTTTCTCCGGTGCGTCTTCCACAGAGGCGTCGTTTTCCATATTCACTTGGGCCCATCCGGTAATGCCCGGGGGTACGAGAAATCGCGTTGCATAGAAAGGAATTTTTTCTTTGAGATCTTTGACGTATTCGGGCCGTTCGGGGCGGGGGCCGATGAAAGACATTTCACCCCGCAGAATATTCATGATTTGCGGAAGCTCATCAAGATAGGTTTTGCGCATAAAACTTCCGACTTTTGTCTGGCGCGGATCTCGCTCTGCTCCGTGTGTCTTAAACCCACTCAATTTATCGGCATTGGCTACCATGGAGCGAAATTTAACTAAGGTAAAAGGATTACCGTGTTTACCCACTCTGGTTTGGCGGAAGAATACAGGACCCGATGATTCGAGCTTGATGGCAAGCGCTACAAATGGCATGAGCGTTAGGGCTGCGATGCCGACAGGCACAGAAAGGGTGATATCGCAGAAACGTTTGAGGAATTCATAAGAGCGGTTTTTGATGCCGATGAGATTTTCCAAAAACCATATTTCCTCGATGAGCGAGAGAGGAATTTTCCCCGTCATTGCCTCGTGGAAGGCCGGGAATTCGGCAATGCTTATGCCCCCTGGTATGAGCGAGAGGAGTACGGTCACGGTTGCTTTGTTTCCCTTCATTTCCGGAGAGATGACGATCAGTTCCGGCTTTACGGCTTTAATGGCATGGGAGAGATTCTCGTGGTTGAGCGGGATATGAACAAGGCTTCCGGGTAAGAGAAGCGGCTGCTCCTGGCCGGAAATGAATGCTACGGGCTTATGTCCCAATTGCGGGTGATACATCAGGAACCCGGCAAGATCGATCATTTCTTTATTAAAGCCCATGAAGACTACGCGGGTGATTGCTGCTCGTATTACAAGAATATTAAAAATGTATCGCCAGCAAAAAATGCCGATTGCGGCAAAGCTCGCGATTAAAAAGAGATTGCGGCGCGGTTCGATCTCAAACGGGAAGAGGTAGAAGAGGGTAATAGCTGCAACGGTGTTGATTGCCATGACGCGCAAAAGGCGATAGAGAAATACTTTTTCGTTTCTCATAAAGCGCATATCGTAGAATCCGAATGCGCCAAAGATGACTAGCCAGACTGCAAAAATAATGCCGAACGCAGTGAAGTGGTTGTTGAGAATTCCCGGATTTAATTTATTGCCATAGCGAATGGTAAGCGACGCGTAGAGCGCTGCATAAAAAATGGCTACATCTCCCATGAGGATCAGGAGAACTTTTTTACTGATGCGGTTGCGTAAGTTGATCATAGAGCTGTATGGTGAGGGCAATCATGCGGTCAAGCGAATGATTAGTAATAACTGATCTGTGCGCTCGCAGTCCGAATGACAGGCGTTCTTCCGGGGATGAGATGATCCTTTGTATGCTCTTGGCAAGTAAAAGGGAATCTTTCGCTGCAACTAAAAGTCCGTTTTCTTCATGTGTGATCAGATCCGGAATGCCTCCTACTCGTGATGCGATGATGGGAAGTTTCGCGTTCATTGCTTCCATCATTGCATAGGGCAATCCTTCTTTGACGGAGGAAAGTACGAAGAGATCAAATGCGGGCAAATAACGGTATGCATCAGTAACAAATCCGATCAGGGATATATGATTATAAAGATTATGCGCTTTAATATCTGCGAGAAGGTTTGCACGCTCCTCGCCTTCTCCCATGATTATACAGCGGATAGCAGATTTTTGTGATGATAGGGAAAGGTGATCTAAGGCGTTGATTAAATGAACAAGTCCTTTATTTTTGGTGAGTTCTGCGGTAGTGCCGATAAGAAAGGTATTGTCATTGAAAGCGCGTCCGGATTTTTCGGCAAAGAATTCACGCGCCTGCTGCCGCGGGAGAAATGCGGGCGTTGAGATGCCCAACGGAATGAGAGAAATTTTCTTATGAGGGACGAATGTTTTGGAATCAGCATGATCGGCGGCGTTGATGGTGACGACATGATTATGAAAACGTGCGGAAATCCATGAGACTCCAAAAATTGCTGCGCGCTGCGCAGTACTTCGATCTTCGCGAAATCCCCATCCGTGTACGGTAAAGATCACGCGCGGTTTGAAATTAAGGGTAAGGAGTTTTGAGACAAAAGCTGCCACTGCCCCCATGGCCCCCATCTTGCTTGAGTTGAGATGGATAATGTCGGGCTTCTCGGTTATAAAAATACGGATAAGGTTTATAAATGCTTTGACTTCATTGAGAGGATTGATGTCGCGTCCAAGGCCGGGGACTACTATCGTGCGAATGTGGAACTTGTATAAACGCTCAAAAAGCGGGCCTGGATTTCCCGCAACAACTGCTACTTCAAATTGGTCGGCAGGCAGGTGAGTGGCAAGATCAAAGACATACTTCTGTGCCCCGCCTATCGCTGCCTTTGTTATACAAAGGAGTATTTTTTTACGCATACGGATGTCCCCCCTTCTTTCATATTTATAACGCATAATAGAGGGAAAAAGTAGCATCCATGAAGAGGGTAGTAGCTAGAGATTAGACTCACGAAAACTATCAGATGTTTTTCTTTTTTGCATATTGCGGTATATTGAAATTAATGCATATGCGTAGCAGATTAACCAGTATAGTTTTCTCTTTGGGAATGTTAACCTTTTTGTTGATGGGCTTAGTTGGCGTATATCACATGAGTATGGTTATGGGTGATGATGGTAAAATGGATGATTGTCCTTTTGCATTTGGGGGTGTTATTTGTACGATGACTCCGCTCGACCATGTTAATATTGTACGAAGTTTGCTCATCACTCTGCCTCAACACAAGGACGTACTAGCCAATCTTGTATTTTTCGTATCTGCGGTTTTCTTTTTTGGAATTTTTCTCGTAAGGGTTTTTGCTCCTCCAAAACTATCACTTGCCTACAACCGCGCTTTCACTAGAGAATATATGCCTCTCGGCGATTTTCTTCAGGAGGCTTTTTCAGGAGGAATACTTCATACCAAAGTTTTTTAGCTTGACTCAGAACCGCAGCAGATTTTTTACTATGCGCAGCGGTTTTTTGTTTTTTATGTAATATAACTCTCATTATGATCTCTCAAACATTCAACGTGAAAGGGATGCACTGCGCTTCATGCGCAAGCATTATTGAAAAAACCTTCAAAAAAATAGAAGGCGTACATTCAGTCGAAGTGAACTACGGAACCGAAACCGCAAAGGTTTCTTTTGACGCTTCTAAGACGAATCGCCAGGGGCTTTCAAGCCAGATCGAGCCTCTGGGCTATTCGCTTATATCTATATCGCCTACAGCAGAGGAAATGGAGGCACCCGACGAGCACGCGTTTCATACCGGCATGGGCCAGTCAAAAAAAGAGAAACTTGCTGAAATTGCCCACATGAAGATGCATGTCATGTCGGCGATTCCGCTTGCAGCAATTAGCATACTCTTAATGGCTTGGGATATTCTAGCGCAACTTAAATTCATTGCTCCGCCCTCAGAAACTCTTGCCGGATTCTTCCATCATCTCTTGCCGCTGATGGCAACCTATGTGCTCTTTGTGGTTGGCAAACCGTATCTTCTTGGCATGTACCGTTTTTTTCGGTATGGAAAGGCGAACATGGATACATTGGTTGGTATCGGAACATTTGTGGCGTATGCCTACAGTTTTGTGGTGATGGCTTTTGAAGACCCGCTCCGTCACTTTATCAACGTCAACCATACGTACTACGATGTCACGATTGTGGTGATTACGTTTATCACTCTGGGCAAGTATCTCGAAGCGCGGTCAAAGCTCAAAACGGGGGATGCCATAGAAAAGCTTCTGAATCTGCAGGCAAAAACCGCATTGGTGATTCGGGAGGAAAAGGAAAAAGAAATTCCTTTTAACCAAGTGGTTCACGGGGATGTCATTGTGGTAAAACCCGGAGCAAAAATTCCGGTAGACGGTATCGTAACCCAAGGAGCTTCTTTCGTGGATGAAGCGATGGTGAGCGGCGAGCCGATGCCGGTTGAAAAAAAGATAGGTGATTTGGTTGTAGCCGGAACGATCAACACAAACAGCTCTTTCATGTTCAAGGCGACAAAAGTCGGATCTGAAACGCTTCTTGCCCGTATTGTAAAAATGGTGGAGGAAGCGCAGAGCAGCAAAGCGCCGATTCAGGCGTTGGCTGACAAAATCTCAAGCATATTTGTTCCGGTAGTGCTTGCGATTTCATGTGCCGCACTTGGTGCGTGGCTTCTTATTGGCGCTCATTATATGGGCTTCTCTCAAGCTCTGTCACTTGGTCTTACTGCTTTTGTCGGAGTCCTTGTCATTGCATGCCCGTGCGCTCTTGGTCTTGCGACACCGACCGCGATTATCGTTGGCGTGGGCAAAGGCGCAAGAGAGGGCATCCTTATTAAGGATGCGGCGACCCTTGAAAAACTTTATAAGGTAAATACCATAGTGGTTGATAAAACCGGCACGATTACGAAGGGTAAACCCGAATTAGTAGGGGTGAAAAACTATTCCAAGCTTGATGATAAAAAGGTCATATCCATTCTCGCATCGCTTGAAAAAAGATCAGAACATCCCATAGCTCATGCCGTGATCGAATATGCAAAAGCGCAATCGATTGACATCCCTTCGGCTGATGGATTTGAAATCATAAAGGGAAAAGGCCTCAAAGGAACGGTTGGCGGTGTCGAGTATGCTGCGGGTAATATCAAGCTCATGGCTGATCTTAATCTGTCTTTTGATGCAAAAGATCTTGAATTGCAAACATCAAAAGGAAGTACGCCGATTATTCTCGCGACGAAACATGATATTGTGGCGGTTATTCTTGTTGCTGATGCGGTTAAGCCCGAGGCCCTGCAAGCGATCAAAGATTTGCATGCGCTCGGCATTAAGATGGTGATGCTTACCGGAGATGATAGGAATACGGCGCGCGCTATTGCTCAAGAAGTCGGCATTGATGAAGTGGTGGCTGAAATGCTCCCCGATGAGAAGCTCAACAAGATCAGAGAACTCCAAAGCAAAGGAAATATTGTAGCCATGGCCGGCGACGGCGTTAATGATGCTCCGGCGCTTGCTCAAGCTGATGTAGGCATTGCCATGGGTACGGGTACAGATGTGGCAATTGAGACAGCGGGTATAACCCTTCTCCACGGAGATATTTCAAAGCTCGCGCGCGCAGTGCGTCTTTCGAAGCTCACCATGAGGGGGATTAAGCAAAATCTTTTTTGGGCATTTATCTATAATGCAGTGGGTATTCCGCTTGCGGCGGGCTTGTTTTATCCGATATTCGGTTTGCTGCTTAATCCTATTTTTGCGGGGCTTGCGATGGCCTTCTCAAGCGTTTCGGTGGTTTCTAATTCATTGCGGCTTAAGGCAAAAAAACTCTAAATCTATGAAAACATATATCTTTCATGTGAGCGGCATGCATTGCTTGTCCTGTCCGATACTGACCGAAAGCGAATTGGAGGAAGTGCCGGAGGTTGCAAAAGCGAAAGCGTCTTTGAAACATCATCATGTTGAAGTAACGGGTGATTTTGGCGACAAGTCGCCGGAGCATATTGCCCGGGATTTAAGTGAAGTTTTGAAACCACACGGCTATTCGCTTTCACTGGAAAAACAAAATCATCAGGTGAAGTGGTCTGATTTCTCTGTCGCAATTCCGGTAGCCGGAGCGTTTATAGCACTCTTCATCGTTTTGCAAAAGCTCGGCATTGTAAATCTTGTCAACGCGTCGCATGTCACTTATGGGACGGCTTTTGTGATTGGGCTGATCGCTTCGGTATCCACTTGCATGGCGGTAGTGGGAGGCCTTGTCCTCTCCATGTCGGCTAACTTTGCGAAAGAAGGCGATAAGGTACGCCCGCAAATGTTGTTCCATATCGGGCGGCTCATATCATTCTTTGTTCTCGGCGGTGTTATCGGTGCGCTTGGGTCGGCATTTCAGTTAGGCGGGACGGGAACGCTGGTACTCGGATTTGCGATGAGTGTGATTTTGCTGATCTTGGGCATTAATCTTCTTGATGTATTCCCATGGATTAAGAAAATCCAGCCAGCACTTCCCCGATTTCTAGGCGCGCGCGTGCATGGACTTAAAAATGTAAATCACACATTAACACCGCTTCTTGTTGGCACCGCAACATTTTTCTTGCCTTGCGGCTTTACCCAGTCAATGCAAATCTATGCGCTCACGACGGGAAGTTTCTGGATCGGAGCAATGACGATGTTTGCTTTCGCATTGGGGACATTGCCCGTTCTTACGTTGTTGAGTTTCAGTTCTGTCGGTATACACACGAAAGCTGGGTCAGGAATTTTTTTCAAATCCGCTGGCCTTGTGGTTATCTTTTTTGCGCTATTTAGCTTGATTAACAGCTTGGTCGCTGCGGCAATTATTTCTCCATTATTTACCTTGTAATTATTAAAAAATATGAAAACAAGAGCTCTATCAATCATTGCCGCAGGAGTGCTTATAGGCGGAGCAATAATGCTTATCGGCGGCTCATCAGGTACGTCAGGCCCTTTGGGGTCGGCGCATAATGTATCAGTGGTCGATGGCCGTCAAGTGATCGCTCTTGCAGTGAAAGGCGGCTATTCCCCGCCTATTTCACATGCAAAAGCAGATATGCCGACGGTACTGCGTCTGGAAACAAGCAGTACGTTTGATTGTTCATCGGCCATCACAATTCCCGCTATTGGCTATAGAGAAAACTTGCCCGCATCCGGAGTTACTCAAGTTAATGTGCCGCCGCAAAAAGCAGGCACTACGCTTCAGGGATTATGCGCGATGGGGATGAAGAGTTTCCAAATCAGTTTTAACTAGTGCAATGATAAGTGGGTCTACTGATTAAAAAATTTTCTTATCCGTAAAAAACATTCAAAAAATGCTAGCTACTAGTCTCTGACCTCTAGTCTCCCGATTGTGGATAACTTAACTTGACAATAAGCTGTTTATTTGCTACAAATAGGGAAGTGAGTGTTATGTAGGTGGTCTCACAACTCCTTATAACTCCAATTTGTCCGACGCAAAGCCCCTTTACAGGGGTTTTGAGTTTTTCAAGTAACAGCCACGAGCCCCTTTGAGGGGTATTTTTGTACTCCATGCTGTGGATTTGAAGTTTTTTTGTTTTCGGTGTATACTCCTTGATTATGGCAAAAAAGATCGACAATGCGGAAACAATTCGTATTCGGGGAGCTCGAGTGCATAACCTTAAGAATGTCTCGCTCGCCATCCCTAAAAATAAGCTCGTGGTGATAACGGGTCTTTCGGGTTCCGGAAAATCGTCACTAGCCTTTGATACGATCTATGCCGAGGCGGAACGCCGTTTCGTGGAGTCGCTCTCATCCTATGCGCGGCAGTTTTTGGGTATCAAGGAAAAACCCGATGTTGATGCGATCGATGGTTTGTCGCCCGCAATTTCGATCGATCAAAAATCAATTTCAAAAAACCCCCGCTCTACCGTGGGTACGATCACGGAAATTTACGATTATTTGCGCATCCTCTACAGCCGCATCGGTATTCCGCATTGTCCGAATTGCAAAAAGCCGATCGGAAGACAGACAGTAGATGAAATGATCTCGGCAGTTACGAAACTCAATAAGGCAAAAGAGATCGTGATCTTGGGTCCCTTGATTCGTGATAAAAAAGGAGAGCATCAGGGAGTGCTTGATGAATTAAAACAAGCAGGATTTTTGCGCGCGCGCGTTGATGGCACGGTTATGACGCTTGATGTTGCCCGCAAGCTTTCTCTTGATAAATATAAAAAACATTGCATTGAGGCGGTGGTTGATCGCTTTACGCTTGGTGATGATATAGACCGAAGCCGCATGCGCGATTCGATTGAGACAGCGCTCAAAATAGGCAAAGGCGTAATGATGATTGGACAAAGCGGCGATGTTTTTCTTTTTTCTGAAAAGTTCGCATGTCCGGATGACGGCACTAATATCGCCGATATCGAGCCGCGCACGTTTTCTTTCAATAGTCCTTACGGCGCATGCGCGAGCTGCACCGGACTTGGCTCTACGCTTGAAGTAGATGCTGAATTAGTAATTCCTAACAAGCGTTTAAGTATCGCCCAAGGCGCTATTCGTCCGTGGGCTGCGGCGTCGCATCGCGTAGGCAGGCAGAGCTGGTATTGGTGGATTCTTGATGACGTAGCAACCCGTTATAAATTTTCCCTTAATACTCCGGTAGAAAAACTTTCCCCGGCGATAATTAACGTACTCCTCAATGGTGAGCAGAGGGAATCTGATGAGGAGACGGCAACAGAAGGCCGCCGCGAAGGAGTGTTTGAAGGCGTGATTCCGAACTTAAAGCGCCGATGGAAAGAAACGGATTCTGATTTTACGCGCGCGGAAATCGAGAAGTACATGATGATCCGCGTATGTCCACTCTGCGAAGGCAAACGCCTCAAGCCCGAAGCGCTTGCAGTCACTATCAATAAATACTCGATTGCCGATATTGCTGATATGACGGTAACGCATGCATTGGCATTTTTTGCTGACCTCCTTTCCAAAAAAGGAAATCTTACGGCCTCGCAGCTGATGGTGGCAAATCCTTTGGCAAAAGAAATCACCAAGCGGTTGTCTTTCTTGAGCGATGTGGGTCTTGAGTATCTTACGGTCGCCCGCGAATCAACCTCGCTTTCCGGAGGAGAAGCGCAGCGTATTCAGCTGGCCACTCAGATCGGGTCGCAGCTTACGGGTATTATCTATATTCTTGATGAACCTTCGATCGGCCTTCATCCGCGTGATAACCGCCGCCTTATTGAAACGCTTAAAACGCTGCGCGACTTGGGCAATACGGTGATCGTCGTAGAGCATGATGCCGAAACCATGAAGGAAGCGGACTGGATCATTGATTTAGGACCCGGAGCGGGTACGCATGGAGGCAAAATAATTTTTGAAGGAACGCCGGCGGAGCTTCTTAAATCACCGACATCAACCGGCCTTTATCTGTCCGGCAAAAAACAGATCAAAATAAAACCGCGTACGCCGCGATCAGAAAAATTAGAGCTTGTCATCAAGGGCGCTGCGGAGCATAATCTCAAATCAATCGATGTCACGATTCCGCTCGGACTCTTTGTCTGCGTGACCGGGGTTTCCGGATCAGGCAAGTCATCGCTGGTCAACGATATTCTTGCAAAATCGCTGCTTGCGCAATTTTACGGAGCGCATTCTATTCCGGGAAAGCATGACGAGATCACCGGCACTGACAATATCAATAAAGCGATTGTCGTAGATCAGTCGCCGATCGGCCGCACGCCGCGATCGAATCCCGCAACGTATACGGGCGTGTTTGGTATAATTCGCTCGCTTTTTTCCGCAACTCCTGATGCGCGTAGCCGCGGATATTTGCCGGGACGGTTTAGTTTTAACGTCAAAGGCGGGCGATGCGAAGCCTGCGAGGGGCAAGGCGTGAAAAAAATAGAAATGTATTTCTTGCCCGACGTCTATGTGGAGTGCGAGGAATGCCGCGGCAGAAGGTATAATCGCGAAGCGCTTGAGATTGAATTCAACGGCAGGAATATCGCCCAAGTGCTTGATATGTCTATTGAGGAAGCGCTGCGTTTTTTTGAAGCAATTCCTGCGATTACAATAAAACTTGAAACGCTCAAAGATGTCGGACTCGATTATCTTAAATTGGGGCAGCCTGCTCCTACGCTTTCCGGAGGAGAGGCGCAGCGCGTAAAATTAGCCACCGAATTGTCGCGCCGCGATACGGGCCGTACGCTCTATATTCTTGATGAGCCGACTACGGGTTTGCATTTTGACGATATTCAAAAACTTATGAACGTGCTTTCAGCACTCGTGGAGAAAGGCAACACCGTGCTTGTGATCGAGCATAACAGTGATGTGGTGCGCAATGCCGATTGGATCATTGATCTGGGTCCCGAAGGAGGAGAGAAGGGAGGTATGATTGTAGCCGTAGGCTCTCCCGCAGAAATTGCGAAAAACAAAAAATCCTACACCGGTAAGTGGTTGACAAAATAAAAATAAGCTGATATTTTATTGTCAGTACATACTGTGTATTTTTGTGCAAAACGGGGAGATCTGATTTGATACGAATAATTACAAACGCATTGCTTCTGATGGCTCCGTTAGTTATTGTTTACGCAATTTGGTTTACGACAAAAAATATTGAGAAGGACGAGAAAAGGTGAATGAATCGCCTCGTTGTTATCTGACGGTACCCAATGCCTTGAGTGCGGTGCGCATTCTGCTCGTCGTGCCGTTACTTTATTTTTTCCGCGCGGAAATGTTTCTGCCTACACTGGCTCTTTTCCTCATCAGCGCCATCTCTGATGCCGCTGATGGCGCTATCGCTCGCAGGTGGAACATGCAGTCGGAGTTTGGGCGCGTGTTAGATCCGCTTGCTGACAAAGTTACGTTTGTCACGCTCATTGTGGTATTCAGCCGCAATATTCTTGATGTGCTGCCGATAGCAATCCTTGTCACGGAAGAAGTGATACTGCTGTGCATGGGAACGTGCAGGTATGCGTGGCCGAATTTGCTGCCATGGACTACGCTTGGCGCAAATATCTACGGAAAGATAAAGACAACGCTAGAGACGCTGTTGGTAGTCCTGTTGCTTGTATGGCATTTCTTCAGCGTTCCCTATTGGTATCTGTTTATTCTGTACACGGTGCTATGCCTCTGCATCATTTTTGCCTTCAAGAGTATTGTAGGGCATCTTCATCTAAAACCCCTTCCTTAAGGGGTTTTTTATATTTGGCAGCGAGAGGGGTAATGAAAGCTTTGCTTTCATTACGTCCGAGCGAAGCAAATTCAAGCTATGCTTACTTTGGCTAAAATCTCTTGACAGTAAATCAATTCCGAGTACAATAATTAGCAGTCACTAGTCGAGAGTGCTAATCAGCTCGCAGTAGGAAGTTTGTAGGTTGTAGTGGATAGTGCGTAGATAAATGCTGACTATACACCACAAACTATAAGCCCGCTATAAGCGTTCTATAAGTATATGAACATAAAACCATTGGGAGATCGGGTCATTATTGAACCCGTAGAAAAGAAAAGCACAGGAAAGACCAAGGGCGGTCTTTATTTGCCTGAAACGGCAGAAAACGAAGGACAGGAAGAGGGAAAAGTAATTGCTGTGGGACAGGGAAAACGTTCGGAGAGCGGAGAGTTTTTTCCGGTACGCGTAAAGAAAGGAAATACGGTAATCTTTCATAAGTCATACGGCGCCAAAGAAATAAAAGTCGGCGATAAAGAATATTTGATCGTTCGCGAAGACGATATTCTCGCCGTTGTTGAATAAATGTTATTGAGAATTATACTGGGTATTCTTCGAGCGGAGTCCCGCTTGGCGGGACGTAGTCGAGAAGTTTCCTTAAGGAAT
>OBEQ010868435.1_pt1 | contig 11576 bp, 13 predicted proteins | sample 1670901 | NCBI WGS metagenome assembly OBEQ01 (sample SAMEA104232315, study PRJEB22302) | groundwater metagenome | biome: forest; feature: aquifer; material: groundwater | place: USA | collected 2011-08-07 | depth 5.4 m | reverse complement strand
GGCTTGACGCTTGGGAGAGGTGGCCGAGTTGGCCGAAGGCAGCCGCCTGCTAAGCGGTTACAGGGGCAAAACCTCTGTCCCGGGTTCGAATCCCGGCCTCTCCGCCACGGCGCCCATAGCTCAGCTGGATAGAGCGTCGGACTACGAATCCGAAGGTCAGAGGTTCGAATCCTCTTGGGCGCGCCATCTCATCCCCCCGAGAGGCATGGCCTCTCGGGGGGCCTGCCTGAGGCCGTCGCCGCTTCCGCCCGCGGGAGTCGGGAGCTACCAGGTGTGCTAGCATTGGAAGGCTGTGGCCGGCGTCGAGGGTCGAGCGAATGACGGGCAGGGCGCGAGCGACGAGGCGTTCATGCGCGAAGCGCTGACCGAGGCCGAGAGCGCGCTGGCCGCGGGGGAGGTCCCCGTGGGCGCCGTCGTCGTGAGCGAGGGCGAGGTGATCGGACGTGGCCACAACCGGCCCATCGGTCTCCGGGACCCCACGGCTCACGCCGAGATCCTGGCGCTCCGAGAGGGGGCGCTGAAGGTGGGCAATTATCGGCTGTTGGGAGCCACCCTCTATGTCACGGTGGAGCCGTGCCCGATGTGCTGCGGGGCGGCGCTCCTGGCCCGCGTGGGGCGCGTCGTGTACGGCGCCCCGGACCCGAAGTCGGGGGCTGCCGTGTCGCTCTACCGGCTGCTCGACGATCCTCGCCTGAATCACCGGGCGCAGGTGGCGGGCGGTGTGCTCGGCGAGGAGTGCCGGCGGCTGCTGACCGTGTTCTTTGAGGGGAAACGTGTTTAAGGTTGATCGGAGGGGTGGCCGAGCCCGGTTGAAGGCGTCCGACTCGAAATCGGATAGGGGCCCAGAAGGTCCCTCGGGGGTTCAAATCCTCTCCCCTCCGCCATTTGCGTATTCTGCTGAGGCCTGGAGAGGTGACCGAGCGGCCGAAGGTGCGGCACTGGAAATGCCGTGCACGGGTAAACCCTGTGCCGTGGGTTCGAATCCCACCCTCTCCGCCATTTGGGACATGCAGCGTGGCCGTGCTAGACGGGGAGGTAGCGGTGCCCTGTAGCCCGCAATCCGCTACAGCGGGGTTGAATCCCCTCTCGAGGCCTCCTCGCGTTGAATTGAGCCTCACGGGACGGCGTTGAGGGTTGGGCCTCACGCAACGGGAATCGTCGAACCCCGCCAGGCCCGGAAGGGAGCAACGGTAAGGCGACCCTCCCGTGTGCCGTGGGAGTACCTGACCGGAGCAGGTTCCGTGGGGAGATCGCAGGGCGAGAGAGGTCGATTGAGGGTGCACGGCCTTTTTAGAGAATAAGAGATGGCGTATCAGGTGCTGGCGAGGAAGTGGCGGCCCCAGACGTTCGACGCGGTCGTCGGGCAAGAGCCGATCACGCGGACACTCAAAAACGCGCTGGCCGCGAACCGGATTGCCCACGCCTATCTTTTTGCCGGACCGCGCGGAGTGGGAAAAACCACCACGGCGCGGCTCCTGGCCAAGGCCCTGCTCTGCAGCGCCCGCCAGGGGCCCGAGCCCTGCGGCGCCTGCCCGGCCTGCCAGGAGCTGGCGGCGGGAACGCTCGTGGACGTCCTCGAGATTGACGGCGCCTCCAATCGCGGCATTGACGAGATCCGCACGCTCAGGGAAAACGTCAAGTACGCGCCGGCCCGGGGGCGGTACAAGGTGTATATCATTGACGAGGTTCACCAGCTCACCGAAGCCGCCTTCAACGCGCTGTTGAAGACGCTCGAGGAACCGCCCAGCCACGTGGTCTTCGTCCTGGCGACCACCCACCCCCAGGAGATGCCGCCGACGGTTCTCTCGCGCTGCCAGCGCTTCGACTTCAAGCCCATCGCCCCCGAACTGCTCGCGGCCAGCCTGGAGCGGATTCTCCGGGCGGAGAGGGTGGAGTTCGAGCCCGACGCCCTTCCTCTCCTGGTCAGAAGCGCTGAAGGGAGCCTGAGGGACGCGCTCTCTCTGCTCGACACCGCGCTGGCCTACGGGGGTGGTCGCCTGGAAGCCGGATCGCTGGCGCACCTGCTCGGCGCGAGCGCGCCAGCCGAGGTGCGGGGGTTCGTCCAGGCGCTCGTCGCCCGGGATGGGGCGGCCGCGCTGGGGGCCATTGACCGGGCTGCGCGGGGGGGAGAGGATCTGACCTTCCTCGCGCGTGAGGCGGTCGAGGTTCTGCGCCGCGCGCTTCTCCTGAAAGTCGCGCCACGCCTGGCCCCGCCGGATTTGACGGCCGCCGAGGTGGAGGAATTTCGCGCCGCGGGCGCGGAGGCGAGCGTGGAGGAGCTGCTCTATCTCCTGCGGGTCTTCGTGGAGGCCGAGGCCGAGCTCCGGCGCTCTCCACATCCCCGCGTGGAGCTGGAGATCGCCGCGGTCAAGGTCACCCGGCGCCCCGTCCCCGCGGCGATCGAGAGCGTGCTCCAGCGGGTGGAGGAAGCCGAGGAACGGCTCCGCCAGATGGCCTTCATCGGCGGAGGAGCGCCCGCACCCGGGCCGGTTCAGGCGAGCCTGCTGCCCGTCGAGCCGCCGGCGCGCCCGCCGTCGCACGGCGAATCCCGCGGCATCCCGCCCCTGCCCCGGGTTTCGGCGGGAGGTCCATCCCGCGCGCCTGCGACTCAGCCGGCTCCGCCGGAGGGGCTCGAGGCCGGATGGCAACGGGTGGTCGAGGAGGTCGTCCGGCGCAAACCGGCGCTGGGCGCGGTCCTTGAGCAATCCGCACCCGTGGCTCTCGCCGAGGGCAAGCTCACGGTCGCGCTGGAGGGCAACCACTTTCACAGAGAGCTCCTTGCGGATCGGGCGAACCACGACCTGGTAACCGAATCGGTGCAGCGCCACATTCCGGGGGCGAGCCGACTCGAGATCAGCGTGGGGCCGGCCGAAGCCACCGGGGCGCAGGGGCATCCTGTGGTCCAGGCCGCGCTGTCGGTGTTCCAGGGCGAGGTGGTGGCGGTCAGGCCGAGATCGGCGGAAGGGGGGGAAGGCCAGTGAAGGGCTTCGGCAACATGCTGAAGGAGGCTCAGAAGCTCCAGGTCCAACTGGAGGCCCTCCGTGAGGAGGTGGCCAAGAAGAAGGTCGAGGCGACTGCTGGCGGCGGCATGGTCACGGTAGAGGCCAACGGGAACCAGGAAATCCTCTCTATCAAGATTGACGGGGAGGTGATCAACCCCGAGGATCCTCAGATGCTGGAGGACCTCGTCCTCGCCGCGTGCAACGAGGCGCTCCGGAAGTCCCGGGAGATGATGCAGGCCGAAATGGGCAAGATCGCCGGCGGCCTCAAGATCCCGGGCCTCACGCCGTAGAGGGACAGGGTGGCGTATTACCCGGAGCCGGTTGCCCGGTTGATAGACGCGCTACAAAAACTGCCCGGCATCGGTCCCAAGACGGCCCAGCGCCTGGTGTTCTTCCTGCTCAAGCGTCCGCCCGAAGAAGTCGCCGCGCTCGTCGAGGCCATCGCCCGAGTCAAGGCCCACATCATCTCCTGCTCTGTCTGCTTCAACGTGACCGAGGAGGATCCCTGTCGGATCTGCGCGGACCCGGGAAGAGACCCCACGAGCCTCTGCGTGGTGGAAGAGCCTAACGACCTGCTCGCGATAGAGCGCACCGGCCAATACCGGGGCCGGTACCACGTGCTCCTCGGGGCGCTCTCACCGCTGGACGGCATCGGGCCGGAGGACCTCCGCGTGCGGGAACTCCTCGCGCGCCTCGAGAGCCAGCCGGTGGACGAGGTGATCCTCGCCACGAACCCCAACGTGGAGGGCGAGGCCACCGCGATCTACCTGGCCAAGCTGTTGAAGCCCCTCGTCGGTCGGGTCACCCGGATCGCGCGCGGGCTCCCCGTGGGAGGGGATCTCGAGTACGCCGACGAGGTTACCCTGGGCAAGGCGTTGGAGGGGCGGAAGGAGATGGGGTAACATAAAAAGTTGTTCCCCGGTAGCTCAACCGGTAGAGCAGGTGGCTGTTAACCACAAGGTTGCAGGTTCGAGTCCTGCCCGGGGAGCCAGCTTTCATCCAGCCGAGGACAGGGAGGCCGCGGATGGGGCGGCGATGGCTGATCGGAGCGGGCGTCGCGCTCGTGCTCTGTCAAGCGGCCGGCCAGGCGCTCGCACAGGAGGCGAAAGCGTCGAACGCGGCGGTCCCCAAGACGGAAGAGGAAGGAACGCCGGGGAAGATGCTCAAGAAGGCGATTCGCGGGGGCCAGAACCTCGCCTTCGGGCTCGTGACGGATGTGCCGAGGACGATGTACTATGAGTCGCGAGAGCACGGCGCGCTGTACGGCGTTCCGATCGGACTGTTCAAGGGGATTGGCGTCGGGGCAATCCGCACGGCCGTGGGCCTCTACGAGCTCCTGACGTTCCCGCTCCCCGTGAACGACTACGAGCCCCTGGTTCAGCCGGAATTTCCGTTCGAGCCCGGCCCTACCGAGGCCTTCCCCGACACGCCGTAGCTCCTCGGCGAACGGCGAAAGCGCCCCGTGCACCGTCTGGCCAGGGCAGTGGACGAGCCTTACCGAGAGGTGGCCGGGCGAAACGGGCGATCGGCGTGACCGACCGAGCCTCCGTCCCTCAGGAACACAAAGCCCAGGCGCCCAGGAGCGTCCGCTGCCTCGTGCTGACCATTTCCGACTCGAAGACTGCCGAGACTGACGTCAGCGGTCAGCTGGTCCGGGACCTTTTGAGCAAGGCCGGGCACGAGGTCGTCCGATCGGCGATCGTCAAGGATGAGCCCGCCCAGGTGCAAGACGTGATCCGTCGAGGCTGTGAGGACCCCGGCGTCCAGGTGCTGATCCTGTCCGGCGGGACGGGGATCACCTCCCGGGACTCGACGTTCGAAGCGGTGACGGCGATGCTGGACAAGCGCCTCCCAGGCTTCGGCGAACTCTTTCGCCTGCTCTCCTACGAGGAGATCGGCGCAGCAGCCATGCTCTCTCGCGCCCAGGCCGGTGTCCGCCAGGGGCGGATCATCTTCTCCCTCCCCGGATCACCCAACGCGTGCCGCCTCGCCCTCGGGAAGCTGATCATCCCCGAACTGGGCCACCTCGTGCGGGAAGTGTCGCGATAGACTTTAGGGGTATACTGACCTGTGGAGGCTCAGCAGAGCATGGTCCTGAAGGAGCAGCCGATGCGCGCCGATTCCTTTCGAAGAGTTGCTTCGGTCATCGTTTCCGTCCTCTTGCTCGCCGGGTGTGCCAGCGGTGGGCCGGCCGGCGAAGGCCGCTGGCCGGAGGGGACGGCTGGGGCGGTGCCAGCCGAGATCGCTCGGCTCAATGAGCACCTGGGCCAGCTGGCCGAACGTCTCCGGGCGGGGCTCGTGCAGGTGCGGGTGCGCCGCGCGGAGGCACCCGCAGGGGAGGGCTCCGAGCCAGCGCTCCCCGATGAGCCCCGCAGCGCGTCCGGGTCCGGCTTTCTGATCCGGGAGGACGGGCTGGTCGTGACCAACGCGCACGTCGTTTCCGATGCCACGCGGATCCAGGTTCGTCTCCAGGACGGTCGTCGGTTCGAGGGGAAGGTGATCGGCAAGGACACCCGCGTGGACTTGGCTCTCGTGAAGGTCGAGGGTGTCCGTGGGCTTCCCGTTCTGTCGCTGGGCGACTCCAATCGCCTCCGGGTGGGGGAGTTCGTGCTGGCCCTCGGCCATCCCTTCGGGCTCGAGCAGACCGTGTCGCTGGGGATCGTCAGCCGGAAGGGCCCTCCCCTCCAGGTCGCCGCCCCGGGCTTCGACTTCATTCAGACCGATGCCAGCGTCAACCCGGGGAACTCGGGCGGCCCGCTGGTGAACATGGCCGGGGAGGTCGTCGGCGTCAACAGCATGGCCGCGCGAAACGGCTCGATCGGCTTTGCGATCCCTGTGAACCTTGTAAAATCGCTTCTGCCCCAGCTCATCGAGAAGGGCAAGGTCGAGTGGGGATGGCTCGGCGTCGGGATCGACGAGGTCTCCGACGAGGATCTGGCCAAACTCCGGCTGAAAGAGTCTCGCGGGGTAGTGATCCGCCGGGTGATGCCGGGCGAGCCCGCCGAAAAGGGGGGGCTCAGGCCGAACGACGTGGTGCTGGCGGTGGACGGTACCCGCGTCGATGCGCCGAGAGACCTCCAGCGGATCATCGCCACCGCCCCCGTGGGCAAGATCGTGAAGCTGACGATCGTTCGCGGAGGTCAGGAGGCAGACTTGGCGGTGACCGTGGGGCCCTACCGCGAACCGGTGGTCCGTCCGGCGTCGCCGCCCGAGCCGCACCCGTAGGCTGCAGGCTGCGGACGACCCTAACCGCCCGGCTTTGCCGCGGGGGCGCTAGAGGCTGCCGGGGCGCCCTGGCCGTCGCCGCCGACGGCGCAGACCTGGCCCCCCGCGCCTTCCATGTGAATCGAGAGGTCTTTGATCCTCGGGTTCTGGCCGCAGAGCGGGCAGTTGGGATCCCGGCGGAGTTTCACTTCCCTAAAGTTCATCCCGATGGCGTCGTAGGTCAGGAGGCGCCCGATCAGGGGCTCGCCGAAGCCGACGAGCAGCTTGATCGCTTCCGTCGCCTGCACCAGCCCGATCATGCCTGGGAGCACGCCCAGGACGCCAGCCTCGCTTCAGGAGGGGACGAGACCCGGCGGCGGCGGTGTGGGGTAGAGGCAGCGGTAGCAGGGCCCCCGGTCCGGGGCAAAGACCGTCGCCATCCCTTCGAATTGGAAGATGGAGCCGTGGACGTTGGTCTTGCCCTGGAGATAGCAGGCATCGTTGACGAGGTAGCGAGTCTCGAAGTTGTCCGAGCCGTCAATGATCAGGTCGTAGTCCTTGAGGATCTCCTCGACGTTGTCCACCGTGAGCCGGACCGGGTAGGGGACGACGGTGACGTCGGGATTCAAGGCGCGGATGGTTTCGGTCGCCGATTCCACCTTGGGCCGGCCGATGTCCGAGGTCTTGTGGAGGATCTGGCGCTGGAGGTTGGTGATGTCCACGCGGTCACCGTCCATGATGCCGAGAGTGCCCACGCCGGCGGCGGCGAGATAGTACGCGGTCGGCGAGCCGAGCCCGCCTGCGCCGATCAGGAGCACCTTGGAGCCGAGGAGCTTCCGCTGGCCCTTTTCGCCGATCGGACCCAGGAGGAAGTGGCGACTGTACCGCTGGATCTGATCGGTGTTGAGCGGCGAGTCCTTGGCGATCGGCAGGCCCGACTGCACCCACCGCTGGTAGCCGCCCGCGAGGTTGGTCACGTTGGTGAATCCGAGCTCCTTGAGTGCTTTGGCGGCCAGGACCGAGCGGAGGCCGGTCTGGCAGTAGAGGACGATGGGAACGTTGGGGTCGGCGGCTGCGCTCGCGACCCTGAATTCGAGAAAGCCGCGGCTGATATTGACCGCAGGCTCGATGTAGCCGTCGCGGTACTCGTCAGGATCGCGCACGTCGATCAGGACAAGCGCCTCCCCCCGGTCCAATTGGGCCTTGAGCTCGGTCGGCCCTCGCTCCGGGACGACCTGCCGAGCCTCCGCCAGCATCTCCCTCAGCGTTTTCATGCCCTGGCCCCCCGCCAACATAAGCGAAAATAGAATACCACCATTCCCGATCAAGTCAAGGTAGAATCACCTTGACCCTTGTTCCCCAGAGGGGTGGCTGTTATACTCGCCTCATTTTAGGGGCCTCAGCAGGGAAAACCTAGTGGATTCTGGAACTTCGATGAAGGGGCTGATCCTCGCCGGCGGTCGGGGCACCCGTCTCCGCCCGATCACCTACACCTCGGCCAAGCAGTTGGTGCCCGTGGCCAACAAGCCGATCCTGTTTTACGGGATCGAGGCCCTGGCCGAATCGGGAATCCGGGAGATCGGCATCGTGGTCGGGGACACGGGGCGCGACATCAGGGACGCCGTGGGCGATGGCGGGCGCTTCGGGGTGGCCGTCAGCTACATCGAGCAGGAGGCCCCGCTCGGGCTGGCGCACGCCGTGCTCGTCTCGGAGCCGTACCTCGGCACCGACCCGTTCGTCATGTATCTCGGCGACAACCTGATTCGGCAAAAGCTCTCCGCGCTCGTCAGGCGCTTCGGGGAAGAACGGCCGGCCGCGCAGATCCTGCTGGCCCACGTCCCCAACCCGGAGCAGTTCGGCGTGGCGGAGCTCGCGGAGGGGAAGGTCGTCCGCCTCGTCGAGAAGCCCAGAATCCCTCCGTCGGACCTGGCGCTGGTCGGCGTCTACATGTTCGACCGGAGCGTCTTCGAGGCGGTGAAGGCGATACGGCCGTCGGCCCGCGGCGAACTGGAGATCACCGACGCGATCCAGTGGCTGATTGACACGGGCCGGACGGTCCGGCCGCACGTGATCGAGGGATGGTGGAAGGACACGGGCCGCCTCGAGGATTTGCTGGAGGCAAATCGCCTCGTCCTCGAAATGCTCGAAGCCCGCGTCGAAGGGGAGGTCGAGGCCTCGGAGATCCACGGCAAGGTGATCGTCGAGGTCGGCGCGAAGATCGTCCGGAGCGTGGTCCGCGGCCCGGCGATCATCGGCAAAGGCGCCATGATCGAGAACGCCTACATCGGACCCTTCACCGCGGTGGGGGACCAGGTGGTAGTCCGAGGCAGCGAAGTGGAGCATTCGATCATCTTGGAGGGCTCGAGCATCTCGGACGTGGCGGGGCGCATCGAGTCCAGCCTGGTCGGGCGCAACGTGACGATCTATCGCTCCGGGTCGAAGCCCAAGTCGTATAACCTGATGCTCGGCGACCGCTCGCAGGTGGGCCTCGTCTGAGCGACGGGGGCGCCTCGATGGAACTGAGCGACGAGGCCAAGCGGACCTTCCGGGTTCAGGACTACTCGCCGAAGCCCCCGATCAAGGGCGTGGAGATCGTTGAGCTGGCCCGCCACACGGACGACGGCGGCTCGTTCACCGAGCTCGGCCGCTTCCAGGCCGGTGCCTCGGCGGCGTTTGGAGGCTTCGTCCTCGCCCAAGCGAACTGGAGCGAGATGGAGCCCGGAGCCATCAAGGCCTTTCACCTGCACGAGCGGCAGACCGATCTCTGGTTTGTCCCGGCGTCAGACAAGGTGCTCCTGGTGCTCCTCGACGTTCGCGCCGGTTCCCCCACGGAAGGGACCCGGATGCGATTCGTGCTCGGCGACGGGCACTCGCGCCTGGTGCGGATTCCGCCGGGAGTGGCCCATGGCTGTCGAAATGTCGGGCCGACGCGGGCCCGGATCATCTACTTCACCGACACGCACTTTTCCCCCGTGCCCGACTCCTCCGACGAGGGCCGCCTCCCCTGGGACTTCGCCGGGGCCGACGTCTGGGAGATCGCCCGTGAATAAGAACGCATGAAGCTCTTGGTGACGGGCGGTGCGGGGTTCATCGGCTCTCACTTCATCAGGCAGGTCCTCAGGAAGTACCCGTCCTACTCGGTCGTGAACCTCGACAAGCTCACCTACGCGGGCAATCTCGAAAACCTTCGGGACGTCGAGCGGGACCCACGCTACCAGTTCGTCCACGGGGACATCTGCGACCGGGCGCTGGTGCGTGAGGTGGCGCGCGGGGTGGACGCGGTGGTGAATTTTGCCGCCGAATCCCACGTGGACCGGTCCATCCTGGGCGCGGGGGAGTTTCTGAAAACAGATGTGCTGGGGACCGCGTCGCTGCTGGATGCGGCCCGGGAGCTCAGGATTCCTCGCTACGTGCAGATCTCGACGGACGAGGTGTACGGCTCCGTCGACCGGGGTGCGGTCCGGGAAGAGGCACCGCTCCGCCCGTCCAACCCGTACTCGGCCTCCAAGGCCGCTGCGGACCTCCTCGTCAGCGCTTACTGGACCACCTACCGGCTGCCCGTCCTGATCACGCGGAGCTCCAACAACTTCGGCCCGAACCAGTACCCGGAGAAGGTCATTCCGCTCTTCATCACCAACGCCCTGGAGGACCGTCCGCTCCCGCTCTACGGCGACGGGAGGAACGTGCGGGACTGGCTGTTCGTCCTGGACAACTGTGCGGCCATTGACCTGGTGCTCCACCAGGGGGTCCCGGGCGAGATCTACAACGTCGGGGGCGACACGGAGGTGGAGAACATCGTCCTCACCCGGCAGATCCTCCGGCTCCTCGGCAAGCCCGAAAGCCTGATCCAGTCCGTCGCGGATCGGCCTGGCCACGATCGCCGCTACGCGCTGGACTGCCACAAGATCCGGGCGGTCGGGTGGAAGCCGGCGCACGAGTTCGGGGCGGCGCTGGCGGAGACCGTTCGGTGGTACCGTGAGCACGAGGCCTGGTGGCGCCCCATCAAGTCGGGGGAGTTCAAGACCTACTACGGCAAGCAGTACGCCGACCGCGGATGACGATCCTCCTCACGGGGGCCACGGGCATGCTGGGCCAGGCGCTCAGGGAGAATCTGAGCCTGGAGTTCGAGCTGGTTCCCCTCGCCCACGCGGACCTGGACGTCACCGACCTCAGAGCGACCCGGACCGCGCTGGGCCGGGCGAGGCCCGACGTCGTCATCCACGCCGGGGCGTGGACCGACGTGGACGGCTGCGAGCAAGACCCTGACCGATCCTGGCGCGTCAACGCCCTGGGCAGCCGGAACCTGGCCGTCGCCTGCCAGGAGCTCGGGGCGGCCTGCTGCTATCTTTCCACCGACTACGTGTTCGACGGCGAGAAGTCGGGGCCGTACACCGAGTTCGATGTGCCGAACCCGCTCTCGTGTTACGGCGGCTCCAAGCTGGCCGGAGAGCGGTACGTCCAGACCCTGACCCCGCGCCACTGGATTGTCCGTTCTTCCTGGCTCTTCGGGCCGGGCGGGAAGAACTTCGTGAAGACGATCCTGACCAAGGCCCGGGCGGGTGACGACCTCCGGGTGGTGGACGATCAGGTCGGCTCGCCCACCTACGCGCACGACCTGGCGCGGGCCATCTCGCGGCTCGTTAGGGGTCCCCACTACGGCATCTGGCACATCACGAACAGCGGCTCGTGCTCGTGGTACGATCTCGCCGCCGCCGTTCTTGAGAATACCGGCCTCACGGGGACGCGCCTGGAGCCGATCACGTCCAAGAACCTGGACCGCCCGGCCAGTCGCCCGCGGAACTCCGTCTTACGAAACTACTGCTGGGAGCTCGAGGGGTGGCCGCCGCTCCGCCCCTGGGCCGATGCCCTGCGCGACTATCTGGCGCACCCGGAACTCGGGGGGTAGACTGGCATCCGGAGGTCACCGCTGAGATGAAGGGCGTGGACACCTACCAGGGGCGCGGGCTCATCGCGGACCCGATCCACCGCTATATCCTCTACACCCGCCCGAACGGCGTGCCCGGAGAGAGCACCGAGCAAGATCTGGTGGATACCTCCTGGGTGCAGCGCCTCCGGCGGATCCCGCAGCTCCAGTCCGCGCGGTGGGTCTTCCCCGCCGCGGAGCACAGCCGCTTCCAGCACGCGCTGGGGGCCATGCACCTGGCGGGCCGCTTCGCCCAGCAGCTGTATCCCTCGCTCAAAGCCGTTTTCCCCGACTGCCCCTCGGCGCCGCTCATCGAGGAGCTGCTGCGCATGGCCGGGTTGCTCCATGACGTCGGCCACGGGCCCTTCGGGCACTTCTTCGACGAGAATTTTCTCGTGGACTTCGACCTGACTCACGAAAGAGTTGGTCAGCGCATTATCGGGGAG
>OBEQ012118192.1_pt1 | contig 11578 bp, 8 predicted proteins | sample 1670901 | NCBI WGS metagenome assembly OBEQ01 (sample SAMEA104232315, study PRJEB22302) | groundwater metagenome | biome: forest; feature: aquifer; material: groundwater | place: USA | collected 2011-08-07 | depth 5.4 m | reverse complement strand
GTTTCACCAGGGAGCTTGGAGTGTCGCTCCCCGTTCTCGGCCTGCCGAACGGCTGGAGCAATCCTCTCATTTGGCTTGGAAACATCTTCCGCGGTTTTTTTCTAATCTTCACTACAAACTACCGACTACAAACTACAAACTATCCCGACTGGCTTGTCCTTGAAATCGGCACGGGCGTCCCGAGGGACATTGAGGGCTTGGCTAAATGGCTCATACCCGAGGCGGTTGTCGTGACGCGCTTGAGCGAAGTACCAGTTCATGTTGAATTTTTCAAATCGCCGAAAGAGATTATCAAAGAAAAAGGTTTCTTGGTGCAAGCGCTTGAAGACCACGGCACGCTTTTTCTCAATAGCGATGACAGAGATGTAATGGGTATGCGCGAGATGAAGCGCCAATGCCGGCTTGTCACTTTCGGCATTGAGGAGCGAGCCGATTTTCAGGCTTCAAATCTTGAAATAGTTTATGAGAAAAATAGCCACGGAGCCGTGCCTTCGGGGATTACGTTTAAGGTAAATCATAACGGCAATTCGGTGCCGATAAGCTTGCGAGGCGCGCTTGGTCGCCAGCATGTTTACCCAGCGCTTGCCGCTTTAGCATTTGGCGAGAGTCTCGGGCTCAATATAGTCGGTATGGCCGAGAGCGTCATGGTTTACACTACGCCTCCCGGCAGAATGCGGATTATTGCCGGAGTCAAACACACAACTATTATTGATGATACTTACAACTCCTCGCCAGTTGCCGTCACCGAAGCGCTTCGAACGCTTGGGGAAGTTAAAACAAGCGCTCGAAAAATCGCGGTCTTTGGTGACATGCTTGAATTGGGAAAATATTCCGCCAAAGCCCACGAAAAAGCGGGCAAAGAGACTGTCGGTGTGGCGGACATTTTGATTACCGTGGGTATCAGAGCGCGCGATATTGCCATAGGCGCGCTGGATAATGGCATGGACGAAAAAAATATCTTTCAGTTTGACGGCGTGGCCGAAGCGGGCAAGTTTGTTGAGGGAATTTTGGTGGAAGGGGATATAGTTCTCGTCAAAGGCTCACAAGGCATGCGCTTGGAATTAATTGTGGAAGAAATTATGGCAGAGCCGGAGCGGGCTGGCGAGCTTTTGGTGAGGCAGGGGCATGAATGGAAAAACCGCTGACGGTTTTGCCATATTTTTAAGTTGGGGACCATTAGTTAGTGGAAATTGGAGATAGATTATTGGAGAAATTAAGATTATTTTTAGAATTTTATCAGGAAAAAATCTAATTTCGGCTTTGATATTTTTGTATCCATGTCCAAGCATTTCGTGGTAACCACCCTTGTGCATTGTTGGTATTCACTTCAATTATTAAAAGATACCTTAAAGGGACGCCTGGAAAAACATGATTATATAATTGCGTAACATCCAAAAAATGTCGTTAAGTGAGAAAGTCACCGATTTTGAGACAAAGGGGTTGTCTTGGCTCGAACCGGCTCGTGAGTTCGTAAAATCCTTAAATCAAGCCGCGAAATTGATTGATAAGAATAATCTTTCCGAATTGCCAACATTTCTGAAAAACATCGGCTCGAACCATATTTTGCGAAATCGCTTCCCGTTTTCTCTCCCAAAATTGAATACAAATTAGTCGCCGAGCGAAGCGAGGCGAACCAAAACTCTTTGACTTTTCCTACGTGGTGCCCGGGGTGGGGGTCGAACCCACAAGCCGTTTCCGGCTACGGATTTTAAGTCCGCTGCGTAAACCAATTCCGCCACCCGGGCAATGATAGAAGTGTAAAATGGAAATCTCAAAATGTAAAATGACAAGGCGAAGTCAAAATACTTTTAAATTTTGAATTCCTTATTCCCCGCGGCTCTGCCGCGTGGGTATCAACTAAGGAAGGTTTGGAAACCTTGGTTTCCAAGATATTCCAGAGCGAAGCTCCTTGATACCCCGCCGAGCTTTCGGAGAAAGCGAGGAGACAGCTCTGCTACGGGGTAGTTCATTTATGTTTTTTAACTTTAATTTTTGCATTTTCAATTTACATGGAGGCCACGGCGAGAATCGAACTCGCGTATAGGAGTTTTGCAGACTCCCGACTTACCACTTGTCTACGTGGCCTTGAATTTTACATTTGTGACAAATTGTCAATCTTCTGCCGATTCTTCTCGCCTAAGTCTATCTCAAAATCAACAAAGGGCAACTTGAAAAGTTTGCTTTCCCGCTTGAGAAAGTCTCTGAAATCGGAGCGCTTGCGTTTGGCGAAATCAAGAGCGCCATTTTCTTTTTCGTTCGGGTAGACGGTGAAAAATATCAGAGCTTTTTTGCCTTTGGCTAAGAGCTTGACCTCGGTGACGGTAATCAGAGCCTTGCCGCTCGACTCTCTCTCCAAAAATTCCGAGGCTTTTTGGCGGATGATTTCTTTGTAGCGTTCTTCTTTTATGTCGCTCATGAAAGTAGCATTCTCTACCCCCGCACTTGGAGGCGAGGCCTCCAAGTGCGGGGGCCTCCTTATCACCTTATTATTTTTTTAAGATGACAAACGACTCAATACTATCCCCCGGGGCGATTTCAATGCGCGCCTCAACCAGAGCGCCGAACTCGCGGTCTTTGGCAACCTCGTCCGTTTTCACTTTTTGCTGCTGCAGCTCGCGGATTTTTCCAATACCGACTTCGGCAGTCCGGCGGATGATTTTAAATTCATCGCCCGGCTTGATTGAACCCTCAACAACCTTTCCTCCGATAACCTGCTTGTCTTTGACAATGCCGAAGAGCCGTATGATTTTTGCCTTGCCTCTAGTTTCAGCCACTTCAACTTTCGGCGTCCGCTCGATGATAATTTCCCGCACGCGCTCGAGCAATTTGTAAATGACGTCAAAGATTTCAATGTTGACCTTGTCCCGCTCGGATAGGTTTTTTGCCGCGCTGTCTACTTTCACATTGAAGCCGAACACATAGGCCGCCGCGCTTCCGGAAGCGATTTTAATGTCCGATTCGTTGATGTCGCCCGTCCCGGCCTGGATGATTTTTGGGAAAATTTTGTCTGTTGCCAGTTTGCCGAGTTCATACTCTATGGCTTCAAGCGTTCCCGATACGTCGGTCTTAATCACAATCGCCAGCGCGACTCGCTCTTCTGATTGATTTTTCAACGGGCTATGTTTTTGCGGCTCTTCCAGCGAAGCCGTCAGATATTTTTCCGCTTCTTTTTTGGTGGCGAAGGAAACAAACGGGCTGCCGGTTTCCGGCATACTGTCCCAGCCGAGGATGCTGACCGGCGTGCCTGCTCCAGCCGTATCGATTTTTTTGCCCAAAAAGTTTTCCATTTGGCGAAGAGGGGAGACCGCGTTGCCCGCGACGATGGCCATGCCTTTTTTAAGCGTGCCGTCTTTGATGATGAGCGTCGCTGAAATGCCTCTTTCCTTTGAACGCGTGGCTTCAAGCACGACGCCCTCGGCCGATTTTTCAGAGTTACCTCTTATATTTTCCACATCCGCCACAAGAAGAATCATGTCTAGCAGGTCGCCAACTCCCGCTCCGGTAGTGCCCGAGACCGGCACGAAAGGGACATCGCCGCCGTAGCCCTCAATATATATTTCGTTTTCAAGAAGACTTTGTTTGGCGCGTTCAATGTTGGCGTTCGGTTTGTCGCTCTTGGTAAGAGCAATAATGAAAGGCAACTTGCTTTCCCGGATAAATTTTAAAGCCTCAAGAGTTTGCGTTTTGACCCCGTCCTCGGCCGAGACGACCAGTATGCCGATATCGGCCACGCTCGCGCCGCGGCTACGGATTCCGGCAAAGGCTTCGTGTCCGGGAGTGTCAAGGAAGGTGATTAATTTTGATTTTCCCTCGCTTGTCGTTCGGCTTACTTCATAAGCCGACACGTGCTGGGTGATGCCGCCAGCTTCGCCCTCCGCGACATTCTCATGCTTCTTTTCAATATCTACCGCGCAACACTTGCGGATGTAATCGAGAAGAGTGGTTTTGCCATGGTCAATATGACCCATTACCGCGACCACGGGTGGACGCGACATAACGGTTTCCTTTTTAGTTTTTTGCGTTTCTTTTGGCATATAAGGTGTTCCTATATTTGTGTGGTCGCGAAAAGCACAAAACACAAACTTTTCAAAATCCAAACAAAATACAAAATTCAAAAACCTAAAAACAGAGAGTCCTTTTCGTCATTTGTGTTTTGGCGCTCTGTGTTTTGTTTGGTTTTTTGTATACTGTGCTTTGTGTTTTAATGTTTAAGTTGCTCGCGGGCTTTGGCGAGCGCTTCTTTCTCTATCGGTAGTAAGCTTATATTCTGATTTAAAACCTTTGAGCGGTTTGGCGAAGATGCTTACATGGTCGCGCGAGTAATGGCTTGAGAGAGTGACCCCGTCGCCTTTTTCATTGACGAAGCTTGAAGCGAAACTCTGATTGCCGCCCTCACCCGCGCCTTTGAAGGGATTGAAACGAATCATTCCAATTTCCCGTATACTCTGATCCAGCCGCTTCTCAACAGTTTCCAGGTACTGCTCAATCTCTTTGCGGAACTGCTTGAATCGTTCAATATCAGCGGCACTACTCACGATTATTTCTTCTAGGCTTTTGCCACTTTTGCCTCGGAAAAGGCGGTTAAGGTGAAATTCGAGGTGAATGACAAGCGCGATGAGAATCACAATAACTATTCCCAAACCAACGATGATTTCTTGGATGTACAGCTCCATGACCTTGGGATTATACTTGAAGTTGGTGTTTTTGGCAAAGAATGTTATTGTCAATTCTTATTTCTTTTCATAATATAGTGGCATGATAAAAAGGATATACTTTGATTACGCCTCAACCACTCCGGTTGCGCCGGAGGTGCTAAAGGCCATGCTTTCGTACTTTTCGGAAAAATTCGGCAACCCAAGCTCGATTCATGCCGAAGGTGTGGTGGCGAAAAAGGCGCTTGATGCTGGTCGCAAGAGCGTCGCTGGGATTCTCCAAGCCCATGCCGATGAAATTGTATTTACGAGTGGCGGGACCGAAGCGAATAATCTTGCGATATTCGGCATAGCCGCCGCATACACGAAGTTACATAAACCACAGACACGAATTTCCACTAGTAAGAATCTACACATCATAACTACCAACATTGAGCATTCGTCGGTGTTGGAGCCGATACGAAAACTTGAAAGGCGGCTCGCGTCCGTAACATATGTGCCAGTTGAACCGAGTGGTATTGTGGACCCGAAAAAAATCGCCGCTGCTTTGCGACCCAAGACGGTTTTGGTTTCGGTAGGGTACGCCAATAATGAAATTGGCACGATTCAGCCGCTCCGCGAAATTTCTAAGTTGCTTAGAAATTTCGCGGATACTAAAGGTTTTACCAAACCGATTTTCCATTCGGATGCTTCGCAAGCGGCCCTATATCTTGATTGTTCTCCGGAACAGCTTGGCGTTGACCTCCTGACGCTGGACGGCCACAAGATGTATGGGCCGAAAGGAGTGGGCGCTCTCTATGCTCGGCGCGGTACGCCTCTCGAGCCACTTCTTGTCGGAGGCGGACAGGAAAGGGGGTTGCGTTCAACGACGGAAAATGTGCCGGCCATTGTTGGCTTCGCACGAGCGTTTCAAATTGCCGCGGCAGCGCGCGGAAAAGAATCCGCCCGTCTCACGAAACTCCGCGATTATTTCTATTCTCAAATTCTCAAGAATTTGAGAATAGATTCGGTAGTATTGAACGGTGACGCAAAAGAAAGATTGCCTAATAACATTAACATTTCAATTCCTGGCGTGGACACGGAATTTGTTCTGCTCAAACTTGACGCCTTGGGCATTGCTTGCTCCACCAAAAGTTCCTGCTTGGGCCACGAGCCGGGCTCTTATGTGGTGCGCGCCCTCGGCGGCAGGGAAGCCCGCACTAATTCAACTCTCCGTTTCACTTTTGGACGAGAAACGACAAAAAAAGATATTGATATATTGTTTCAACGTCTTTCTAAAATTGTTCGGTAACTTTTTAAAAGGCTAAATATGTGAAAAATGCCTTGCATTTTTTAGGGGACTGACTTATCATTCGGTGAATGGAAGGACTGACTAAACAACAAATTGTACTTGTAACGCTTCTTGTCTCGTTTGTCACGTCCATCGCCACTGGCATTGTGACCGTGGCTCTCATGGACCAAGCGCCGCCCGGAGTAACCCAAACCATCAATCGCGTTGTTGAGCGAACTATTGAAAAAGTGGTACCGGCTCCGAACCAGGCCGCTTCAGTGGTCAGAAAGGAAACCATTGTTGTTAAAGAAGACGATTTGGTCGTCCAAGCGGTTGAAAAAAATACCAAAAGTTTACTTTCGATCATAAGAGTTTCTGGAGAAGGCGAAGCCAAGACCCAAATGTTCGCCGGCAACGGCCTGATTACATCCAAAGACGGACTCATAGTGACTGACGCGACCGTGGCCGCCCAGATGCTTGACGACAATCAAAATCCAATTCCTCAAAGTTTAAAAGCGGTTTTTTACGATGGCACGACTTTGCCGCTTGCGGTCGTTTCTTCTGACACTGACACTGCCACTGGCATAATTTTTCTTAAACCGACGCTTGACGAGAAAAATAAAAACACCATTTTCATTCCAGCGAGCATCGCTGATTCAGGCTTACTCAAACTTGGCCAGACGGTCATCGCGCTTGGCGGCGAAAAAATTTCTGTGGCTACGGGCATAGTGTCAAATCTCTCCGGCGGGGTCGCCGCGCCGCAAGGCGGCGCGGCCACTTCAACAGACTCTGTTTCTTCTGCTTCCGCGCCAAAAGTTTCAAACGGCCAAACTATCAAAACCGACGTGTCCGTGCCCGGCAAAGCCTTCGGCGGCATCTTGGTCAACCTCTCGGGCGACGTCGTTGGCATCAGGGCGCTTTCGGCGGGTAACGCCGACAACCTTTTCCTCGCGGCCAATTTTGTCACCAAAGCGATGGGGAAAATAACTCCCCCAAGCCCACTAATTCCTATTCCTGCGCGATAGTTTTCTGAGCAAATTTTTTATCTCTTAATCAATGATAGCAGCGCAAAGAGCAAACCGTGTTGAACTGAAGGCGCAGGAACTCAAATTGCTTTTTGAGGTTTATAAAAAAGACCCGAAGCTTTTTCTGCGACCGACATTTATTGAAGATGCTAAAACGCTTGCGGATTTCGGTATTTATATTCCCGATAAGGAAACTTTTCCGTTCGGCGTAATAAAGTTTGTGCCGCAGGATTTTATCGTGGAAGAAGTTTCTGAATCCGGAGAAGTTTTTGCCGTCAAGAAGGAGAATTTATTGTCACTAGAAACCACTCTTCCGGATGGCCCTACTTTATACGCCACTTTGGTAAAATGCGGCCTTTCGACGCTTCACGCTGTTGCCGAATTGGCTACTCACTTCGGTTGTTCTCCCGAACAAATTCGCTACGCTGGTTTGAAAGACAAAGACGCTATTACCGCACAGCGTATTTCTTTTCGACAAATTTCTCTTGATAAATTGAAAACCGTCAATTCCCCGCACTTTTTTCTCAAAGATGTAACGAGCGGCAAGGGAGCTTTGGAAAAAGGAAAATTAAAAGGCAATCAATTCACGATTTTCTTAAGGACGGAAAAGGTTTTTTTGGAGTCTGGCGGGGGTTCGGTTTTTATAAGTCAATTGGCCAAAGTCCGTGAAAAGGGATTTTATAATTATTTCTATCTACAGAGATTCGGTACGCCTAGATTGATAGCGCATTATCTGGGCATGGACCTAGTTCATGGGTACTACCGGAAAGTTCTTGAAACTTTTATTTGTTTTGCTTCCCCGAACGAAATTCCTTATTTTAAAAATATCCGAAAGGAACTTAGGAAAAATTTTGGCAATTGGTCGGCTATGCTCGCTGTTATGGAACCCTTTACACTCATTTTTGGTAACGAACTCAAAGTTGTTAGATACCTTGAACGGAAGCCCGAAGATTTTGCCGGCGCGCTTCTGCAAATTCAAGACCAAGCTAGCATGTGGGTAGGTGCCTTTTCTTCCTGGCTTTTCAATCAAAAAATCGCTTCATATATAAAAAAAGGAGAAGAGCCGCCGCAATCCTTACCATTATTTTTAGACACGGTTAATTCAGGGTCTGTGTACAAAGAGCTTATGCGCGAGCTTCGAGTTTCAGTAGATGATTTTAGGAATTTACGCGGACTCCCCTTTATTCAGGCTCCGAAGCGTCCGATTATTACCCGAGAGCTCGTGATGATTGATAAGGCCGAAATTATTGACGCTGGTATTATTTTGAAATTCTTTTTGCCGAAAGGGGAATATGCCACGACTTTTCTTTCTTATTTGTTTAATTTGATTTCAGACAGGCCGCCGATTGAGATAGACCAGACGATTGTTGATACGAAAGCGGTCCTGGGAGAGGGGAGCAATGTTGAAACCCTAGAGTATTTTGCGCCGATTATTCGTCCCAAAAGCGCGAATTATTTTGAGGAGTTGGCGAAAGCTGAAGCGTAACAAAAATATAAAAAGAAAACCGCATACACCAGGAGGGCATATACGGCTTTTTGAATTGTGTCAGTCAGGGGCTATTCCAGGTCCGCCAGCCTTAGGGCTGGCACGCCGGCGTTGTCGCTGACAACCAGAACCTTCTCGGCCCGAGCCGCGCAGTATGGCCCCACGTTGACCGTGACAGTCTTGTTGGGGTTCCAGAAGATGGTGGTCATCTGGCTGGTCGCTTTGGAAAATCGGGCTTCCAGCTCCTTCGCAAGCCGTTCCTCACAGTGAGGGAAAGTTTGCTCTGGAGCTGTGCGATTGTACTCAAACGCTACAATGTAATTACCGCCTCCAGAACGTTGACAGTTCACATCAGTGAGTTTGAGCCCGGCCTTTTGCAGACTTGGCATTGCGCCAACCCGCAGAAGTTTGACATTTTTGCCACCCAAGAGTCCGATGGCTGTGTCGTGAGTGCGTCCCGGTATACGATTTTTGTCGGTAAGCTCCTCACCACCAACTTCAACGGCCTTTTGGATATTCGCCGCCATCCGTGCCGTGCTGTTCATCGTTGGCTTTCTCTCCTTGACGCCCAAAGGGACATTTTGGAAATTGCCACCGACGTTGAATTTCACGAGGACTCTGCTGACACATTCCTCGCCGAGGCTGATAAACGGCAGCGTCGGAATTTGTACCCGGGTCCGTTCAGTTTCCAGTTGCTCCCATGTTTTTGGCTGAATCGGTGTCGGGCGGATGCTTGAGTCTCTAAGTGCGGTTTCCAGGTCTCTTAAGTCATTCATAACTGAGTTTCGGAAATGGAGCGAAGCTCCGGGTTTCGGTTTGTTTTTTTGCACCTGACTACACTACGTCAAGGTTCAAATCTTATTAAAGGTATTAAGTCCGTTCGACTTGTGCCGACGGGTACCTTTACTACTGGACAAAAGGATAGCATGGTTTTATACTAAAGTCAAGCATGTTTGTTGACGAAATGTTTGGAATTGTTATAATTCCAAGTAAGCTCTTGTTTTAAGGCCTATTTTGATGGTCTTGGCGTAGGAGTTTGTCATGCTATAATTTATGCATGTTCAACAGCGTTTTTATAAGAGACAGGTTGTTCTTTCTCAGTCATTTTTAGTTTTTAATTTAAATTTTGCGTTTTGATTTTTAAATTTTAATTTTACTATCATGCCTCCTTTCAATCATTTTACAACCAAAGCCAAGGAAGCCATCAGGCGAGCCCATGAGCTTGCTATTGAGCGCGGCCAAAATCATGTCAACCCCGTGCACCTTTTGGCCGCGCTTATACTTCAGGAAGAAAGCATGGTCAACGCCATTTTGGAAAAGCTGGACGTTGACACGGTGCTCATGACCGATTCCATTTTGGAAGCCATTGAAGGCGATATCAGTTCCTCCACTCTTTCGCCGTCGTACCAAATTTATCTGACGCCCGAACTGGCGCAGACGCTTGAAAGCTCTTCCAAAGTAGCCGCCAGCCTTAAGGATGAATTTGTTTCCACCGAACATCTTTTCATCGCCATGCTGGACATCCCAGGCTCCGCCCGGGAACTGCTTTCCCGTTTCAGAATTGATAAGGCCGATGTCCTGCGGGTTTTGGAAGAGCTTAAGAGCACCAAAACGACCGATGTGGCCCAGCCAAAGAGGTTGCGTTCCATTTTAAAATACACTAGGAGCTTGACCGGTCTTGCCCGCGATAACAAGCTTGACCCGGTCATCGGCCGCGACAATGAAATCTCCCGCATCATTCAGATTCTTTCGCGTCGCACCAAGAACAACCCGATTCTTATCGGCGAGGCGGGTGTCGGCAAGACAGCCATTGCCGAAGGCTTGGCCATCCGTATGGCGACGGGGGATGTGCCTGAATCGCTTAAGGACAAAGAGCTTGTGTCCCTTGACCTCGGACTTTTGATTGCCGGCACCAAGTACCGAGGCGAGTTTGAAGAGCGTTTGAAAAATATCATGAAGGAGATTGAGAAGTCCGAAGGCCGGATTATTCTTTTCATTGACGAGATTCACACCATTGTGGGAGCGGGCGCGGCCGAAGGCTCGATGGACGCTTCAAATATGCTGAAGCCGGCGCTTTCTCGCGGCGAGCTTCGGGCTATCGGCGCGACAACTCTCAAGGAATATCAAAAGCATATTGAAAAAGACCCGGCTCTGACGCGCCGCTTTCAGCCCGTCTATGTCTCGGAGCCGTCGGTGGAAGACGCTGTCGCCATCTTGCGCGGGCTCAAAGAAAAGTACGAGCTTTATCACGGCGTGCATATTACCGATGACGCCATCGTGGCAGCCGTAACACTTTCATCTCGCTACATTACCGACCGCTATTTGCCCGACAAGGCCGTTGACCTTATTGACGAGTCGGCTTCGTCTTTGAAAATTTCGCTTGAAAACATGCCGCCGTTTTTAGAAGAAACTCATCGCAAAGTGATGCGGCTGGAGATTGAGCGCGAAGCCTTGAAAAAAGAATCTCTGACTTCAAAGAAAGCCAAAGCGCGAACCAAAAAAATTGAAAAGGAAATCGCCGACCTTAAGGAAAAGACTTCTGAAATAGAACTGAAGTGGAAAAACGAAAAAGAAACACTGGTCCAAATTAAGACCATTAAGAAAGAGCTAGAGAGTCTGAGGCTTCTCGCTGAAGCGGCTGAAGCCCGAGCCGACCTTTCCAAGGCCGCCGAAATCCGCTACGGCAAAATTCCGGAGATGCAAAAAGAACTTGAGCTTAAAGTCAAGCGTTTGAAAAAGCTTCAGAGCTCGCGGCGGATTCTCAAGGAAGAAATCATGGAAGCTGACATTGCCGAAGTGGTTGCCAAGTGGACGGGCATTCCGGTTACTCGGATGCTTGAACAAGAGGCCGCCAAGCTCTCGCGTATGGAAGAGGAGATTAGAAAAAGAATTGTCGGCCAGGACGAAGTGGTGCGAAAAATTGCCGATACCATCAAGCGCTCTCGAGCTGGCATTGCCGACCCGAACCGACCCATCGGCTCATTTATCTTTTTGGGTCCGACCGGCGTCGGCAAAACCGAGCTTACCAAAGCACTGGCCGAGTTTATGTTCAACGATGACAGGGCACTCATTCGCATTGACATGTCGGAATTCATGGAGAGGCATAGCGTGAGCAAGCTCATCGGCGCGCCGCCGGGATACGTGG
>OBEQ013012153.1_pt1 | contig 11579 bp, 11 predicted proteins | sample 1670901 | NCBI WGS metagenome assembly OBEQ01 (sample SAMEA104232315, study PRJEB22302) | groundwater metagenome | biome: forest; feature: aquifer; material: groundwater | place: USA | collected 2011-08-07 | depth 5.4 m | reverse complement strand
GACCAGGTCAAGATCCTCTCCGCGCCGGAGATGGAGGGGCGTGCCTCCGGCACGCCGGGCGCAGATCGGGCCGCCCGCCACATCGCCAGTGTCTTTCGGACGGCCGGCCTCCACCCGTGCTGTGGGGAGGGCGGCTACCTCCAGCCGTTCGAGGTCGTCACGGGAATCCGGCTCGGCGCCCCCAACAGCCTCTCGCTCGTGGCTCCCGCGCCCCGGGCCTTCGTCGTCGGCCGGGACTTCACCCCGCTGGCGGTCTCCACCGACGGCGGCGCCGAGGGCGACGTGATCTTCGTCGGCTACGGGATCACGTCCTCGAACCTCCACTACGACAACTATGCCGGTCAGGACGTGAAGGGCAAGATCGTGCTGGCCATGAGCGGCGACCCCGGCGCGGCCGATCCGGCGAGCCCGTTCCGGCGCCCCGAGGCCTACTACTACGCCGAGCGCGGCTACAAGATCATCAACGCGCGCGAGCACGGCGCCCGCGCCATCATCCTGGCGCCCCGGCCGGAGCCGGGGCGGGAGATGCTGCCCGCGCTCCGCGGGATCAGCCAGCCATGGGGCATCCAGGCCGTCTTTGTCACGCGCGCCGTGGCCGACCTCTTGCTCGCTCCATCGGGCAAGTCGCTGGCCGCGCTCCGGGAGAGTCTCGATCGGTCCCTGAGCCCGCAGTCGTTCGCGCTCCTCGGCGTGAGGGTGAAGCTCGAGGTGACGCTCGTCCGCGAACGCGGGACCACCGCCAACGTGGTCGGCATTCTGCCGGGCACCGACCCGCGACTCAAAGAAGAGAGCATCGTGATCGGCGCCCACTACGACCACCTCGGCCGCGGCGGCGAGGGCTCGCTCGCCCCGGACGAGGTCGGAACGATCCATCCCGGCGCCGACGACAACGCCTCCGGCACCACAGGAGTGATGGCGCTGGCCCGAACCTTCGCCGCCCGGGGCGGTCTCCCCCGCACCCTGGTCTTCGTCGCCTTCGCCGGCGAGGAACTGGGGCTCCTCGGCTCCTCGCACTATGTGCACCAGCCGGTGGTGCCCCTCGAGAAGACGAGGCTCATGCTCAACATGGACATGATCGGCCGCCTCAAAGACGATACGCTCCACGTCTTCGGCGTGGACAGCGGCGAGGGCCTCCGGGAACTCGTTGCGGAGGCGGCCCGGGGGCTCCCCCTCAAGCTCCACCAGCGCGGGGACCCCTTCACCCCCTCCGACCACACGTCGTTTTACCTCCGTGAGCGGCCCGTGGTGTTTCTCTTCACCGGCGCCCACGGCGATTACCACAGGCCGTCCGACACGTGGGAGAAGATCAACCCCAAGGGGATGGAGACGGTCGTGACGTTCGCGGCGCGGCTCCTCGAGAGAGTCGGGAGCCTCCCGTCGCCGCCGGCCTACGTGAAGGTGGCCCCGCCCTCCTCCGGCGGCTCCACCGGTTATGGCCCGTTCTTCGGCGTGGTGCCCGACTTCGGCGAGCCCGAACGCCCGGGCGTCAGGCTGGCCGGCGTCAGACCGGGGAGCCCGGCGGACAGGGCCGGCGTCCGGGTGGGAGACATCATCGTGAGGTTCGCGGGGGTCGAGGTCACGACGCTGGAAGACCTCACCTTCGCCCTCCGGTCGCGACGGGCGGGAGACAGGGTGGAAGTGATCTGGCTCAGGGACGACAAGGAGATCACCGCCGAGGCGACCCTGGAGCAGCGGCGATGACGGAGCCGAGCCTGGCCGCCCCCGAAACGCTGCTCGAGATGATGCGCTGGCGGGAGCGCACGACCCCCGACACGACCTACTTCACCGTCTTCGGTCACGAGGTCAGCTACAGAGAGCTCTGGCACTCGAGCCTGGGCTACGCCGGGAGCCTCGCCCGCGCCGGGATCGGGCCCGGCGACAAGGTCTGCCTCGTCTTTCCGACCTGCGCCGAATTCTTCTATGCCTTCTTCGGCGTCATGCACCTGGGCGGGGTACCCGTCCCCATCTATCCGACGCTCGGGGTGGACGCCATGGCCAACATCTTCCGCAGCTCGGAGGCCAAGGCGATCGTCGCGTTCGACTGGTTCCGCGAGGCCGTGGAGGCCGCGCGCGCGGGCGCTGCCAACGTGGAGCGCCTCCTGCTCGGGTCCGAGCTCGAGGGAACCGACTCGCCGCGGGCGCTGCCCACGATCCGGGCGGAGGACGTGGCGTTCATCCAGTACACCTCGGGCAGCACCAGTCAGCCGCGGGGCGTCGTGCTCTCCCATGAGAACGTCATCGCCACGATCCGCTTCATGGCCGAGGCCGCCGGCATCACGCAGCGCGACACGGTGGTCAGCTGGCTCCCCCTCTACCACGACATGGGGCTCATCGGCTGCTCCTTCACGCCGCCCCTGGTCGGCGCACGCTTGATCCTCCTGGCCCCGGATCTCAGGAATCCGCGCCAGTGGCTCGAGACCATGACGGCCGAGCGCGCGACCTTCAGCGTGTCCCCGGATTTCGGCTACCGCAACTGCGTGAGGAACGTGAGGGACCTGACCGGTCTCGACCTGTCCAGCCTCAAGATGGCGCTCTCGGGAGCCGAGCCCGTCCGCCCCAGCACGATCCGCGCCTTCGAAGAGAAGTTCGGCCTGAAGAACGTCATGGCGCCGTGCTACGGGCTGGCCGAGGCGACGCTGGCGGTGGCCATCTGGCCCCGGGGGGAGCCGCTCCGGCTCGACCCGTCGGGGCGCTACCCGTCCGTGGGACGGCCTTGCCCGGGCGTCTCGGTCAGGATCCAGGACGGCGAGGCCGACCTGCCGGCGGGCCGAGAGGGGGAGATCCTGGTCAAGAGCCCGGGCGTGATGCAGGGCTACTACAACAGCCCCGAGGAGACGCGGCAGGTGCTGTCACCGGACGGCTGGCTCCGCACGGGTGACCTGGGCTTCCTCGACGCCCAGGGCTATCTCTACATCACGGGGCGACTCAAGGACATCATCATCGTGGGCGGCGAGAGCATCGGCCCCGCCGATGTCGAGGATCTGGTCGACGAGGTGGCCGGCGTCCGGTACTCGGCCGCCGTCGGGATCGACAGCGAGCGGATCGGTACCCAGCGGCTGTACGTCGTCGCCGAGCTGCGGGACCCCTCCGCCGACCACCAGGCGCTCTCGCGCCTGGCGCGGGCGATCGTCCAGCGCGTGCATCTGGGACGGGGGCATCGCCCGGCGCGCGTTCTCCTCGTCAAGCCCCAGACCATCCCGAAGACTTCCAGCGGGAAGATCCAGCGCTCGCGCCTGGCCCAGATGGTCGCGGCCGGGGAGCTCCGGGACCAGATCCTGCACGCCACGGGACTCCACAGGGACTAAGCACGGCGGGGCTTCACGGCTACTGCCAGACTCGCACGTAGCCGACCTGCTCGTACTCCTCGATGCACCGCTTCTGTTTCTGCTCCTGCTCCTGTGCCCCCCACGTCTTCAGGCTCCCGTACCAGTACCCCGCGCACCGCACCGTCTCCCCGGTCTTGGGGTGCCGCAGGCCCACCGAGGAGATGACCGTGCACCCGGCCGCCAAGAAGGCCAGGGCCACGACCGCGAACAGCCGGCGCGTGCTCACCCAGCCACCTCCCTGGTGGGCGAGCTCCTTCGCGGACGGCACACCTTGCAGGGGCGATAGCCCACCGAGCGGGCGTCGGCCACCGAGGCGAACACCACCCGGTTCTCCGGGCGCATGTGCCGGCCGTGGACGCACCCGACGCGGCAGACGATCCGGGTCGTCGTGCACCCTTGAAGCACCGGGGTCGCCCGCTCGAGGGCCAGGAGCCGATCCTTGACCCGCCCGCCGAAGAGGTACCCGCCCAGGGCGCCGTCGCTCCTGAGCACCCGGTGGCACGGGACGATCAGCGGCACCGGGTTCCGCCCGAGCGCCATCCCCACCGCCCGCACGGCCCGAGGGTGTTCGATCTGGCGGGCGACCCACGCGTAGGTTCTGGCCTCCCCGAAGGGAATCCGGCGGGCGGTTTCGAGGACATCCCGCTGGAACCGCGGGAGCGCCGAGAGATCCACGGGCACCGAGAAGAACGATCGCTCTCCCTGGAGATACTCGGCCAGCTCCACCCTAGCCTGCTCCGCCAAGCGTCGGGCCCTGGCCGACGAAGGGGACGCCGGCGGCTCGGCGCGAATCAGGCAGACGCCCAGGTCGCTCGCCGCGATCCCGATCTCCCCCAGGAGCTTCCGAGCCTCGCGGCCGGGGTCCCGGGCCCGTTCGATGATCCTTGCCGCGAGCCCCGTCGGAGCCCGATCCACCCCGAAGTGCGCCACCAGTGCCTCGTCCAGCCGGTCCATGGCTTCTCCTTTCCCCCTCACCGAAGCGCCCTCCGGAGGACGGCCTTCCCCCGCGCGAGCTGGCTCTTCACGGTGTTGATCGAGATGCCCCGCACCCGGGCGAGCTCACCGTACGACAGGCCGTCCACATACCGCAAGGCGAGGAGCACGCGCGCCTCAGTGGGCACCCGCTCGAGGGCGCGTCGGAGATCCAGGTGCTGTCCCGCCTTTGGGGACGCCTGCCTCGCCTCCGGGGTCTGGAGCGGCGGCCCCCCGCCCCGGCGCCGCCTCAACTCGTCCACGCAGACATTGGTGAGGACGCGGTAGAGCCACGTCGAAACCTGCCAGCGCGGGTTGTAGCTCTCCGCCTTCAGGTAGCAGTTGAGCAACGCGCGCTGGACGGCGTCTTCGGCGTCGGCCCGGTTCCCCAGCAGGCGATGGGCGACCGTGAACAGGCGATCCTGGTAGCGGCTCGCCAAGAGGTCGAACGCCGCCCCGTCACGCCGCGCCACCCGCCGCATCAACCCGATGTCGTCACTCGCCATGAACGGCTCTCACCCGGATATACGCGCGCCGCCGGCCGGATGGGTGGAACAAAAAAAGCGGCCCCGGGGGTCCCGGGGCCGCTTCCGAGTCCGCGGGGAGGTCACATCTTGACGCCGGCTTTGTTCCAATCGTCGAGGAACTTCTTGAGCCCGATGTCGGTCAGCGGATGCTTCAGCAGCTGCTCCAGCACGGCGAACGGCATCGTGGCGACGTGGGCGCCGGCCAGCGCCGCATCCACCACGTGGAGGGGGTTCCGGATGGAGGCGGCGAGGACCTGGGTCTGAAAGCCGTAGTTCCCGTAGATCTCGAGGATCTGCCGGATCAGGTCCATCCCGACGTGCGCGATGTCGTCGAGCCGACCGAGGAACGGGCTCACGTAGGTGGCGCCGGCCTTGGCGGAGAGGAGCGCCTGGGTCGCGGAAAAGCAGAGGGTCTGGTTGACCTTGATCCCCTCCCGGGTGAGCCGCCGGACGGCCTTGAGGCCGTCCTTCGTGAGCGGGCATTTCACGACCACGTTGGGGGCGATCTGGGCCAGTTCCTTCCCCTCCTTGACCATGCCCTCCTCGTCCGTGGCCACCACCTCCAGGCTCACCGGGCCGGGGACGACGGAGCAGATCTCCTCCACGAGAGGGCGGAAGGGACGCTTTTCCTTGGCGATCAGCGACGGATTGGTCGTGCATCCGTCCAGGATCCCCATGGCCACCCCTTCCTTGAGCTCGCCGACATTGGCCGTGTCCAAGAAGATTTTCATGCGGTGCGCCTCCTCAAAGACGCTCGATGCGGACGGCGGTGCCGGAGCGGACCTTCTTAAAGACCTTGGGATCGCCGGCGAGCCGACCGAAGACGTTCACCGGGCTGGCCGGCCGGATCTCGTCTCCCCGGCTGGCCGGGGTGGGACCGAAGAAGATGCAGAAGGCGTTCCCCGAAGGCCAGTATCCCAGGTCCCCCATCTCGACCACGTCCTTCGGGCTCTCTTCCTTCAGATGGACGGGGATCGAGAAGTAGATCTCGTCGCCCCAGGTCTCTCCCTTCGCCGACAGCGGGAGCGCGTCCCAGATCGCCCGCGCGGTCTTCGAGTCGCCGAGCCGCGCTTCGGCGCTCACCGGCCCCGCCGTGATCCGGATCTTCAGCTCGGCCATGCTCGTCTCAGCCTAGCCCTCCGCTCCGGGCCTGTCAAGAACTCACCTCCCGAGGCGGCGTCGGTACGCCGCGAGACGCTCCTCGACCTGAGCCGCGGACGGAATGGCGCCGATCCCCCTCCCCTCCACGCTGAGCGCCGCGGCGCAGGCGGCGAAGTGGGCGGCCTCCCAGGGGTTCGCCTCGCGTTGATACTGGATCAGAAAGGCGGCAGCGAAGACATCTCCGGCGCCGGTCGCGTCCACCTCCTCGGCCGGATCGGGCTCGATGAAGTAGCGCTCGCCGCTCACGTAGAGCGCCGCCCCGTCCTTTCCCATGGTGATGACGCCGAGCGGGATCTGCTGGAACCAGACCACGGCCTCGTCCACGGCCAGCCCCACATCCTCCTGGCTCAGGAAGAGCGCCTGCACGTGGGGAAGGACGAGCGGCGCGTCCTCCCACGGAGCGGCACTCAAGGTCCCGCCGGCTTGTCGCCTTCTGAGCCACCCCTGGGCCGCCGCCCCCACCGCGCCCTCGGAGAATTCGGCCGCCAGGTAGGGGTCCACCTCGTTGGCGACGGGGCACAGGAGCGCTACCTCCGCCCTCGTCCACTCGGGCGGGAGGTGCACGACTTCGATGTCGGCGGCGCGGCCGAGGAGAGCCATCTTCCGCTCGCCTTTGACCGTCTCGTGGCGGAAGACGCTCGTCTCGCGCGAGGGCACGTGGAGGACCTCGAGGCCGGGGGGAAAGAGCTCGCGTGGATAGTCCGAGCCGAAGCTCGTCAGGACGCCGGCCGACCAGCCGAGGCGCTCGGCGGTCACAGCCGCATAGAGGGCCGCGCCGCCGGGCTGGACGCCGCCCCGGATGTGGTCGAGCGTCACGTGCCCGACGGCAACGAACTGCGGCGGGGCGATCCTAATCCCACTTGCGCTCGTCGGCGATTTTCTTCGCGCTCTCGGGAATGCTCCCGCGAGGCGCGACCTCGACCGCTCCGCGCAGCTTCATGATGTCGCGGATGGCCGCCTCCAGGGCGGACGTCACGGCGCCGCCGTCCGCGCCCTCGGCCAGCTCCACCCTGAACGTCAGGACGTCCCGGTGGTCCTTCCGGGTGACGACCACCTGGTAGCGCGCCACGCCGCCGGCCCTGGCCGCTGCCTCGTCCGCCTGGCGGGGATGGATGAACATGCCGCGCACCTTGGTAATCTCGTCGGTGCGCCCCCGCCAGCCGAGCATCCGGGCCGACGTCCTCCCGCAGGGGCACTTCGAATCGTCGATCACCGTCAGGTCGCCGGTTCCGAACCTGATCATCGGGTAGGTGGGATGGTTCACGGTGGCGACCAGCTCGCCGATCTGACCGTTCGGGAGCGGCTCGCCGCTCTGAGGGTCAGAGACCTGGACGATCGCTTCGTCCACCAGGTGCATCCCGCTCTTCTCGGGGCACTCGTAGGCGACAATCCCGAGGTCGGCGGTTCCGAACCCCTGGCGCGTCATGATCCCGTACTGCTCTTCCACGGTTCGACGGAGGGACTCGGGGAGCGCCTCCGCCCCGACCTGGGCCACCTGGAAGGGAAGCTTCCCGCCACCCATCTCTTCGGCACGCTTGAGGATCGTCATGAGGAAGCTCGGCGTCCCGAGGTAGCCCGTCGCCCGCACGGCCCGGGCGACGGTGACCTGGGTGTCGGTGTTCCCGACGCCGGTGGGAATGACGGCGCAGCCGACCAGGTTGAGCGCCTCGTCGACCATGTGGGCGACCGGCGTCAGGTGATAGGCGTAGGTGTTGAGGACGACATCGCCGGGACGGAAGCCGCCCGCGTAGAGGCCCGCCTCGGCGTGCCACGCGCTGATCTCGGGGCCCATCGGCTCGAAGATCGGGCCGGGTGACACGAACATCCTGCGGAGCCGCCGGATCGGGACCGTGCAGAAGCCTCCGAAGGGGGGGTCGGCCGCCTGGAGATCGGGCAGGGCGCTCTTTTTGAGGACCGGAAGTCGGGCGAGCGCCTCGAGGCTCCCCAGATCCTTCGGCCCGAGCCGCGCCGCCTCCATCCGGCGACGCACGCCGGGGGCCCGCTCCCAGGCGAGAGCCACGAGCGCGCCGAGCCAGGCCTCCTGATAGCGCCGACGCGCGGCCAGCGCCATCGTCTCCTTGTCGCGACTCCAGTAGCCGGTCCGGCGATCGACGGCCGTCACGACAGCCAGCGCTTGCGGCGGTGGTAGTGCTTGACGTCCCGGTAGCTCTTCCGCTGGCCGACGCCCGTGAGGCCCAGGTAGAACTCCTTGATATCCTCGTTTTCGCCGATGGTCTTGGCGTCCCCGTCGAGGACAATCCGGCCGTTTTCCATCACGTAGCCGTACTGGGCGACCCGAATCGCCATGGCCGCATTCTGCTCGGCCAGGAGCACCGCGACGTTCTCTTCCTGGTTCAGACGGCGCACGATGTCGAAGATCTCGCTGACGAGCATCGGCGCCAGGCCCATGGAAGGCTCATCGAGGAGCATGACCTTCGGGCGCGCCATGAGCGCGCGCCCGATGGCCAGCATCTGCTGCTCGCCTCCCGAGATATAGCCGGCGCTGACCTTGCGCCGTTCGGCCAGCCGGGGGAAATAGCTGTACACCAGGTCGAGGTCCTGCGTGACGGAATGACCGTTCCGGCGCGTGTAGGCGCCGGTGAGGAGGTTCTCGTCCACCGTCAGGTGCTCGAAGACGTGGCGCCCCTCCATGACCTGGACGATGCCGCGCCTGACCACCTCGGCCGCGTCTTTCCGGTGGATGGGCTCGCCCAAGAGCTCGATGCTGCCCTTGGTGACCTCGCCCCGCTCCGTCCTGAGCAGCCCGGAGATGGCCTTCAGCGTCGTGCTCTTCCCGGCGCCGTTGGCCCCGAGGAGAGCGACGATGCCCCCCTCGGGGACCCGGAGCGAGACCCCCTTCAACACGAGGATCACATGGTCGTAGATCACCTCGATGTTCTTGACCGAGAGTAACGGCCGGGTGCTCTCGCTCACGGCGCCGTCCTTTCCCCTCCCGCGCTGCCCTCAGTTCTCCTTGGAGCAGTCGCGCATCTGATAACTGAGCAGCGTGCCCGCCTCGTGCGCCGCCGCCTCGAGCTTCGGGCGAACGACGTCGCGCATCACCGGGACCCAGTCGGAGACGACGTTCCACTTCTTGCCGTCCCACTGCTCGAACATCACGGGCCCGGAACCCTCGTGGTCCTCGCAAGTGACCTTCACGGGGTGCGTGAAGCCCTTCATGCCGAGCTCCTCGAGCCGCTTGTCGGTGATGTTCAGGTGCTCGTAGCCCCAGCGGACCTGCTCGCCGGTCAGGGGCTTGTTGCCGAACTTGGCCATGGCGGTGCGGATCCCCTCAACGTTGAACATGGCGTTCACGAGGGTGCGGTTGTACAGCACCTCGCCAACCCGGCCGCGCTCGCCCGCGCCCTTCCCCTTGTCGTACACGTACTTGAAGATGTCCTGATGCACCTTGAAGCTGCTGCCGGGCGCGTGGAACGTGGCGCCGATGTAGCCCTTAGCGCCATCTCCGGCCGGGATCACGTCGGCTTCGCTCGCCGACCACCAGTTGCCGATGAAGTGATCCATCGGGAAGTTGATCGCCGCAGCCTCCCTGATCGCCACCTGGTTCATCACGCCCCAGCCGGACATGAAGATCCAGCTCGGGTTGATCCGGCGGATCTGGAGCCACGTGGACTTCTGCTCCTGCCCCGGGTGATCGACCGCGAGCAGCGTCAGCTCGAAGTTGAGCTGGCGGGCGAGGATCTCCAGGGTCGGGTTCGCCTCCTTGCCGTAGGGGCTGTTGTGGTGGATGTGGACGATCTTCTTGCCCTTCAGCTTGTCCAGCCCACCCTCCTTCTGGCCGATGTACCGGATCACCGCCGAGGCCTGGCTCCAGTAGGTCGTCGGGAAGTTGAACACGTAGGGGAACCAGCGCCCGTCGGCCGCCGCGGTCATGCCGTAGCCCATGGAATGGATGACGATCTTGTCCACGGCCGCCTTGGGGATGAGCTGGTAGGTGATCCCTGTACTGTACGGGTCCACCACGACAGCCCCTGTCGGGCCCTTGCCCTTCAGCTTCTCGTAGCACTCGACGCCGACGTCCGTCTTGTACTGGGTCTCGCATTCCTCGAACACGATCTTCACCCCGTTGATGCCGCCGTCGCGCTCGTTGACGAGGTTGAAGTAGTCGTTGAAGCCGTTGGCGGATGGGACGCCGCTCGGGGCGTACGGACCCGTCCGGTACACGAGGAGCGGGATGAAAATTTCTTTCGACTGCGCGGGCGCCAGGGCCACCATCGGCCAGCCGATAGCGAGCAGCGCCAGCACCATGATCAGGGCCTTTTTCAGGTTCACGGTTCTCCTCCTCTCGTCTAGTGGGGGAAGGGCCAGAGACGCAGTTTCTCCTTCGTGATGTGCCACAGCCGAGCCAGCCCGTTGGGCTCGACGATCAGCAAGAAGATGATCAGGCCTCCGAAGACCATCAGCTCGATTTGCTTCTGAAGGGCGCCCCGCATCTCCAGCCCGACCATGTGGGGCGCGTTCGTGAGGAAGATCGGGACCAGCACGATGAAGGCCGCGCCGAGGAAGGACCCGAGAACGCTTCCGAGGCCACCGATGATGATCATGAACAGCACCAGGAAGGACAGGGTGATGTCGAAGGCCAGGGTCTCGGCGCTGCCATAGTACAGGAAGACCAGCTCGGCCCCCGCGACCCCGCAGTAGAACGAGCTGACGCCGAAGGCCAGCAGCTTCGTCCGGAGCGGATTGACGCCGATGATCTCCGCCGCGATGTCACGGTCGCGGATCGCCATCCACGACCGGCCGACGCGTCCCCGCACCAGGTTCTTGGCGGCCAGCGCGAACACCGCGACGATCGCGAGCACCACCACGTACCGCGCCTGGGCCGTGGCGTTGGGCCCCGTGACCAGCACGCCGAACACCGCGCGCGGCGGAGCCGTGATGGTCCCGGACGACGCGTAATTGACGAACCACGGCACCTTGTTGAAGAGCCAGATGAGGAAAAACTGGGCGGCCAGCGTCGCGACGGCGAGATAGAAGCCCTTGATCCTGAGGCTGGGGATCCCGAACACGAGCCCCACCCCGGCGGCGATGATCCCCGCCAGGATGAACACGATGAGGATATTGATCCCGGGGAAGATGGTCGTGAGCTTGAACGCGGAATAGGCGCCGACCGCCATGAACCCGCCGGTGCCCAGGGAGAGCTGCCCGGCGTAGCCGGTGAGGAGGTTCAGCCCGAGCGCCGCCAGAGAGTAGATCAGGAGCGGGATCAGGATCGCCTGGAGCCAGTACTCATTGGCCGCGAGCACCGGGACGACAAAGGCGGCCAGCACGAGCACGAGGACGATCCACCGATCCTGGGCGATGGGAAAGACGGCCTGGTCGCTCGCGTAGCTCGTCTTGAACTGCCCCGCCTCGCGATAGATCATGCCCTCAAACCCGCTCGATGATCCGCTCGCCGAACAGCCCCTGGGGGCGGAATAGCAGGAACGCAAGCGCCAGGACATAGGCGAACCAGTTCTCGATCGCGCCGCCGACCAGGGGCCCCCAGTAGACTTCCCCCAGCTTTTCGCCGACCCCGATGATGAGCCCGCCCGCGATCGCGCCCGGCACGGAGGTCAAGCCGCCGAGGATG
>OBEQ012052400.1_pt1 | contig 11579 bp, 9 predicted proteins | sample 1670901 | NCBI WGS metagenome assembly OBEQ01 (sample SAMEA104232315, study PRJEB22302) | groundwater metagenome | biome: forest; feature: aquifer; material: groundwater | place: USA | collected 2011-08-07 | depth 5.4 m | reverse complement strand
GCCATTTCCAGCATCTCTTCAAATGTGACGGTATTGAGGCGGCGCGCCTCGGACACGACACGCGGATCAGTCGTATAGACGCCGTCGACGTCGGTGTAAATCAGGCATTCCTGCGCCTTCATCGCCACCGCCACGGCGACCGCCGAGGTATCCGAACCACCGCGTCCCAAGGTGGCGATATTGCCGTCATCGTCCACGCCTTGGAAGCCGGTGATGATGACAATCTTGCCCGCGTCCAGATCCTTGCGCACCTTGACATCGTCGATCGATTGAATGCGTGCCTTGGTAAACGCAGAATCGGTCTTGATCGCAACTTGCCAGCCGGCGTAGGACACGGCTTGCTTGCCGATTGCCTGCAACGCCATCGACAGCAAGGCGACTGACACTTGTTCGCCGGTCGAGGCCAACATGTCGAGTTCGCGAGGATCGGGTTGCGGCATGATTTCTTTGGCGAGGCCAATCAGCCGATTGGTTTCACCGGACATTGCAGAAGGCACTACAACGATTTGGTAACCCGCGTCATGCCATTTGGCAACGCGTCTGGCGACATTTTTGATGCGCTCGGTCGAGCCCATCGATGTGCCGCCGTATTTGTGGACGATTAAAGCCATAGGATTGAAAAGTGGGCTTGAAAAAAGGAAGTAAAAAAATCAACCCCCGACTGTACATGCCACAACATAAAATGACAAGTACTCGCCCGAAAAATGAGGGGAAAGAAACGAGAAAATCTTAGACAAGCATATTGACAGCAATGACAGGCGCAATGCTCACACGTGATCCGGCTGCCAGCGAAAACGGATATGCAATCCGGGCGTGCTGCCAAGATGATGGCAATCCATGCCAATGCCTGCGGCGAACAGCAGATGGTTGGCACTCGTGACGAGCGGCAGGCGTTCTCGCTCCCAGGCAGGCACATCGAAGGCTTGATAATGATATTTCAGGCTTTTTGTGGGCCGATTCAAAGCCAGCTTCAAGCGTTCCCCGCCGCTGCGCAAGCTGATGCACAAATCCCGCCCGCGCAGCCAATCAGCCTCCACGCCCTGCTCTGCAGATTCAAAATACAAGACGCCGCCGAATGCCGCAAAGCGCATCGCCGTCTCGCCATTCCAACGAAATACCTGCGGCTCCAGGTCCTCGATATCGGTCTCGAATTTCGGCGTGATAAACACCCGGTCCCGATGCCGCCTGATGTGGCAATCCGCATGCGTCACGCACAGTTGCGCATCGGCTTTCGCCTCAAGCAGTTGTGTACGCATTTCGCTTAACCATGAGGTGGAAGGCATGCGCACGCCGCGTGTGCCAAACCAGTAGCGCAACAGGTTGTCGATCCGATCCGAACTCAGTCGCCGGATCTGTTTGATGTCCAGACAATCGCCATCCAGGCAAGATGCCAGATCCTGCGCCGCCAGTTCGACCAGCAAACGTTGCGCCGATTGCGCATGCGCGGCGGTGCGCGCGAAGCGTTGCTGGAAGCCGGGAAAATATTCCGCCAATGCCGGCATCACTTTATGACGCAACGCATTGCGCGCGTAACGCGGGTCCATATTGGATTCGTCTTCAATGTAGGGGATGGCTTCGCTGATCACAAACTCATCCAATGCGGCACGCGACACCGCGAGCAACGGACGTCCCATGAGCAGCTTGCAATCACCCAGCAAATCGAAAGCCGTATTTGCTTCATCCATGCCGGACATGCCGGCCACGCCCGAGCCACGCAATAGTTGCAGCAACACGGTTTCGGCCTGGTCGTCTTGATGGTGCGCGGTCAGCAGCAGCGGCGTGCGATGGGCACGGCACAGTTCACCCAGTGCGGCATAGCGGCTGATGCGCGCCGCTTCCTCTACGCCGCTTTTGTCCTTGCCGGCCAGATTGACATGGCGCGCGTCAAACGTAACGCCGAGGCGTGCACATTCCTCATGACAATGCGCCAGCCAGTCATCCGCATTCGGGCTGAGGCCGTGATGAATATGGAAGGCGTACAGCTTGATGCCGTGCGTGGCAGCGTAAACGTGGGCCAAATGCAGCAAAGCCGAAGAGTCGAGCCCGCCACTGTAGGCAATGGCGATGCCAGGTGGAGCGGCCGAAACGGAAACGCGCGTTCGGATAACTCTCAACGCGCGCTCAAAGGCCTTAAACACTAACGCATTTTGTTTATCGGTCATTATTCCGGCGTAGTGATTTCCTTGAATTTGCCGTAGCTCATCAGCTTTTCGTGACGCGCCGCCAGCAAGTCCTTGGTCTTCACGCCGTGGAACTGGCGCAGCGTATCGGCCAGCGCACGCTTGAGCAGCGAGGCCATTTGCTTGGGATCGCGATGCGCGCCGCCCAAGGGTTCATTGACGATCTTGTCGATCAGGTTCATTGCTTTCAAACGATGCGCGGTCAGGCCAAGCGACTCCGCTGCATCGGCCGCGCGTTCCGCGCTCTTCCATAAAATGGAGGCGCAGCCTTCCGGTGTGATGACGGAATAGGTCGCGTACTGCAGCATCAGCACGGCGTCGCCCACTGCAATCGCCAGCGCGCCGCCCGAACCGCCCTCGCCGATGATGGTTGCAATCAGCGGCACTTTCAATTCAGCCATCACATAAATATTGTGGCCGATCGCTTCGGACTGGCCGCGCTCCTCGGCATCGATGCCGGGCCAGGCGCCGGCCGTATCGACGAAGGTAAACACGGGCAAGCCGAATTTTTCCGCCAGCTTCATCAGACGCATCGCCTTGCGATAACCTTCCGGTTTCGGCATGCCGAAATTACGCAAGCCACGCTCCTTGGTGTCGCGCCCTTTTTGATGGCCGATCACCATACAGGGCTGGCCGTTGAAACGCGCCAATCCGCCGACGATGGCTTGGTCATCGGCAAAGGGGCGGTCGCCGTGCAGTTCATGAAAATCCGTGAAAATTTCATTCACGTAATCCATCGTGTACGGACGCTGCGGATGCCGCGCAATTTGCGACACTTGCCATGGTGTTAGCTTGGCGTAAATATCCTTGGTCAGTTGCTGACTCTTTTTCGAGAGCCGGTCTATTTCTTCCGAAATATCAACTGCCGAATCGTCTTGCACAAAGCGCAGTTCTTCGATTTTGGAATCGAGTTCTGCAATCGGCTGTTCAAAATTGAGAAAGGTCGTTTTAGTCGTCATCGTGGCTCCTTAAACACGTCATGCGCATACTCAATACTCGACCGGAACCGGGTCAAGGCTGCGCCACAGATACCATGTCGCGACAGTACACCATGGCTTCCAATTGGCGGCCACTTCGCGTGCATCGCTGCGCGACACCGGCTCGCCGGAGAAATAATTGATGCTGATGCCTTTCAGCAAACCAAGATCGTCCAGCGGCAAAATATTGGGCCGAAGCAGATTAAATATCAAAAACATCTCCGCTGTCCAGCGTCCAATGCCGCGAATCTGGATCAATTCGGCGATGACGTCTTCATCCTCCATCTCGTTCCATTGATTTGCATGGACCCGCCTGGCCTTGAAATGATCGGCCAGATCGAGAATATATTCCGCCTTGCGCTTGGACAAACCACATGCGGCAAGGTTGTCGTTGCCAGCCTTGATGACCTGGGCCGGCGTGCATTTGGGGCAGACCAGAAGGAAACGTTGCCAAACGGTTTCTGCGGCCTTCACCGAAATCTGCTGGCCGACAATCGAGCGCGCTAAGGTCGTGAAAGCCTCGCCGCGTCCGATCAGATGCAGGTCGCCGAATTGCGGAATCAGCTTGCGCAAAATCCGGTCACGCTTCATCAGCTCGACCTTCGCATCTTCCCAATAGAGAGGCACAAAAAGCGGCGCATCGGCTGGTGTAATTTGTGCCATTCCGCCTATGCCCTCCGCCATTCGGTTGCGCCGCCCGGCTTGTCTTCAAGAATGATGCCTTGGACCAGGAGGTCGGCGCGAATGCGGTCGGCTTCGGCGAAATTCCTGGCTTTTTTTGCTGCTGCCCTGGCGTCGATTTGTGCGGCAACCATCGCCTCGACATCGCTCCCGCTTTCAGGATCTGCTTGCAGAAACTGTTGCGGCACGCGCTGCAATAATCCAATGATGCCCGCGAGTCCTTTCAATTGACGCGCCAGCACAGGCGATTTCGTCTTGTTGACCTCATTGGCAAGGTCGAACAAAACCGACATGGCGAGCGGCGTATTGAAATCGTCGTTCAGCGCATCGGCAAAACGCAAGGCATGCGCTTCTGTCCTATCCAGGGACTCGGCATCCGGCGCAACGTCTTTCATCGCCGTGTACAAGCGAGCCAGCGCATGCTTGGCGTCGTCCAGATGCGCATCGGAATAATTCAAGGGGCTGCGATAGTGTGCGCGCAACATGAAGAAACGCACCACTTCAGGATCGTATTTTTTCAGTATTTCACGGATCGTGAAAAAGTTGCCAAGCGACTTCGACATCTTTTCATCATCGACCCGCACGAAGCCGTTGTGCATCCAGTAATTGACGAAAGTATGCTGGTGCGCGCCCTCGGATTGCGCGATTTCATTTTCGTGGTGAGGGAATTGCAGGTCCGCGCCGCCGCCGTGAATATCGAATTGCTCGCCCAATAATTCGCACGCCATCGCCGAGCATTCGATATGCCAGCCGGGACGGCCGCTGCCCCATTTGGAAGGCCACTTCACTTCTTCCGGCTCGGATTCCTTCGACGCCTTCCAGAGAACGAAGTCGAGCGGATCGCGCTTGCCGGTATTGACGTCGACGCGCTCACCCGCGCGCAAATCATCGAGCGACTTGCCGGACAACTTTCCATAACCGGGAAAATCGCGCACGGAATAATTGACGTCGCCGTCACTGGCCTTGTAGGCCAGGCCGTGTTGCTCCAGCTTCTCGATCAAGCCCAGCATCTGCGGCACATAGTCGGTTGCGCGCGGCTCGTGATCCGGTTTCTGGACACCGAGCGCGGCCGCATCCTCATCCATCGCGGTGATAAAACGCTGCGTCAATTGCGAAATCATCTCGCCGTTTTCCACCGCGCGCTTGATGATCTTGTCTTCAATATCGGTAATGTTGCGCACGTAGGTGACATCGTAATTCGACGCGCGCAACCAGCGTTGCACAATGTCGAAAACCACCATGACCCGCGCATGGCCGAGGTGGCAATAATCGTAGACCGTCATGCCGCATACATACATGCGGACCTTACCTGGTTGAATCGGGGAGAAAGGCTGTTTTTCACGCGCCAGCGTGTTATAGATCTTCAGAGCGCTCATGGGGCGGGTATCCGTTTCGGTCGAGATTGGTCACACGATTTGCAGGACGCGGCACTAACGCTCAACGTTCACGCGACAAGGTCGCCAAAACCCTTTTGTGATGCTTATTTTGATAAAATGTTTGTTTCGCGGCAGTATAGCATTGATGAAAACTCGATTCTTTCCCCCTTGGCGCCGAGCGCGCAGAGTGAAAGAATCAGCAGTCCACTCCTGCCGCGGCGTCCATCCACTTCACACCATTCAAGGAAATCATAGTGCAATTTTCACGTCGTCACTTCATCTCGCTGCTGGCCGGCATCTCTCTTTGCAGCGCTGCATTTTCAACGCATGCCGCCGACGCGCCGCGCGTTACGCTTAAAACGAACATGGGCGAAATCGTGCTGGAACTTTACCCGGAAAAAGCACCGAAGACGGTGGAAAATTTTCTTCAATATGTAAAAAGCGGTCACTACAGCGGCACGATTTTTCATCGCGTAATTGAAAACTTCATGATCCAGGGCGGCGGTTTCGACGCCGACATGAAACAAAAACCCGCCGCCGCCACGGTGGAAAACGAAGCCAAGAACGGCCTCAAGAACGACGTCTACACATTGGCGATGGCACGCACCTCAGCGCCACATTCCGCCTCCGCACAGTTTTTCATCAATACAAAAAATAACAGCGCCCTTGACTATCCGGGCCAGGATGGCTGGGGTTATTGCGTGTTCGGCAAAGTCGTCAAAGGCACAGAGATTGTCGACAAAATCAAGGCCGTACCCACCGCCAACAGCGGCATGCATGCCAACGTTCCGGCCAAACCGGTCGTGATTGAATCCGCGACATTGGCAAAGTAAATTCTCGATTAATCAGTTTGAAATAACCCCATAGGAAAACCATGGCTGTCCTGCTCACTACCAACCACGGCAATATCAAGCTCGAACTCGATGCAGAAAAAGCGCCGAAGTCAGTCGAGAATTTTCTCGCCTATGTGCGCTCCGGTCATTACGGCGGCACCATTTTCCATCGCGTCATCGATGGCTTCATGGTGCAAGGCGGCGGCTTCGAGCCAGGCATGAAACAAAAACCGACCGAAGCACCGGTAGAAAACGAAGCCAAGAACGGCCTCAAGAATTTGCCTTACACCGTCGCGATGGCGCGCACTTCCGACCCGCATTCCGCGTCGGCCCAATTCTTCATCAACCTCAAGAACAACAGCTTCCTCGACTATCCTGGACAAGACGGCTGGGGCTATTGCGTGTTCGGCAAAGTAGTTGAAGGGATGGAAGTCGTGGACAAAATCCGGGCAGTGAAAACCACGCGCACCGGCATGTTTTCCGACGTTCCAGTTGAAAACGTCGTGATCGAAAAAGCAGAAGTGGTCTGAGCGACGATTTGAAGAGCACGACACTTCCCGCAGCAGCGGATACGGCGCAACCTGAGACGGTTGCGCTTTTTATTTCCGATCTGCATTTACAAGAATCGATGCCGCGCACCACGCAGGCGTTTTTCGATTTTCTGCAGCGCCATGCGATGCAATCGCAACAGTTGTATTTGCTCGGCGACCTGTTTGAATATTGGGCTGGCGACGACGACATCGCGACACCTTACAACCAACAAGTGATCGATGCGATCCGCGCGGTCAGTAAGGCGGGCGTTGCCGTGTTCTGGATGTCGGGCAATCGCGATTTTCTGGTCGGAAACGACTTTTCCCAGGCAACCGGCGCCACGCTGTTGTCAGATCCTTTTGTTACGGTCATCGCCGGACAGCGCCTGGTGTTGGCGCATGGCGACGCGCAGTGTACGGATGACGCCGCCTACATGGCGTTCCGCGCGCAAGTCCGTCAAAAGAATTGGCAAGATGGATTTCTCGCCATGCCCTTGACGCAACGCAAAAAGATCATCGAAGGATTGCGCATCGAAAGCCGTAATGCGCAACGAGAAAAGTCTTACGACATCATGGATGTCAATGCATCCGCCATCGCAACGCTATTCGACGACACGAATACCGCGCTGATGATTCACGGCCATACCCATCGGCCAGCGCGCCATGAATACCAGCAAAACGGCGGCAGCCGGATTCGCTATGTATTGCCTGATTGGGATTGTGATGTTCAGCCGCCGCGCGGCGGCTGGATCGCGATACACGCAGATGGCGCAATCCAGCGCGTTGCCCTTGACAGCGGAGTATTGAGGTAACGGCAGGGGAAGCGCAGTTTTCGGTACGGCGATTTGACTCGAATTGTTTTTTGAAACTCTCAAACTGCTGCATCAGGCTATCCATCTCGCGACGCAAACCGGCAACTTCATCCTCCAGTTGAGCGATTCGATCCTGGCGTGGCGAATCAACTCTTGCGCCGGCCGAAAATGCTGACGCAACTTCCTGTCGTTCCAGGAATTCTTCGCCCGACAGCAGATGTGCATAACGCGATTCCTTGGTGCCGGGCGTTCTCGCTAATCGAGCCACTAATGGCGGAAACTTGTCGATCAAAAATTGCAGTCCAGCTTCGACCTGCGCAACCGTGGCGAAATCATGCATGCGCCCGGTACGGGTGCGTATCTCGCCGGCAGTCTGTATCCCGCGCAGCATCAGCAACGTCAGGACGGTCAGCTTGTCTTGTTCCAGTGACCATTTCACGCGCATCCGGTGCTCATACTTCGGCACGCGTGCGCCGGCCTGTGTCACTTCGGCGACGAATTTTCTCTGCATCAAGCGCTGCAACACATCTAGCACCGTGTCTTCCGAAATCGACATCACCGGATCGCGGCTGGATAACTGATTACAGCCGTTGACGAGCGCATTGAGCGACAGCGGATAGTTGTCTGGCGTCAGTGCTTCTTTTTCGGCAAGGACTGCCAATACCCGGATTTCAAACGGATCGAGGATCGCTCGCCCATCGGGATTGGCGCTCGCCGTAGCGCTTGCACCTGACTCTGGATTCGTTGATTCTGAATTCACCGCATGTCCTCACTCAACCATCTTGTTCAATTGTTCCGGATCGAATTTTTCCATCTCGGGCAGGGTCTCGCAGGCGATGCCGGCAGCCTTCATCGCGGCGATCATTTTCTGGATTTGATGTTCTTGCGCCGCTGCATTGTTAATCAATCCATGTATGGCGGTCGATAAGGGATCATCTCCGTTCGGCGTCACGCCATAGGCGGCGAACATGCGTGCAGCCGTCTCTTCGCGCGCCTTGTTCGCGTCTTTTTGGACGATATGCGCAGGATTGCCGACTGCAGTAGCGCCGGGCGGAACTTCTTTCACGACCACTGCATTGGAGCCGACTTTGGCGCCTTCACCGACGGTAAAGCTTCCCAGCACCTTGGCACCTGCACCGATAATCGCGCCCCGCCCCAAGGTCGGATGACGCTTGGCGCCTTTGCTCAACGAGGTGCCACCCAGCGTCACGCCTTGGTAGATGGTGCAGTCATCGCCGACTTCGGCAGTCTCGCCGATCACGACGCCGAAGCCGTGATCAATGAACACGCGCCGTCCTATCGTCGCGCCAGGATGAATCTCGATACCGGTCAGGGTACGCGCGATATGGGAAATAAAACGACCAAGCCATTTCATGCCATGCGTCCAGCACCAGCGCGCGCAGCGATGCATTGATATCGCGTGCAGGCCGGGATAACAGGTCAGCACCTCCCAGGCCGTGCGCGCGGCCGGGTCACGTTCGATAATGCTGACGATGTCTTCTCGGAGGCGGCTGAACATGGGATAGGCAAGTGATCGCAGGAAGAGGTAATTTTGGTATTTCGTAGGGTGGGCACGGTTTTTGTGCCCACCCTACGCAATTCGTTGTCGGCGCGCCTCAAAAAGACAGACTCCGGACGCAACGGAAACATTCAAACTTTCGACCGAGCCAAACATCGGAATGCTGACCAGTACGTCGCAGCTCTCGCGCGTCAGGCGTCGCATGCCCTCGCCTTCTGATCCCATCACCAGCGCCGCCGGACCGGAAAAGTCAGCCTGATAGAGGCTTTTTTCTGCATCGTCGGTGGTGCCGATCAGCAAAATATCGCGCTCTTTCAATTCACGCAGTGTGCGCGCGAGATTGGTGACGGTGATATAAGGCACCGTTTCCGCCGCGCCACTGGCGACCTTGGCGGCGGTGGCATTCAAGCCCACGGCACGATCCTTGGGTGCCAGCACCGCATGCGCGCCGGCGCCGTCCGCGACACGCAGGCACGCGCCCAGATTATGCGGATCGGTGATGCCGTCGAGCACCAGCAGCAAAGGCGGCCCATCAATCGCATCCAACAGTTCATCCAGATTGCGCGCCAGCGACAATTCGCCGGCTTTGGCCACCACACCTTGATGGCGGCGGGTGCCGACGATATTACTGAGACGGGCATCGTCCGCCTGAATGATGCGCACACCAGCGGCCTGCGCTGCACGCAACAGTTCCTGCATGCGCCGGTCGTGGCGGCCGGCATCAACATAAATCTCTTCCACCGACGACGCTTCATGACGCAAGCGCGCGGTGACGGCATGAAAGCCGAAAATCATTTTAGTCATAATCTATCGTTTTTTCTTACCTGATTTTGCGTAAGCCGCCCTCGTGGTGCGAGGTTTTTCTGTCGCCACCGAGGTGGATTTCGAGCGCTTCGCCTTGGTCGATTTCGCTGGTTCGGCAATCTTCGGAACTGGCTTCGACCTGGATTTTTTCTCACGTGCCTGTTGCTCGGCATCGGCGCGCCGTGCCTCATTTTTCAGCACAGTCTTGATGCCCGGTTCAGTCACCAGACGTAGGTCAATCTTGCGTGCATCCAGATCGACGCGGCTGACTTGCACCGTGACGCGATCCGTCAATTGGTAGCGGATGCCGGTGCGCTCCGCGCGCAATTCGTGGCGCGCTTCGTCGAACTGGAAGTAGTCCGCGCCGAGCTCTGTCACATGTACCAACCCCTCGATGAAGAGCGCATCCAGTTGCACAAAGATGCCGAAGGAAGCGACGCCTGAGATCGTGCCGGTAAATTCTTCGCCGAGTTTGTCGCGAATGAAGTAACACTTCAACCATGCCTCGACGTCGCGCGAGGCTTCATCGGCACGCCGTTCGTTGGCGGAGCAATGCACGCCCAGTGCATCCCAAATCGTCAAATCGGCTTCAGGTTTTTTCTTGCCGTCCGCCTTGTCGAGCGCTTGCTGTTTGCGTGCCGAGTTCGACACGGACGTATTCAGGACAGTGGTGCCGCCAAGTTTCGGCTCATAGCGCTTCCCTTGCAGGATCGCCTTGATCGCGCGATGCGTCAGCAAATCCGGATAGCGCCGAATCGGACTCGTGAAATGCGCATAGGCTTCATACGACAAACCGAAATGGCCGATATTGTCGGGGCTGTACACGGCTTGCTGCATCGAGCGCAACAACATGGTCTGCAGCAGCAAGGCATCCGGACGGGCCTTGATTTTCGGCATCAGCGCGGCATAGTCGGACGCGGCGGGTTTATCGCCGCCACCCAGATGCAGGCCGACTTGTTTCAGGAAAGTCCGGACCTGGTTCAGCTTTTCCTTGGTCGGCCCGGCGTGGATGCGATAGACGCCGGGATGCTTGTGCCGCTCAAGCAAATCCGCTGCACAGACATTGGCGGCCAACATGCATTCCTCGATGACCTTGTGAGCGTCATTGCGCGTGCGCGGGAGGATTTGTTCGATCTTGCCGGCTGCATTGCAGACGATATAGGTTTCCGTGGTCTCGAAGTCGATCGCGCCGCGCAAATGCCGCGCCTGCAGCAAGGCGTGAAACACTTCATTCAGATGCAAAAGATGCGGAACCAGCGCTGGCCGCTTGGCGGCTTCGATACCCTTGGTGTTGGCCAATATCGCGGCAACTTCGGTATAGGTCAGGCGCGCGACGGAATGGATCACCGCAGGGTAAAACTGGTAGGCCTTGATCTCGCCTTTGGCGCTGATGACGGCGTCGCACACAAGCGTCAAACGGTCCACGCCCTGATTCAGGGAACAGAGCCCATTCGATAATTTTTCCGGCAGCATCGGGATCACCCGACGCGGAAAATACACCGAGGTGCTGCGCTCCAGCGCATCGACGTCAAGCGCATCGTTCGGCTTCACGTAATGGCTGACATCGGCAATCGCGACAATCAGGCGGAAGCCTTCGCTGCGTCCGATTTTGACCGGCTCGCAATATACCGCATCGTCGAAATCGCGCGCGTCTTCACCGTCGATTGTCACCAGCGGTACATCGCGCAAGTCCACCCGATCGGCCAGGTCGGCATCGCGCACTTCACTTGGGAGTTTAGCCGCCAGTTTTTTTGCGGCTTCGGAAAACTCATGCGGCACGCCGAATTTGCGCACCGCGATTTCGATCTCCATGCCGGGATCGTCGATGTCGCCCAAGACCTCGACAACCTTGCCGACCGGCTGCGAG